>Ga0209403_10003743_pt1 | contig 16978 bp, 20 predicted proteins | sample ArcticOcean_MG_C_8_FD_187440 | JGI IMG/M metagenome (GOLD analysis project Ga0209403, IMG submission 187440) | Marine microbial communities from western Arctic Ocean - ArcticOcean_MG_CB11_86 (SPAdes) (version 2) | ecosystem: Environmental > Aquatic > Marine > Oceanic | place: Arctic Ocean... | reverse complement strand
TAGTTGAGAAACAAAGTCAAGCTTTACAAATATTTGAAGAGATTAAGAAAGGGAAAAAATTTGGTGCCGCAGCTAGAGAAATTTCTACATGTCCAAGTAAAAAGAAAGATGGGGATTTAGGATATTTCACGAAAGGAATGATGGTGAAAGAGTTTGAAGATGTCGCTTTCAACTTAGAGGTAGGAGAGATGTCAGCACCAGTAAAAACTCAATTTGGATATCACATCATTAAACGACTAGGATAACAGATCTGCCATTCCACCAAATTCTTTACAAAATAGATTTTTAGCAACACTGATCGAGATAATTTTTTACTAAAATTATGAAATACAAGTTAGATTATACGTCATTATGCCAGAAATGACAGTTTTCAATACAAAAGACATCGAGAATATAATTTCATGGTTTGAGAGGATCTATAATAGTGATGAAGAGATATCTGATTTTGAGCGTGAGACATATCTCAAACTCGCAAAATATTTCATTTTAGAAGAAAAAGCAATGTGTTAAAACTTGCAAATTCTCTTTTTAATTTACGGAAATGTTTTGATCGTTTTTGCATAGCTGGCAAATCGATGGTTTTGTGGGCGCACCATTTTTTGATAATATTTTGAGCGAGTTTTTCCTAATGCACCCCTATACCCAATTGGAGATTCAACCCATTTTTCATCATGAGCTGCTTTTAAAACATCATCATAAGGACTGAAATAGTTTGTAATTCGATCATTTACAACTTTTTGAAAATCGTTTCCGTGTATTCTAATGGCTAAAGAGTTTGCAGGAATAGAAGCACCAAAGAAATGTACGGATTCAATTATTCCTTTGTTTTTTGGATTTTTTGCCAGAGACTGAACAGTAGATAGTATGACCTGAGTTCCAAGTGAGTGGCCCATTAATCGAATTTTTATCAAAGGGTTTTTTGATTTTAGATCTTTTATGAATTTTGAGAGATTTCTTCCATTCTTTTTTGCAATCAATATACCAACCTTTAAGGCAGAAAGTGCAGTTGATTTGTATTGTACACCTGCAGTGTTTGAATCATAGCTGTATCCAACTACATTATACTTGTAATTCAATGATTTTAGACGTTTTTCTGCAATTACATATTTTGCAAGAGCTCCAGATTTATTATTTCTTAGACCATGGATCATTATTACAATTTCAGATTTTTGAGAAATCTCTTCAAAGATTTTCTTTGGATATGTATCATAAGGAGTATTTTTGATAGTTTTTCCAGTTTTTAAATCATAATACCCTCTAGTAGATATTTTTGGGAATATCTTTCCAATCATTCTAATTTCCTAACTTGGATTGCTCTTTTTCAATGTCAGAAGATTCTATTTTGGAAAATAAAGGTTCAACTGTTCCAATTTTATGTCCCGCTTTTAGTTTCAACTCAGACATTTCATTCCAAGATATATCAGAAATATTTCCTTCAAGTCCTAACTGTGACCAAATTTTCTGAGATGATTTTGGCAGAAATGAATGTAAACAGATTGCAATAGAACGTACAGCATTAACTGATAGATAGATACAGGCATTTGTCCCAGGTTCTTTTTTCCAAGGTTCTTTATGTTGGAAATACTGATTAAAATGAGCTGAAAATTCCATCAACTTTTTTAATGCACGATCCAAATGATTTTCTTGCATTAATTTTCCAACATCATCAGCAAGAGATTTAATTTTTTTCTCAGATTCGGAATCTTTTTCATCAAAAGATTCAGGTTCAGGCACAACACCATCAAAAGCTTTGGTTGTAAATCCAAGTACACGGTTAACTAGATTTCCCAAATTACCAATTAATTCTGAATTAATTTTTGTTGAAAATTGTTCCCAGTCAAAATTAAGATCATCTTGCGAGTAAGGATTTATCGATACAAGATAAAATCTCAAATAATCAGCAGGGAATTTTTCTAGAAAATCTTTTAGACCGATATACCAATTCCTGCTTTTTGATATTTTTTTACCTTCAAGTGTAAGGTGTCCACGAGTTGGAATGTAATCAGGTAATTTGAATTCATTATTAATTCCCAATCTCATTGCAGGTAAAAACAGATAGTGGTGATAAACAATGTCTTTTCCAATAAAATGATAAATGTCAGCTTCATTCCAGAAAGTTTTTCCATCTATTTTTTTCTCATTTAAGAATTTTAATGTGGATGAGATGTATGCCAGATGATTATCAAACCATCCATAGAATACTTTGTTTGTTAATCCTTCAATAGGGATTGGTACACCCCATGAGATATCTCGAGTTATATCCCAATCAATCAATCCTTCTTTAATCCAATTTTCAACATATTTTTTTACATCTTTTTGAAGGTGTGGTGCATTAGACAAATATTCTAAAAGTGAATCAGAGAAATTTTTTAGTTTAAAGAAATAATGATTTGTAGATTTTTTTACAGGAGTTTGACCACAGATTGAACAATGAGGATTGTTGATTTCCTCAGGTACGCGGCCACATTTTTCACATAAATCAGAATATTGATCTTCAGCATTACAGTGTGGGCAAGTTCCTTTTACAAATCTGTCTGGAAGAAATTTTTGATCATTTTCACAGAAGAATTGTATGATTTCTTTTTGATAAATATGGCCATTTTCTTGTAGTTTTTTGAATACGTCTTGTACAAAAGATATATTTTCAGATGAACTGGTCTTATAGAAAAAATCGAATGCAATATCGAAAGCAGTAAAATCTTCATAGTCACGCTTATTCCAATGTTCAACATATTCTTGTGGAGTTTGACCAAGTTTTTCAGATTGTATTAGAATAGGAGTTCCAAAATCATCAGATGCACAGACATAATACGCTTCAACACCATTTTGTTTTAAAAAACGAGTCGTAACATCTGCAGGCAGGTATGTTGATGCAACATGACCTAGATGAATCTCACCATTGGAATATGGCAAGGCACTTGTGATTATTGCTTTTTTATTCATTTGTGATGGTTTGGATTTTTTAACTATTAAGGTATGGTTTTTAAAGAGATTTGGAAGATTGTAAAATATGAGTAAAGTGAAAAACCCAAAATTAGCAAAACAAGGAAAGATCTCATACGAATGGGCTCGTACTCATATGGATATTTTAGATAATACATTAGCCAGATTAAAAAAATCAAAACCACTCAAAGGAGTGACAATTGCATTTTGTCTTCACATTACAAAAGAAACATCAGTTTTGTTAATGGGCGCTAAAGAATTAGGAGCAAATGTTGCAGTGTGCGGAGGAAATCCATTAACAACACAAGACGATATTGCAGCATATCTTGCAACGCAAGGAATTCACACTTACGCATGGAATGGTCAAACCAACAAAGAATACGATTGGTGTCTCGATCAAGTACTAAACCACAAACCAAGTTTAATTTGTGATGACGGTGCAGACATGAATGTTAAGGTACATTTTGATAAAAAATTCAAATCATTAGAAATTCTTGGCTCTACAGAAGAAACCACTGCAGGAGTTACAAGAGTACAAGCCATGGAGAAACAAGGGAAATTAAAATATCCAGTAGTTATTGTCAATGATGCCGACACAAAACACATGTTTGATAATAGATACGGCACAGGTCAAAGTACAATAGACGGTTATCTAAGAGCAATGGGATTACTATTCACATCAAAGAAAATTGTTGTCGTGGGATACGGCTGGGTAGGAAGAGGAGTTGCTGAAAGATCCAGAGGAATGGGCGGCAAAGTAATTGTGACAGAAATTGATCCGGTTAAAGCACTAGAAGCACATATGGATGGATTTGATGTAATGCCAATGTCACAAGCTGCAAAAATTGGACAAATTTTCATTACAACTACAGGAATGACTAGCGTAATTAGAAAAGAACATCTTCTTTCTATGAAAGATGGCACGGTAGTTGGAAATGTGGGACATTTTGATGTAGAAATTGATACTAAATTCCTATTAAAAAAATCAAAATCAGTTAGAGAGGTAAGACCATCATTAGATGAATGCGTCTTAAGAAATGGAAGAAAAATCTATTTAATCGGTAAAGGACGATTGGCAAATCTTGTTGCAGCAGAAGGACACCCGCCAGAAGTCATGGCACAGTCATTTTCAAACCAAATATTATCATTATTGTACATCTTGAAAAATCATAAAAAGATGGGTAAAAAGACTATGATTGTTCCAAAAGAAATCGATAGACAAATTGCAGTTGACGCATTAAGAGCAATGAATGTTAAGATAGACAGTTTAACAAAAGAACAAAAGAAATATGCCGAAAGCTGGTAACAAGAATAAGTAAATAAAGAACATTATTTCAAAATCATTTAGATGACATGGACTAAAGTTGCTGAAAAAGGCGATATTCAATCTGGTTCAAGTAAAGAATTTGAAGTAGATGGGAAAAAAATTGCAGTTTTTAATCAAGATGGATTTCATGCATTAGATGGAATTTGCCAACACCAAGATGGTTCAATTGCACCAAAAGGAAAAATTGAAGGAGACATAGTAGAATGCCCACTACATTTTTGGCATTACAATATCAAGACAGGTGAATTAATGGATTATCTAAAAGGTGTTAAATTACAAAAATATGAAGTAGATGTTCGAGACGACGGCATTTACGTTGATGCATAATCTGGTAGACTTTTTATGAGATTGTTTTAAGAAGAATCTGTGAATCAAGACATTCTTGAAGACATAGTTAATGGCGTCAAATATGAAGATGAAATTAACAGAATTCAAAATAAAATCGAAAAAAAAATTTTGGAAACTAAGACTGATGGAGTAATATTTGGCTTAAGCGGAGGAATTGATTCTGCGGTGATAGCATATCTTTGTAATAATGCAATAAAAGATAAGACACTTACAATAATAATGCCTGACTCAAAGATTTCACCAGAATCTGAAACAAATGATGCAATACAAATTGTAGATAAATTGGGAATTAATTACAAATTATTAGATATTAATTTAATTCATAAAGAGTACAGTAAAGTTTTAGAGCCAAACGACAAAGCGTTAGGAAACCTACGTGCACGAATCAGAATGAATATTTTGTATTATTATGGAAATGCAAAGAATTTACTAGTTTTGGGGTCTAGTGACAAAAGTGAATTCAGTATTGGATACTTCACAAAATTTGGAGATGGGGCGGCAGATGTGTTACCAATTGCGTCACTATACAAAACACAAATTCGAGAGATGGCACGGCATCTAGATATTTCTAACTCAATTATAGAGAAAAAAAGTAGCCCTCACTTATGGCCAAATCATGAAGCAGAACATGAGATTGGTGCAACGTATGAAGAAATTGATACTATACTGTATTCTATTTTGGAGTTGAAGTTTCCTATTGATGAAATAAGCAAGTCAACAAAAATTAGTGAGGAAAAAGTGCAGAAAATCTACCAACTGTACAAAAAAAGCAAACACAAACGAATAACATCAGAGATACTTTAGAAAAACATATGAGTCAAATTAGAATTCTTGATACTCTAACAAACACAAAAAAAGAATTAGAATTTTCAGACAAAGTCAGAATTTACCTTTGTGGTGTAACAGTATATGATCAATCACATATAGGACATGCAAGAACTATCATAATTTTTGATACACTCAGAAAATTTCTTGAAGCAAACAGCATACTAGTGGAATTTATTCAAAATTTTACAGATGTTGACGATAAAATTATCAGTAGAGCAAAAGAACAAGGAGAGTCTGCAAACGGACTATCAAGTAAATACATTCAGACATATTTTGAAGATTCAGATAGATTAAACATCAAAAGAGCGACAAATTATCCTAAAGCTACAGAACATATTGAAGATATGATAGATTTGATCCAAAAATTGGTAGATAAAGAATCTGCATATACATCAAAAAATGGAGTGTATTTTCGGGTATCAAGGTTTTTAGATTATGGTAAACTATCAAAGAAAAAAACAGATGGACTTGAAAGTGGAGCAAGAATTCAAGTCGACGAATCAAAAGAAAGCCCACTTGATTTTGCATTATGGAAATTTTCTGATGAACAGCCATGTTGGGAAAGCCCATGGGGCAAAGGCAGACCTGGATGGCACATAGAATGTTCAGCAATGAGTATCAAGTATCTTGGTAAAAACTTTGAGATACATGGCGGAGGTCGTGATCTAATTTTTCCACATCATGAGAATGAAATCGCACAATCAGAATCATTTACCAATGAAAAATTTGTAAAAATCTGGATGCATGCAGGAATGATTACCATAAATGGTGAAAAGATGTCAAAATCAGTAGGCAATGTAAAAACAATCAGTCATGTACTAGACTCATGGGGACCAAATGTTGCAAGACTGTTTTGTGTTTCAGGACATTATTCAAAGCCAATTGATTATACGGAAGACCTTCTAAAAGAAAATCTAATCAAATTACGACAAATTGAAACATGTTATTATGAATTAAGACTAGCAGAAGATACAAATAATTCAGAAGATATTTCTGAATTGGTACAAGATTCAAGAGTGAAATTTGATGCTGCATTAAATGATGATTTTAATACCCCACTTGCATTATCCGTGTTTTTTAATATGATAAAAAATGTCAATAGTTTAGCTGCTGAAGAAAAAATTACTAAGAATATGTCTGAAAAAGCGCTGCCAGTTTTAGAATATATGCTTGACATATTAGGATTAAAAATTCAAACGGTGTCAGATGAAGAAATAAAATCGGTGTTTACTCTAATTAAGAAAAGAGAAAATCTCAGAGAACAGAAACAATTTGAAGAGGCAGATAAAATTAGAGATGAGATTGCAAGTATGGGAATTTCATTAATTGATCATAAAAATAGAACCGTTTGGATGAAAAAAGAAACAATCAAAGCTGAAAAATAGCCAAAGACAATTTATCGACAATATTTAATAATGATTTTGACATAGACTAAGTCCATTAGTGAAAGTGCCGTTTTTTGGCAAAAAATGAGATGGACCTTTTTTTCCTCTCTTTTCCACTAGTGGATTATTTTATCACTAAGACAGGAGGTTTTGATTTGTGCAGAACAAATTGAGACGTACTTCCAAAAAATAGTTCTTTTGCAGAACTTCTTCCTCGAGAACCAATCACAACCATATCAATTTTATTTTTTGATGAGTTTGCAAACTTTGCAAGTTCATATCCAGGATTTCCATATATAATTTTTCGAACAAATTCAACTCCAGCCTTTTCACATTGCTTTTCTGCAATTTCCATCATAGAGTTGACTTGTTTTTTATGATCTTTGTTGAAATGACCAGAAGTGTCAAAATCACCTTTTGGAGGAGCATATACAGAATGTACTGCAATTATTTTAGCATCGCACATTTTTGCAAAGTAAATTGCAGATGATAAGCCTCTAAAGGAATTTTTAGAATTATCAAGAGGGACCAAGATTTTGTTAATGGATATAGCCATGTTACAATGTATTCCAGCGGCATTTAAAAAAGAGACGCCGGGAGAGGGATTTGAACCCCCGTGTGCAATGCACAGACGCTATCCTGTTTTGAGATTTCGAGGCGTCCGCCTTGGACCAAGCTTGGCTATCCCGACATGCAAAGTAGGAATTTCTAGTATAATAATCGAATCAGTAAACAAAAAAACCAGTAAGTATTGAATGATTGTATGGGATTAGATCTTAAACCATTACTTGTTAGAGAGAAAACACAGCTTGAATCTTTTACAAATAAGATTGTTGCAATTGATGCGTATAATGCAATCTATCAGTTTTTAGCAATAATAAGAGGTCCAGAGGGACTTCATCTGACAGACTCTCAAGGAAGAGTTACAAGTCATATCACAGGACTCTTGTTTAGAAACATAAATTTTCTTTCAATTGGAATTAAACCAGTCTATGTGTTTGATGGGAAACCACCTTCTCTAAAATCGGCAGAGATTGAAAAAAGAAAGCAAATCAAAAAAGAAGCTACAGTGAAATATGAAAAAGCGATTCATTCAGGAAATATGGAAGACGCAAGAAAGTTTGCACAGCAAACTACATCGATGAGAGATGGAATGGTAGAAGATTCAAAGAAATTACTTGATTTATTTGGTATACCACATATCCAAGCACCGTCTGAAGGAGAAGCAACAGCTGCAAGTCTAACAACAACAGGACATGCATATGCATCTGCAAGTCAGGACTTTGACTCCATTTTATTTGGCGCTAAAAGATTAGTTAGGAATTTCACAAATAGTGGTAGAAGAAAACTACCAAATAGAAATTCATACATCGAGGTTTTGCCTGAAATAATTGAATATCAAAAAAATTTAGACCACATGGGATTAAACAGGGAGGAGCTTGTCGATGTCGGGATTTTGATTGGTACCGATTTTAATCCAGATGGATTTGAGCGAGTTGGACCAAAGACTGCAATGAAGATGATTAAACAGCATAAAAGACTAGAAGATATTCCTCAGATCCAAGAACAATTAAATAAAATTCCATTTGATCAGATAAGAAAAATTTTCTTAGAGCCAGATGTATCTAAAATAGATAAAATTGAATTTGGAGAAACAGACTATGAAGGGATTGTCAAATATCTATCAGAAGAACGAGACTTTTCAAAAGACAGGGTAGAAACGTCGTTAAATCGATTAAAAAAGAGTCTTGAGAAGAAAAGTCAGACATTAGAGCAATGGTTTACATAAATTTCAGATATTATATTGAGAAGGATAATCGAAGCCGGTACAAACACTGATGTGTTCGTCAAACACTGGGATTCTATATAATTATCCCCCTCAACTAATCCTGTAGAATACAAAAATAAAAACTAAACTAAAGATAAGATTCTAAAGAGGATCATTTCTTCTTGATTAGTTTTATTACATAGGATAATTTACAGGGATTAGTTGGCCAGTTTGGGAATATATTGAATACCAAACATTCCATCTCGTGTTGATGGACTTGCTGAGTGCCAATTTCTAAACTATAAATCAACTAACAGTAAACAAAATGTATGGCAGAAAATGAGCAAATCAAGCATGATTTGTTATTGAACATCAAGAGATTAGAAGGCATACTAGAAAGAATTGACAAGTTTTGCCATAGTTATGATCAAGAAAAAACTAATGCATCAGTCACAGTCTTGAAAATAAAAAGTGCAATGGAAAACCTTCGAGATGTAATTCCTCAAATGAGCAATGATGTAGAATCCATAGATAAGGAAATAAATGATGAAAAAGATTAACTACCCTAATCATTGTGAAAATTTATGAGTTTCGAAGAAGAGGTGGATGTTTATGGTGAATGTAGAAATTTTATCAATTTTTGTAAAGAACAAGGAATATCAGTAAGTTCTGAAGCAATTGCAATAGTCTGGGCAGGATTCCAGACAAATGTTGCATTAGATGAAGAAGAAGAAGCAACATTAGATGATTTCTAATTAGTTCTTTTGATTTTGTATGTTTTTTTGTAATTCATTAAATGTAGATTGAATTTCACTCACCACAGCACCATCTTCAAGAGTACTAACATCACCAATGGTTTCATTGTTCGCAATCGATTTGAGAAGGCGTCTCATAATTTTTCCACTGCGAGTTTTTGGTAATTTAGTAACTATGTAAAATTGACTGGGGGTTGCAATAGGACCAATTTGAGTTCTAATTGTGTCACGTAATTCAGAACGAAGAGTGTCATCAGAGGTATGAACATTTTCTTTCAAGACAACAAAGGCAATTATTGATTCACCTTTCACATCATCAGGGATTCCACACACTGCAGATTCTGCCACATCATTATGTGATATAATACTGCTTTCTAATTCTGCAGTACCAATTCTATGACCGGCGACTTTCAATACATCATCAGAACGACCTAGAAGCCACAAATATCCATCAGAATCTTTGATTGCATAATCTCCAGGATAATATAGAGATTCAAATTTTGACCAATAGACGTTTTTGTATTTTTCCACATTCTTCCATAATCCAAGAAGCATTCCAGGCCAAGGATTTTTAATTATTAGTGAGCCTTTTGTTTCTGCTTCTACTTCATTTCCAGATTCATCAACAACAGAAATATCAAGACCAGGAATAGGCAATGTTGCAGAACCAGGTTTTAATGGAATAGTTTCAATGCCAGGAAGAGGACTGATTAGTATGCCACCAGTTTCTGTTTGCCACCATGTATCAATGATTGGACATTTCTTTTTTCCAATCACATCAAAATACCATTTCCAAACTTGAGGATTTATTGGTTCACCAACAGTTCCAAGCAAACGTAAAGTTGAAAGATCAAATGAGTTTGGAATGTCATCTCCAAATTTCATTAACATGCGAAGTGCAGTAGGGGTTGTGTAGAAAATTGTGACATTGTATTTTTGGATTATGTCCCACATTCTAGAAGAGTTTGGATGATCAGGTGCACCTTCATACATTACCTGTGTTGCTCCATGTAACAATGGACCATAAACTACATAGCTGTGACCAGTAACCCATCCAATATCAGCGGTACAAAAATAAACATCATGGTCTTTTATGTCAAATGCCCATTTGTATGTTGAATAAACATGAGTCAGATAACCACCAATTCCATGTAACACACCTTTTGGTTTTCCAGTAGTTCCAGAAGTATACAAGATATACAACGAATCATTACTGTCAAGTTTTTCGGCATCACAAACATCTGAAGAAGTATCCATTACATCAGACCACATCAAATCTTTTTCGTTAATCTGGATCTCTTGACCAGTTCTTTGATAAACAATTACATTTTTTACAAATTGAATTGAAGATGCAGATTCATCAACAATTTCTTTGAGATTGATAATTTTTCCTTTTCGGTATCCACCATCAGCAGTAATTATGATCTTTGATTGTGAATCTTCAACTCGATCTGAAAGAGAATTTGCACTAAATCCAGAGAATACAACCGTATGAACTGCTCCAATTCGTGCACATGCAAGCATGGAAATTGGCAGTTCAGGAATCATAGGAAGATAGATGGTTACACGATCTCCCTTTTTGACGCCTAATGATTTCAAAACATTAGCAAGTTTTTTGACTTGTTCAAACATTTCTCCGTATGTAATTTTTCTATCAGTCCCATCTTCACCTTCCCATAAAATAGCAGTTTTATCAGATTTTGATTTTTGGTGTACATCTAAGGCATTGTATGATGCATTGAGTTTTCCACCAACAAACCATTTTGCAAAAGGAGGATTCCATTGTAGAGTTTTGCTCCACGGTTCAAACCAAGACAATGATTTTGCACATTCATCCCAAAATGACAGATAGTCTTTCTTTGCAGATTCCCTTATTGAAGAATCATTATTTCCTAATCCAATCTCAAATTTCTCAGAGTGCAATAATACTTGTTATATTATGATTTTAAAAAGTTAAACGAATTATTGTGAATTCAATCTTTTAATCCAGTCAGATTCAAGTGCTGCTGGAGCATCGTTTTGTGAAGGAATTGTCATCATCTGAGTTTTAGATGACTCTTCTGATGAAGGTTCAGAACAAGGAGGCTCAGGTAAGCGAGTTTCATTTGAATTGCATTCAGAAGGTTCTTTTAGATAGGTTCCTGGCATCACCGAAGATTGTGATACCTTTGGAATCATATCTTCGAGTGAGAGATTTGCTAGTCTGGATTTAACTTTAGCAATCTCATCTTTCTCATGTTTCATGTGCTGAAGCATTTCGTCTGTTTCTTTTTGTACATGATCGAAGGTCTCCTGAGAAATTTCGTTACTTTTGAATTGAACTTTTGCGTCAAACAAAAGAACTTTGACAGATTTTTCCTGTTCTTCAATTTCGACGACTCTATTATCTAACTCAGAGTTAATTTCATATTCAGTACGTTGGAGTGTCATTAATTTTGTGTTATACTTTTCATGAATTATTTCTGCATCAGACTTCATGCTGTCGTTGTCAGAGACAATTTCCATCAATGCGTTAAGACGTCGGATTACAAGTTCCTTTTGTTTTAGTAAACGTTGTGAATCCAATCTCCACTTAGGGATGAAAATTACTACTTCAGATTGAACTACGAGTTGATCAAAAGCAATTTGTTTTAGTCCTTCAGAACCACAATTGATGCCGACTGTCTGTATAGAACCATCAACATCTGTGGAGGTACCTAAAATTTTGCCCATTGGTGCACCGTACATGTCTTTTACGGGTTTACCAATAATCTCAACTTCAGAGTTGTTCATGACTGAAATTGACAGATCGATATAACCGACCAAGTGTTAACAAGGTTGACAATTTTGGTAGAAAGAAATTAACTAAATTAGAGATTCATGACTAATAGTAATTTTATTATTAGAATTTAATGAGAAAGTATTATGATTGATAAAGAAGAATTAGGTCAGATTCTAAAATTTGTGTCAGAATATTGGGAAAAATTAAGAGATGAACCAGATAATGATTCATTGAAAGTTCTTCCATCTAAATTTTGGATGAAGTCACTTGGTGGACCGGTTGGAAATGAAAAGAGCGTTAAAGGGAGATGGGTGACAGCTTTGATGTATATTGAAGATGAAGATATGGAAAAAGCATTCCGTGAAGTTTTAACAAGATGGCAAGCAAAAGGTCAACAAAATGGAACTGATCTTCCAACAAAGTCACCCGATCTAATTCAGATTGGCAGAAGATAAAGATAAAACCAATCACAGGAAATAATATTATTGCCAGAATTTTCAGCCAACGAGAGAAGAATTTTAGAGAAACATTTTTCAAATTCAGATAAAAATGTCTTTGCAGTAATCACACCAAGGCAAGTTGATCGGGGGGCATTGATGTCACGATATAGTAGAACAAACAAAAGTATGAGAAAAATTTTCTTAGATGAATTTCTAAAAAATAAAAATCGTGGGGAAGAGTTTTACGATAAAGTTTTGTTAGAATATGGTGATGATTCAGTTGCAGAGTTAGGTATTGCACAAATTGCAGTGGAAGGACTTTCAAATATTGCAGTTAAAAAAATTGAAGATAGAAGAATTGGATTTTCATATTTAGAAAAATCATCAAGATACGTATCATGGGATAAAAAAATTAGAGGAAAATACAAATTTCTCTATGAGCCAACAATAATGAAATCAAGATTTGCTGATGAATATATTGATTCATGTAATTTAGATTTTGAGATATATTCTAACAATATAGAACCTATGTTAAAACTAATTAGAGAAAGGGATTCAATTAATAATTATAAATTTAGAGATAGAGATGGTAAAGAAAAAAAATTCAATGCAATTAATGATGATGGGATTATAAAATCTTCAATTAGAATATACAATGCTGCAACAAAAGCAAAAGCACTTGATGCATTAAGAAGTTTACTTCCTGCATCAACACTAACAAATGTCGGAATTACTGGAAATGGGAGGGCATTTGAATATCTATTATCAATATTGTTTGCATCCAAATTAAAAGAAGAGAATGATTTATCATCTCAAATAAAAAATGAACTTGATACCACAATCAAATCATTTGTAAAAAGATCAGATGACAAATACGGTAGAATCTTACAGAATTATCTAAATCAGATAAAAAAATCTGCACAAAATGTAGCAAAATCTTCTATTTCAGGCACATCAAGTAGAGGAAAAGTAGTAAAATTAGTAGAAATTGGAAGTGAAGAAAGAGCAATCAACAGCGTAATATCTGCAATAATTTATGAACAATCACCAGGAATTTCATTTGAGAAAATTTTACAACAAATAAGAAAAATGGGCACGGCCAAGAAAAAGAAAATTATTTCTGAAATGTCAAATATTCGAAAAAATAGAAGACATAGACCATCACGTGCATTTGAAATGACAGAGTATACGTTTGATTTAGTCACAAATTTTGGAATGTTTAGAGACTTTCATAGACATAGGGCATTAACATTAGAGAGACAATTACTTACAACATTTCATGGGTTTGATGTTCCTCAAGAAATAAAGGATCTTGGGATTCAAAAAGAATTCAAAGAATGTATGAATAATACAAACATCATATTCAACAAGATTAGAAAAAAATTTCCAGAGGAAGCACAATATGTTGTTAATTTTGCATATAACTATCCGTATATGATGAAAATGAATTTAAGAGAAGCAGTTCACATGATTGAGTTACGTACTGTGCCACAAGGACATCAAGATTACAGAATTGTAGCACAGAAAATGTATCAAGCAATTAATAAAAAACATCCAACGTTAAGTAAGATAATAAAATTTGTTGACATGAATAAATACGAATTAGAAAGATTTGAGTCAGAAAAAAGGACAGAGGCGAAGAGGAATAGATGATGAGTAAGGAAAATATCAAGACAGATGAGGAATGGAAAAAAGAACTTAATTCAGATGAATACGAAGTTTGCAGAATGAAAGGAACAGAACGTGCATTTACAGGAATGTATTGGGATTGTAAAGAAAATGGAGTTTACAAATGCAGAGGATGTGGAATTAAATTATTCTCATCAAATACAAAATTCGATTCAGGTACAGGTTGGCCTAGTTTTTTTAAACCTGAAAACGATGATGACATAGAATACATAGAAGACAGAAGTTTTGGGATGGTAAGAGTTGAGGTTAACTGTAAGAAATGTGGAATACATTTGGGACATGTTTTTGATGATGGACCCAATCCAACTAAACTTAGATATTGCATAAACTCATTATCTCTCAAATTAGACACAGATTAAATAATCCATCCTATTTTACGATACTATGAGAATAATACTATGTGGATTTGGGGTTGTAGCACAAAGTTTTTCACAGCTTTTAGAGTCACGTACACATGATCTTTATTCAAAATTTGGACTCAAACCAAGAATTGTGGGGGTTTTTGATAGCAAAGGATGCGCATATAGTGAAGCAGGATTGGATCTGAAAAAACTAAACAAAATAAAAAAACAGTCAGGAACAGTTAGAGAATATGATAAATCAATTAAACAGATTCCAGGTAAAGAAATTATTCAGAATGTTGATGCAGATGTTTTAATTGAAACTACTGCAAGTAATTACAAAGATGCAGAACCTGGAATGAGTCACATAATTTCTGCAATGAAAAGAAAAATGCATGTTATATCAGTAAATAAAGGACCGTTAGCACTTGCATTTCCTTCATTGATGGAGTTAGCAACATACAATCAAGTGATGCTCAGATTTAGCGGAACAGTTGGAGGAGGAACACCAATCTTAGATTATGCAAAAAATAGTTTAAGCGGAGAGAGGATATTATCATTTCAAGGAATTCTTAATGGTACAACTAACTATATACTGACAAATATGGCAGATGGAATGTCATTTGATGATGCATTGAATGATGCAAAATCAAAAGGTTATGTTGAAGCTGATGAATCCCTGGATTTAGATGGATTAGATGCAGCTGCGAAACTTGTCATTCTAGCAAATTGGATAATGGGCATGAAAGTTACAATGCCAGACATAATTAAAAAGGGAATTCGTAAAGTTAACACAAATGACATCAAAAATGCACAAAAAAAAGATTGTGCAGTGAAACTAATTGCCTCATGTGACAAAGAATTAATGGTGTCTCCTGTAGAGATAAAAATTAATGATCCATTATGTGTAAATGGAACATTAAATGCCATTTCATTCACATCTGAACATTCAGGTACTCAGACAATTATTGGAAGAGGTGCAGGAGGAATTGAAACTGCCAGTGCGATATTACGGGACCTAATAGACATTAGAAAAGAGATCACAAAGGCTTGAAGACAAATTTAATTTCAAAAAGTGAAACAGTACAATTACTGAAAATTGTGTCAGAAAAATGGAAAATAGATGTACCTAAAGTGAAAAATCTCAAGGTCTATGAGATTGACAATGAGATACAATTAATCACAGGTAATGAGATTAAAATTTTAAAAATTAAAGATGAATATCTTCCGTTTCTCAGTGAAATTTCAACATTACAAAAATTTCCATATGTTCAAGTGGATATGGGAGCTGTTAGATTCATGTGTAAAGGAGCTAATCTCATGAGACCTGGAATCAAAAAATTTTCAGAATTTGCAAAAAATGACATTGTGTGTATTGTCGAAGAGTCACAGAATAAATTTCTCGCAGTTGGAAAATCAGAGGTTGATAGTAGTGAATTAGAAAATATGGAGAAAGGGGAGGTTTTGAAAAATTTACATTATATTTCCGACAAAGCGTGGGAAATTTCTAAAACCCTATAGATTACTTTACATCTTCGGTGAATTCAGTAATTCCATCTTTGTTTACAACTAAGATATCAATTCCATCGCCACTGAAAGAATCTCTCATGGTTGCAGAGCGAACTGCTTTAACAGCCAAGTCCACGGCATCTTTTTCATTCATGTTTTCTTTGAATTGAGGATCTAAGACTCCCAATGCCATTTCAGCACCAGTACCAACAGCAGCGTAGTCATCAGGTAAGACCGAACCTAAAGGATCAAGGGTATAGATTACAGGTTTGTCAGTCATTCCACCAACAATCACTTGAGTTAACAAAGGAAAGTATCGTCTCTCATACATCATATTTGACATCATTTTTGCAATTGTGTTTGGTGGAATATCACGTTTTAAATCCATTTTTCTAATTTTTGCTAATGCCGAAATTTGTAAGGATAATAATTGCATGTCAGCAACTAACCCTGCACAAGTTGCTCCAACTTTAGGAGTTATTGGGAAAGTTTTCTTTGTAGATTTACTAACAAGAAAATTTCCGTATGCAATTCTTTTTTCACTTGCAAATACTACACCTTGATCAAATGTAATACCTACAGCAGTTGCACCTGGCATGTACATGCTCATACAATGAGTCTAAAAACAGACAATAAAAGTCATTACTAGAAATTTGTGAATACCCTTAGTTAGGTGATATCTAAAAAAATGTAGATCGTCAATTGCCGAGAACGCATCAGCGTGTTACCGCGGTCAACGTTACTGACATATTTTCGATCAGTTTAACGACGACGTCGTTTTGGAGCTGCTTTCCGCTTTGCTGCCTTACGTTTTGGAGCTGCTTTACGTTTTGGAGCTGCTTTACGTTTTGCACCACCTTTCTTTGCTGGTGCTTTACGTTTTT
>Ga0209403_10003739_pt1 | contig 16990 bp, 15 predicted proteins | sample ArcticOcean_MG_C_8_FD_187440 | JGI IMG/M metagenome (GOLD analysis project Ga0209403, IMG submission 187440) | Marine microbial communities from western Arctic Ocean - ArcticOcean_MG_CB11_86 (SPAdes) (version 2) | ecosystem: Environmental > Aquatic > Marine > Oceanic | place: Arctic Ocean... | reverse complement strand
GTTGGCCGCGACCCATCGGAGATTAAAAAGACCGTTCACGTACCGATTCGCATCATCCGTGACGAAGCGAAAGCGAAGGAGGTACGGGGTGAGAACGACTGGGCCATGATCGGCTCGCCCCAATATGTCATCGATCGGATCGGCGATTTCCTCGACGTCGGGGTCACAGAATTCACGCCGCAAATCAGGCCACAGCGTCCGGAGGTCTATCAGGAGTTGGACGACGAGGTTTTCTCTGCGTTCGACTGAGACAGTTGGTGGCACTCATCAGGGCACGGCACGTGAGCGATCAGTTGTGTTGACACGACAGTCGACACGGACCGGAAGCCGGCCCGTCGTCAACCCGGCCACCGTCAACCCGGCGATCGTCAACCCCCGACCGGGCTATTCGTCAACGACCACGGACGTTGCCTCAGCGATTCAGCGCGGGCCTGGTCGGTCGCATTGGAGCGATTGCCGGCGACACCCGGCTGATGCGTCACCTCGTGACAATGCGATTCAACCTCCAATTCCGCGGCCAAGGACGGGAGCCGTCCTTGCGCGTTGCTATTTAGCTTAGCTGAAGAGCGATCACTCGCTGCTAATCGCAGCCGTCAACCGGTCAAGCCTTTCCGCACCCAGGGCGGTGCCGGCCTCGATGCTGTCGCCCAGCTCCAGATAAGCGCGGTCTGCGCGGTACTCAGGCCACTCGACCAGCCCTTCGCCATTCGGATTGCCGGTGCGCGCAAAGTTTGTCCAGTAGGTAATCATGGCTTCCCGCAGCCTTCGATCCTCCTCACTCAGTTTGACGGTATCTATGCTGACTCGAAAGGGTTGCGCTGCACCACCGCCACCGAAGCCCAAACCCGCATTGAATACGTAGCCGATTTCGGCCGCATGGTGCGCACCAGCGGCAGGATTGGCCGGATTGACGCGGGTGAAATGATATTGATACGCCGGACTCGACACCTTGCCCATACCGCCCAGGAACTCCCTCGTTGAGCGCAGAAACATGGTATCGGTGAGGTATTGGTTGGCTGCGGCCGGAACATCAATCCCTTCACCATCGACGTAAACGGCAATGACACCCGCCGCCGCGTCCTTGTAGACAGTCCGGATGCCTGACTGCAGTTGATCGTCCGCGAGTAACCCGCCCATGAACATCGTGCCTTCATCGCGATTGGTGCCAATGATGGTTGGAACATTCTGCTGCTCACCTTCGGCAAACACCGCCTCAACCGTCCGTTTCATGAAGTGACCGTCAACGGTGACATGCGGGCTATGCGCGGCGATGTCAGGCCCGATCAGTTGTTCGACCGGCAGCGCACGAAGGTCTGCAATCGTTGCGCCACGCTTGATCCCGTTGACCCAGGCCCGACCCCGCGCCTCGGCGCTTTCAGCAAAGCGAGATTCCTCGCTCTGATGCAGAACGTTCGCCTCCTGAAACCAGGGACTCTGCGCGATCGCCCGTGCGAACAGGCCCGCTGTGAGGGGCGAGGCCTGCAGGGCAACGATGCTGGTACCACCAGCTGATTCGCCAAAGATAGTCACATTCGATGGGTCGCCGCCGAATTGCGTGATGTTGCCCTGCACCCACTCGAGTGCCGCAATCTGATCAAGAAAGCCGTAGTTTCCCGATCCGCCGTTGACCGATTCTGCAGTCAGATTGGGATGCGCAAGATACCCAAGCGGCCCGAGCCGATAGTTCACGCTCACAAGAATCACGCCTTTGCGCGCGAGCGCAGCACCGTCGTACCCGCTCTGGTTGCTCCAACCCAGCGAGAGGCCACCGCCGTGTATCCAGACCATGACGGGAAGCTTCTCGTCAGTCATATTCGCGGGCGTCCACACATTCAGAAACAGGCAGTCCTCGCTGGTGGCTGGAAGTTCTACGCCCATCATGGTCGCGAGCACAGGGAGCTGCGGGCAGATGGCGCCGAATGATTTGGCATCTCTTGCGCCATCCCATTCCTCAACTGCGAGCGGCGCACGCCACCGGGCGTCGCCGGTCGGCGCTGCTGCAAACGGTATCCCCCGGAATACGTGCAGGTCTGACCCGAGCGACTCGCCATCAATCCGGCCCGCGTTCGTGGTCACGTCGGTACCAACCGGCATCACCTTCAAAACGTCTTCGCTCAACTTCGCGGACTCGGGAACATCACTGGGTGGGCCGGAACAACCACTTAGCAAGCCGAGCACCAATGTGAACGTGACCAGGGATCTCAGAGGCATGTGTTACTCCTTTCGCGGTGGGATATTTCGGGTTGTGGCGGGATATTTTGGGCGGTGCAAGACATCTGACCTGGCATAGTCCAGCATCGACGGCGTCCTCACCGACTTGCCGCCTGGCAGGTTGCTTAATAGGTGCCTTCGGGGGAATAGACCGAATTACGGCCTCCGCGTCAACTCTCCGGATCGGGAACATCGACCGGGGACATCGACCGAAGACCGGAAGCGACACGAGTCGCTTTTCTTTCGTGATTACCGCCACAACCAAGGACCGAACACCCTGGCTGCTTCACGGGAGTGAGGCGAGAGACCCAGATTCAGACCATCAGGAAGAATCGATCCCCGACTGGCCGGCCACAGCCAACCGCCCGTCGTCGTCGAGGCAGGTCTCGACTTTCATTTTTTTGAGGAGGAGGAGGTAGAGAGGAGAGGCAAGTTACCGGGACGCTTTGTCGTAGTAGTCAAACTGCGGGCTGGTCACAAACTCTTCGAGCTTCTCGATCTCGCGACGTACCTGGTCTTCGTCAATGGCCGCGTCGCCCTCTCTGCGTTGCATGCGCTGCATTTCCGTGCGCGCCTGCTGCAGGTTGGTCCGGGTGGCGAGCGGGTCCGGGTCAATCTGATCCCAGTCGACCGCGCCGAGAATTTTGATCAATGCATCGGTTCGTTCAGTCAGACGTTCCAGTTCGTCACGGGTAACCGAATGCCCTGTCAATTCCTGCATCTTCCGATGCTCCCAACCATGGCCGCCCCCGAACACCTGAAAAGCGTGCGCAACGAGACCGATACCCCAACCGAACAGCGGATAGATGAACCAGAGTTCATCGCCTGACTCCATCAGATTGATCATCAGCAGAAAGCCGTTGACACCGATGTACACCCCCAGGTGTGCATAGAACCCCTTGAGTTCATTAACGTGCTTGCGTGCCTGCTCTTCATTCATTGTCACTACTCTCTTCATTCAAACCGAGTGTTCAACCAGGTGCTGATCCAGGCCGTCGTCGCCCACAACTGCTGACTCACGATCCCTCACCCTTCCAACAACCAGTATTGTGCGGGCAACCCATGCGTTTCAGCATTGCAACACTCATACCAGAATCCCCAAGTCCATATAAATCAATGTGTTAAAAGCAACACTCGGGCCTGACAGAACGCAACATTGGTTCTTGCCACCATATTTTGGAGCGGCCAGCAATTCCCAGCAGCAGCAAACTGGAACAAGCGTCGTTCCGAAAGTTTCCGAAGGCTCCGCAAGCGAACGTGAAATCCATGTCTGGGCTGGTCAGAAGCATCTCGGCAACGTGCTATTGCGCCACGGATCAACACCAACACCTCGGTCGTCTTGCAGTGTGACCGCGCGCCACTAACGTTATTGATGTCGATAACCCATAATCGTATGGTCCGGCGAAGTGCCACTTGATCAATGCCTCGGACGCTATGGGCACGGACGGGGGGTTGGTGACCCTGCGGACCGAAGCTGTGACCTGGACGCTGCACTCCGTCGAACGTGGTCTTGTGCACGATCTGCAGCCCGGCTCATACGTCGTCGTCGAAGTGGCCGACGACGGTCTGGGTATGAATCTCGACACGACGGCACGTATGTTCGATCCGTTCTTCACGACGAAGGAAGACGGGCGCGGTCTCGGCCTCTCTGCGTCACTTGGGATAGTCCAGGGGTACGGTGGTGGTGTCAGCGTGCAGAGCGAAGCCGGGGCTGGCACCCGCGTTCGTCTGTTCCTGCCGACCGGACCCTTCGTACCACCACCCACCAAGCAGCTACCGCGTGAGACGCCCAACATGCAAGGCAAGCGCGTCCTCATCGTCGACGACGAGGTTGGCGTAAGGGAGATCGCGCGCGAACTTTTGGCCGCAGTCGGCGCGACCTCGTATGAGGCAGGCGACGGCGCCGCTGCCGTTGACATACTCGCCACCGATACGGCTTTTGATCTGGTCCTGATGGATCTCACGACGCCAACGATAAGTGGCCGCGAGGCCCTACAGAAGAGTCGAGAGACCGAGCCAGATCTGCCTGTCGTCATTATGAGCGGGTACAGCGACGCGGATATGACCGACCAGTTGGACGGCCTGGAGGCGCGCGCCATGCTCCACAAGCCCTTTACCCTCGAAACCCTGCGGGGAAGACTTCTCGAGGTGTCGAGGGATTAGTCAAACCAAGTGTCGCCCGGGCCATCCGGCGAACACACCATCCACTGCGGTCGGTATTGCGGCCGAGGCTTGCAAGCATTCGGCGTTCGGTCGCGAACATGACCCAACGCTCTCAGACAACCGCCGCGCATCGACATAAACTGTATCCAAGCTGATCGTAATCGTGCCACCGCGCGTGGTGGTCGACGACGGATCATGTTCCCGACCCCTTGGCCTGGCGGTGATCAACGCGCAAAATTGCCGGCCACGCCTTGGGTTACCCTACGGCATCACCCACTCAACACACCGCGCACCCGCATGCAGCTCGAATAAAGGGGTGCAGGTAAAAGGGAGGCCCGGCGCGAGGGATCAGTTTCGGGCAATACTAAATAGAATGATGTCAGTCTGGGCCGTTGCCGAACGAATCTTCACCGCCCCGGCTTACTGCAGGCTGACGACAAGCGGCTCGATCTCCATGGATCTCGTGATCAGACAAGTAACACACAGCGAACTGCAGAACCTGGACGGCCTTGCCGCGACCTCGGAACTGGAGGACAGATCGATCGGGCAGACTGATTACAATCTCGCCGATGTCCGGCAGCCCGAAAACTCTCTGATCGTGGCCACGCTGGCGGGCGCAATTCAGGCTTCCCCTGCCGTATCGGACAACATTGCACCACGCCTGCCGGAGCGCAGCCAGGACGCGGGTTAGGCCGTATGGAAAGACCATTCGATGCCTATCGAGGCAGTGAGCCGTATCTCTTCGTCAGCTACTCCCATGCAGACGCGGCGCTGATCTACCCTGAGCTGGAACTCTTGCACCAATCCGGATTCAACATCTGGTACGACGAGGGCATCGCCCCCGGTATTCGTTGGCGCGATGAACTCGCCGAACGTCTGGCTGATTGCTCGCTCTTTCTGTTCTACATCAGCCCCCGGTCAATCCGCTCTGACAACTGCATGAAAGAGGTCAACTTCGCCCTCAGCAAAGAGCGACCCTTGCTCAACGTCTACCTGCAACCAACCGATCTTCCTCCGGGGCTGGAATACAGCCTGTCCGACCGCCAGTCGCTCGCCAAGGCAGCCTACGCACGCGAAGACTACGAACGTAAGTTGTCAGAGAGCATTTCCCATCTAATGCCCCAGGGCATCTCGACAATCGGCGACTATCGTGTCCGCGAGATCCTTTGGCACGCCGGTCAGATTACCCGGGTCGCCGCCGAGCAACTTTCGCTCGCGCGTTCAGTCCAACTGATTCTCACGTCAGCCGAGTCGCAACACTCGGCCCAGCGAACCCGCTTGCTGGATGAAGCCCGCCTGTGCGCGAACATCGAAAGCCCACATTTCCAGTCCATCCATGGCATCGGCGAATGGCGCACGCAGACGTACGTCGCAACAGAAGTAGGCGGGCGCCGCACCCTCGAGGAAGAATTGAGCGCGTCCAAGAGCGGCCTCTCGGTTTTTCACGCCCTGCGCATCGCCGATGAATTGGCGCACATCATTGAGGTGCTTGCGGAGCACAACGTGAGCCTCGATCTCTTCTCACCAAAGAACCTGATCTTTCGCGACAATGGCCAGATCTACCTGGCCTTTCCAGGCTTGAACACGTCAGCGACCGGCCGCGCGTCGTCGGACGACGACACCCGCTATGCGAGTCCTGAACAGCTTGCCGGGGCACCGTTAGACCCCTTCTGCAGTTACTACAGTATCGGACTCCTGCTGTTTGAAATGTTGACCGGAAAGCTGCCGTATGACGGCGGAGTGCCGGCACCCATAAGGCACCGTGACATCATTTCCAACGTGCGCGAACTTCGCACCAGCGTCGCGTTCGAACAAAGCGGAACCCATCTGGACCGCTTCAGTAACCAGGACTACGCCCGCCACACGCTGTTTGACCTGCTTGAGACGCTTCTCGATGAAAATCCGTTGCGGAGACGGCAACGCGGGCATACCGCGACGTCGAATCAGGAGAGCAAGTCGCCTTTCTCGGATCTGCGGCGCCGCTGGAACCTCCTGTCCGACACGCGGCTATTAATGGACGACACCGATCTCATCGACTCCCTGAGACAGGAAACAGCATTCGCCAGTCTGGACGATCACATCGCGCGGGGCGACGAGCTATCGGATATGGACCGGTACCTCTACCGGGACTATTTTCGCAAGCGCATGCTGAAGCTCACCGGTCACCTCAACATCGAGTCCGCTCCGGACTATGTGGTCGCATCGTCCCGCGCCGCACTCAGCGCGTGGCTCACCAAACCGCTCAACCGCGAGATGTGGGGCGTGATCAGAGACGAGTACGACGCAACGATCATCGATCATCGATCATCGATCATCGATCATGTCGACGCGATGCTGGCAGAAGACCTCAAGAAACACTGATTGAATGACTGAGCGTTCGGGGTAACATGGTGCCTGCGTGAAGCACGAATCACATCAGATCGCTGTCGCAATCGTCCGCCGGCAAGAGACTCAAGCGCACAAATCATCCACTAAGCCAACCCTTATCGAGAGGAGACTGAACATGAATGTAATCAATCCAGGATGCGGACTAGCTCTCTCGTTGGTTAAGTTTGGCCCCGTGCTGGTCACTCCCCCGGCAGATTGACACCTGGCCTCCGCCCGACTTACGAATTACTGAGACCGAACCCGGGCAGTCAACACCGACCTCGGTGACCCGTTAAGTGTCATCGGTTCCAGTCGCTACAGTCCGCGTCTTCACCTTCTTTCCTTCTGATCCTGCGCAAGCACCACGCGCGCCGGATGGAGACCAGTGATGACGATGAAAGATCAAAACGATAGCAAAGACGACGAAGATGGCCAAGACAGCGGGGCGGTGGCAATCCGCTCACTGACCGATCTCGGCTGGCAGCCCGCACGCGAAGCCGAACGAACCGATGCCGACGATCCGGGCGGTCCGGCGTCGATACCGGCACGGGTGATCGCCATCCACCGCGACCGGATCATCGCCCACGATGGGGCAACGGAGTGCCGCGCGGTCCTCGGGCGGCACTGGTACCGTCTCGCCCAGCGTGAACGGCCAACCGTCGGCGACTGGGTGCTGCTCGACCCCACCCGCGAGAAGATCTACGCCCTGTTGCGTCGCTCAACGTTGCTCACACGTCTCGGCGCCGGCCAGGAGACCCAGGAACAGGCGATCGCGGCCAATATCAATACGCTGTTTCTCGTCACCTCCTGCAATGACGAGTTCAATGAGTCGCGTATAGAACGCTATCTTGCGCTTGCCCGCGCGTCCAGAATTCCCGCCGTTCTCATCCTCACCAAGAGCGACCTCAGCGACCAGCCCGACGCGTTTGTTGAACGCGCCCGAAAAATCGACCCGGAACTTCCAATCGAAACCGTCAATGCGCTCGACCCGGCGTCCGCAGAAGGCGTGCGCGCGTGGCTGCGCCCCCAGGAGACGATCGCGATGGTTGGCTCATCCGGCGTTGGCAAGTCGACCTTGCTCAACTGCCTGGCAGGTCACGAGGTGCAACTCACCGGCGGAATCCGGGAAGACGACAACGCGGGACGACACACGACGACTCACCGCTCTTTGCACCTTCTTGCAGGAGGCACCCTGATCCTCGACAGTCCGGGCATGCGCGAACTCGGGATGGCCAATAGCGCGCCCTCCATCAGGGACATGTTTGAGGACATCGAGGCCTTAATGCTGACCTGCCGCTTTTCGGACTGTGCGCACCAGCACGAACCGGGTTGCGCTATACAGGCGGCGATCGCGGACGAATCGCTGGATTCTCGGCGCTATTCAAATTATCGGAAGCTGGCGGAGGAAGAGGCGCGAAACACCCGGACCCTGGCCGAAAATCGGCGCGAGAAACGTCGTGATTCAAAACGCTACAAGAACGCCAAAGACGGGAAAAAGAAGTGGTCCAAGGACACTCGTCTATAAGCCCAGCGTCCGCCCGCGGCGCCTCCGATCCTGGCGCGGTCAGGACGGACCCTGTGTGCAATACGGAGGCAAGCTTATGACGCCGGTGCGCAGGGTCCAACTGAGTGTTGCTTCAGTCATTGTCGTTGCATGCCTCAGCATGTTCGTGACCGGCATTGCCCTCGAGTCAGGGGACACCATCACAGTCACAACACTGACTCCCAGCGGTGAATCGCGAGAGACGACCGTCTGATACTTCGCCGATGGCGACTCTCTCCAGCTCGAAGCGGGGCATCCGGACAACGGCTCGGTGCAGGATCTGCCGGCCACTGCTGTCATCACGGTTGCCGGCGAGGCGTCCGTCGCGGGTGACTGGCAGTTTCACCTCAGCGACAGCTTTGCGACCACGCCCGCATTCGTTTCATGCTGTGCAGCCGCTATGGCTGGCGGGATTGGTGGATTGATCTCTGGGTTGACACCCCGAAGTCACAACTCGTCACGTTGACGCGCGAGTCGCGGCAAGCATCGTCCGACGATCAAGCCCATGAATAGCTTTCGCCAAGCCCGCCGCCGGTTGCTATGCCGGGTCGTCCCGCGCGGTTACAATTCCAGCTGCCGGAATCTGCGACCTGCGGCAGGCTGTATCCGCCCCGTTCGCTATTTTGGATTTCGAAAAGGCCCAAATCAACCAGAGTCGTTTTAAAGCATCATCACCTCGGATAGCAGCGAGACAAATGCGCTCAACGCAGGCGCACGAAGGAGAAGTCGTTGGATAACATGTCCAAACGCGGATTCGATCCGCTCAATTATCAGTTTGAAGATCAGGTTCCCGCGCCAGGCGAGGTGACCGAGGTGGCGGACGGCGTCTTCTGGATCCGCATGCCCATGATGGGACGCCTGAACCACATCAACGTCTGGTTGCTGCGTGACTACGACGGGTGGACCATCGTTGACACCGGCATTTCAAACGACAGCGTGAAGGCTCACTGGCAAACTATCTTCGACAAACATCTGGACGGCAACCCGGTCACCCGGGTGGTCGCGACTCATCTGCACACGGATCACACAGGCAACGTGGGCTGGATCACCGAAAAGTGGAATTGCGAGCTCTGGATGAGCCGAAGCGACTTCTACATGTGTAAAGCAATGTCACAGGACGGTCCGGCCGACGTGCCGGAAGACGCGATTCGATTCTACCGCCGCGCAGGCTTCACTGAGGACCGTTTAGACAGCTACCGAGAACGATTTGGCGCCTTCGGTCGCAGCATGGTGCCACTGCCAGCCGGCTATCGCCGGATCATCGACGGTCAGTACCTGGACATCGGGGGCCGGGAGTGGCGTGCGATCATCGGACATGGCCACGCACCCGAGCACGTCTGCCTCTATTGCCCGGAACTGAAAGTGATCATCGCCGGCGATCAGATACTGCCCAAGATTACGCCCAACGTCAGCGTGCAGCCCTCAGAGCCGTTCGCCAATCCCCTGCAGGACTGGTTGTCGTCCTGCGACCGCTTTCGCCAACACCTGCCGCCGGATCTGCTCGTCCTGCCCGCCCACGAGAGCCTGTACAAAGGCGTGCACGAACGCCTTACCGCGCTCGTCGACTGGCATGAAGTTGCCATTGAGAAGTTGTACGAGCTGTGCAAGGAACCAAAACGTGCGGTTGACGTCTTTCCTGCCCTCTTCAAGAGCAAGATAACTGACATGAGTTACTTTCCAGCGACGGGCGAGGCCATTGCACATCTACATTGCGCCCTTGAGCGTCGTATGCTCACCGTCGACGAAGACGAGGACGGGGTTGCCTGGTGGCGTCAGGCCTGACCACCTCTTAAGCACGGCAGGAAACCAACCTCAGTCGTCGAGGGCCTCGCGGACCCGATTGAGGAGAGCCCGGCGCCGATAGGGTTTTTCCAACAGCTGCGCACCGGGCAGTTGATCTCGCTGGGCGTTATCGGCAGACCCTGTCGTATACAGTATTTTGATATTGGGCTGAAGTTCCAGCGCGCGCCTCGATATCTCCAGTCCATCGATTCCGCCGAGCAGCACGATGTTGGTAAAGAGGATATCAAAGTGCCTCGCGTCGAGCGCGTTGATCGCGGCAGGACTGTCCGCGGCTTCCTCGACTTCATAACCTTGCTGCCGAAGTATCTCGACGGGTACCTCCCGAACCTCGTCTTCATCCTCAACAACCAGGACGCGCTCATGTCCGAACGGCAGTTCAGCTGACGGGGCGACAGAAGGCGCGGGCACGGCTGGCGCTTCCCCGGTCCGCGGAAAGTACATCGAAACCTGGGTGCCCTCTTCCAGAACTGTCTATCGTGACAAATCCACCCGATTGCTTGACGAACCCGTACACCATCGACAAGCCAAGGCCACTCCCGCGCCCGGTGTCCTTGGTACTGAAGAAGGGCTCGAACACATACTCAACAATCGCCTCCGATATACCGCTGCCATTGTCTTTCGCGGTGATGGTGACGTAATCCCCCAACGGGACCCGCCCGTCGCCATGGCTCGCCTCCCGGTGCTCATTGAACGCGCACACCGACAACACACCACTACCGGCCATTGCATCCCTGGCATTTACCGCAATATTGATGAGCGCATTCTCAAACTCACCGCGATCGAGCAACACTGGCCAGAGATCAATATCGACCACGACACGAAGCTCCAGGTTTTCGCCAAGCGTGCGCCGCAACAGCGCATGCAATCCGTTAATCAACCCCGCAACGTCGACAGCCTCGGGTTTAAGGTCCTGGCGGCGCGCAAACGCCAGCATGCGACGGGTGAGCGACGAACCCCGTTCGACCGCGTCCGTAATCGCACTCAAAAACCGCATGGACGCGTCACCCCCCTCGAGCCGTGAGGATAGAATCTCGGCACTGCCAACGATCGTAGTCATGAGGTTATTAAAGTCGTGCGCGAGGCCCCCTGTCAGATGTCCGATTGACTCCATACGCTCTGGGCCACCTGAAGCTGCACCTGCAACGCTTGCATCTCGGACAGACACAAGAGACGCGACAAACCTGCGTCGGCCTGCGATGTCCATCGTCCCCATGCCAACGTTGACCGGAAAGGCCTGACCGTCTTTGCGCACACCACTCAGTTCCCGGTCTACACCAGGAATCTCCTCACCGGAGGCGACAAATCGCTCGAATTCACCCAAATGTTGCTCGTCAGCAGCTTCGGGCAACAGTGTCGCGACGCTGCGTCCGAGGATCTCTTCTGGTGCGTAGCCGAACATCCGTTGCGCTGCCGAGTTGAACATCTCGATCGTCCCGTCGGTCGGCGCGACAAGACAGCCGACGGCGATTTGCTCGAATGCGCGACGGAAATGCTCCTCGGATTCCATCGGCTCAGTGATATCGACGGTGGTCGTTATCGTCGAGCCATCCTTCAGGCGCTCTTCCTGTACCAGCAGTTTGCGGCCATCGGCGAGATTCTCCTGAAACGCTCCCGACGGGTTGCGGTGTCGCGCAAGTCGCTCGCGCAACCAGTCTTGTTCGCGACCTATCGCGTCCTCAACCATGCCGGCGTCCACGGCCATACGAATGTTGTCCTCCCACAAGCTGCCGAGCGCGATCGACGCCATGACCTTGTCGTTGGCCTCGCGATAGGCATGGTTGTACATAACGAGACGGTCATCGGGCCCGTACAGCACAAAAATCTGGGCGCCGCCCTGCACCGCCTTCATCAGATGCATCTCGGCCGAGGCGGCCCGGTCCTGGGAACGGCGAAGGTCCTCTCGCCCCAGAAGCAGTTCTCTCATCAAGAGTCAAAAACCGACCACGAGAACAGGAATTCTGGCGAGATTGATGTACCAGTTATAGTTGAGATGTAGTCGGCTCATCTCAGCCATCGCGCCCTCTCTGCCGCCAAACGCACCGGGAGCCAACATCAAGATCAGATCGTAAACGTAGGTGAGCGACAAGATGGTGATGCCGGACACGATCCAGGCGAGGGAACGACCAGCCCCCTACGTACCAACCGTCCGGCCGGCTCGGTGGGCCACCAGTGCCGCAATCAGCAACCCGCCAATCACAACAACGTCGACCGAGATCATGAAAACCACGGTCGGCCAGACACCTGTTTCCATCGTCGTCATGAGCGCTGCATCATCCCTGCATGCGTGTCAAATTCACCCCCAGCCACCGAGCCTTCTCCAGCGAACGTGGGCAACCCCCTTTACCAGACCCTCATTGCCAGCAGCTTGTTGCACGAAACTTGTTGCAAGAGCGTTCCTGCATGCGCGCCTCTATCAAGTCGCACAAGGGCCCCGATCAAGCCCTTTGCCTGTTGCCTGATAGCAAACCCTTCGTGCACAAAGTGCATACAAGTGCATACAAGCCGGAGCCGCAGAACCTGAGCAGGAGGATGCGGATGGATCGAAGCTGGCCGCGTTACGCGGCCGGAATCTCAACGGTTGCGGTGCCGAACACGCGCGTCTCGTCCTTCGCGTTCTTGATGTTGAGATCAAGGACAACCTGGGACGTGTCCTCATCGATGTCAGTGACGACCGCCGTCACCACATGAGCGTGGTCTGCGAGCACAGGCGCACGAAACACCGTGTCGATATTGATGATGCGGCACTGCGGCGCCCATTCGTGGATCATCTTCGACAGTAATCCCATGCCCATGATGCCTGGCAGGAGTGCACCCGGCAGGCCCTGGGCACGCGCCTTGTCGTGATCTTCGAACCGGCCACCACCGGAATAGCCCGCCGCCTCGGCAAAACTGCGGGCCGCGTTCAGACTCGTGTCAGGTACCAACTCCGGCAAATCCTCACCGAACTCCACATCACCCAGATACTGTACGGTCATGATTTTTCCCTCACAACCTGGCGTGAGTCGGTACTCGCCAGGTGATTCCCGTCCTCATCGAACAACTCCATCCGCGAGACCAGAAAGATCATGCGCCCAGAGCGTCCACTCTTGGTGTAGATGTCGTGCAGACGCGTACGTCCCGTCAACTGCACATCGGGTCGGACTGGCGCATTGCTGTGCACGGCTTTGCCGCCATCCATCGATATGCCACCGAGCGCAGGAAAGTCGATCGGCAACTGGCGCGCCGACGCGAGGCTCGCCAGAATCGGCAAACAAACCTGGAAGTCCGCATGGGACACGTCCGTGAACTCGGGACGCGTCTCACCGTATGCTTTTGCCACGTTGGCGGTCTGTGCCGCCTCGATGACGAAACCGGTACGGTCGAACTCGAGGTCCAGAAACCGCTCACGCAAGTCTTGAATGTCGCTGTCTACTGCTTCTTCTTCTGCGTTGTCGGGTCGTTCGCTCATGGGAGTTGGACTGTGCTCTGAAATGCCGTAGGGGCTTCGCAGTGTATTGTAATGATCCCATGACGGCTACTTGAGGAACCCTATGCCCGGGCCATACGCCGGAATCCGAGTCATCGAACTCGGACGCTTCATCGCGGTGCCCTACTGCGGTCAACTGCTCGCTGACGGCGGCGCCGATGTCATCAAGATTGAGCCCCTGTCGGGCGATGATGCCCGGCGCAACGGCACGCGTCTCGGTGACACCGAGGCGCGCCAGTTTCTCAACAAGAACCGCGGCAAACGCAGCGCCGCGGTAAAGATCTCGGACCCGCGCGTACAGGCGATTATCCGGAAGCTGGCCGGGTCAGCCGACGTCATCATCAGCAACTTCAGGCCTGGCCAGGCTGCGGAACTCGGCATCGACGACAAGACCCTGCGCGCCACGAATTCCCGTCTCATCTACGCGGAGAACAGTGCATTCGGCCCGCGCGGGCCACTCTCCAGGCAGCCTGGCATGGATCTTCTTCTACAGGGTTTGACGGGCCTCGCACCCATTCACGACGGCTCACCGGTGCCGTTTGGCGACCCAATCATCGACTACACCGCCGCCATGCTGATGGCCTGGGGCATCGCGACCGCCCTCTTTCACCGGGAACGAACCGGCAAGGGCCAGTCACTCGACGTCTCTCTCTTGCAAGCGGCCCTCGTCATCCAGAACAATTCGATCAATCACGTCGATGCTGCCGACGGCTGGCGCGACGACTTTGTCAGCTATCTCAAGGACGCTTTTTCGCGCGGAGCGACCCTCGGCGATGTCATCGCCCACCGGGACACGCTGAAACCCGCGATTGAACCGCCGTACTACGGCTTTTTCCCAACCCGGGACGGCATGATCGCGCTCGCCGCCGGTGGTCGCGCGTTACAGCAGCGCGCCGCGAAGGCCCTTGGTGTGGGCGACCCAGCGCTTGAGGATGACAGCTACCAACCGGCGGACATCGCTGCACACGCGCGTGCCATGCGCGCGGAGAGCGCCGCCGCATTCCGCAAAAAAACGACCGAACACTGGCTTGGGTTATTCGCGCAGGCTGGCGTCCCCGCCGGTACGATACATCTGAAAGACGAGATTCTCGATCACCCGCAAGCCTGGGAAAATGAGTACCTGGTGCGTCTTGAGCACGAGACACTGGGGGGCATGACGGTGGTGGCGCCGCCCGTCAAGTTCTCGGATTCACCGCTCGCGATCACCACCGCTTCACCGGTGCTCGGCCGACACACAGCCGAGATCCTCACAGAAGCCGGGCTCACCCACGGCGAGATTGACGCCCTGGCGGGGGACGGCGTCGCCAGAATCGCGCCCTGACAGGGGTTAGGGTACCTAAACAGAAAAGAGGGTGCCTACAACGAGAAACGGGAGCATCTGCCCCCGTTTCTTAGCTCGCCAGCAACCGCGATTAGATATTTTCAACCAGCTTGGCCATGCCCTCGCCAAGCTTGCCGAGTTCCGTGCGCAGCACAAAGCGGTCCCAGCCGATGCAGAAATGGCGCACACCGAGGTCGATGTACCGCTTCGCCTGCTCCACCGCACTAATCTCGATGCGGGGCGGCACGCCATATTCGATCGATTTGGCAATGACCGCCTCCTCGTACTTGCGAATCTCGCTGCTACCCTGAAGCCCGGGTTCGCCGCGCGAGAAGCTGAAGTCCGCCGGTCCCCATTGGGTCATGTGCACGCCTTTTTCGCGCGCCCGCTCAAGCACCGAGTCGATGTTCTCAAGCGTCACGTTCTTCTCGATCATGATCGTGAACACGATCGACTCGAGATCAGTGCGATAACCCGCGATGTCATAGCTAGTCAGCGCCGGACGTCGCAACTTGACGCCCATATGGCCACCGCCCTCGGGCGTGTCGGGGGCTATCTGACGATGCGCTATGTCCACGTCTGCGGCCGTTCGAATGTCGGTGAAGAGCACTGATTTGAACCCTGCCCCGAGCGCGGCCTGGGCCCAAAAGCCCTGGCTTTCCTGATCAAGCTTGATCATCAGCGGCAGGTTGCCGCATTGACCCGCCCGCGCGAGATGATAGAGCAGGCTCATGTCGAACGTTGAGTACTCGGCGACGAACTCGGCATAGTCAAATACGCCGGTGTCACCAATCAGTTCGGGGATGTCGGGATCTGCGAAGAGGAAATGGGTTCCCACGGTCGCCTTGCCAGCGTCGAGTTTTTCCCGAAACGTGTTTTGCATGATCATGCGCTTGATATCTCCTTGTCGTCTTGTTGCAATTGATAATCGTAATCTGTGTCAGGCCACTTGTGACTGCTTCATCTGCGGCGAGGGTCAGGTGCCAACAGTTCGCTCACGGCATCCGCAACGGGGGTCCCGGCAAAGAAAGCTGGATTGGCCTCGCCCCAGAATCGGGCCGGATTGGCGAACACAAAACGTTCGAATGCCGCCAGCTCAATGCGCTCGTCTTCCACCAGTTCATACGCCTCCGGCAGCACACCGGCCATGTCTTTGACGTCAAAGTGACCAATGTCCGATCCGAACATGGCATTGAGTTCAGCACCAAACGGGTTGTTCCTGGTGTCAAAAGCGTACGCATTGGTCGCGTCATCCGCCTCACAGCCAAAGTAAAATCGATCCGCGAACAGGGTCTTGAAATCAGACGCCTCAACGATCTCACACCGGTGATAGTCATCAAGGTTCGCGATGCCGCCGGTCGTAGCAGCATCATTCCGGGTACTGATGCCGCGACCCGCCCGCATGGCTTCGGCTACCTCCGGGCCACCGTATTTCTCCGCGAGTTCAAGCAGCAAGCCGGTGTCGAGGTTTCCGGGATCCGTGTCGCCAAGGGCCTCCCCATTTCTTATCTCCCAGTGGCCGATCAGGTCGGCGTAAAGGAGAGCCGCGAAGGCAACACCGCCCTCAAGGAAGCCGAAATTCATGTCCGGAAAGCGCCGCGTCACACCATCGAAGAAGAGCGACTTGCATACCGCCTCGGACGCTGCCGCAAAGTGGCCGATGTGGTTGTAACAAAAATTCGTGGGCGACATTCGGAATGCACGACCGCGGGAGCCGCGGTGGAAGGTGGGCGACACTTTCAGCTCCCGACACTTCGCCCAGACGGGGTCGTAGTCGTACGCGCTGTCGATGCCCAGGGTATCAAACCAGCTGGCGAGGTCAGCCGCCTCGGGCCGTTCTTCCGCAATCTGCGCGACCGGTCGCTCCATCATGCTATTTAGCATCACGACCTTAAAGCCGAGATCACCGACCGCGTGATCCAGTTCCGCCAGCGCTTCTTCGGGCGTATGCATCGGGATGACCGCAGCCGGCGTCATCCTGTCCGCGAACGGGTCGAACAGATCCATCTGGTACTGATTGAACGCGTGACACGCGGCAATGCGAGCCTCATCGTCAGCGACCCTTGGCAGGCCAAGGCCCATCGTTGGGAACATGATCGAAAAATCGATGCCGAAC
>Ga0209403_10003738_pt1 | contig 16993 bp, 12 predicted proteins | sample ArcticOcean_MG_C_8_FD_187440 | JGI IMG/M metagenome (GOLD analysis project Ga0209403, IMG submission 187440) | Marine microbial communities from western Arctic Ocean - ArcticOcean_MG_CB11_86 (SPAdes) (version 2) | ecosystem: Environmental > Aquatic > Marine > Oceanic | place: Arctic Ocean... | reverse complement strand
CTACATCGAAAAGGGACTAGCCAACTACATTCGAGTCGATATCTGCAACGTCGGCGGAATAACCGAGGCGATGAAAGTCGTCGGATGGTCGGAAGCTCATTACATCGATCTGATGCCACACAATCCGCTTGGACCAATCTGCGTCGCCGCTACGGCTCATATGGGCATGGCAGCAGCTAACTTCTCCTGGCTCGAGATCAGAGAATCGGCCGGTGAAGACAACGGCTTCTACTCGAAAGAAGTCTTCCCTGTTCAACCTGATATCGTCTCCGGTAAAGTAACCGTTCTCGACAAACCCGGACTCGGCGTCGAAGTAGATGAACAATCACTAACCGAACCGTTCCGATACTCAGAAATGCCTCACCTCAAACGAAACGATGGTTCCCACACCAACTGGTAAAAGCTAATATTCACCGAACTTCACAAATCAGTCTCTCTTTCCTTCGGGAAGTGGCTAAGGAAAGGGTTCCGGGGCCGATCAGTCACGTTAGTCGCACCTGGAGCTAATCACGCATGAAAATTACAGATGTAAAACCATTCGCAGTCTGGGTCGGTCGACGAAACCAGATGCTAGTCAAAGTCGAAACCGATGAAGGCATATACGGCTGGGGTGAATCCGGCTTCTCTGGTCGAGAGCTAGGCGTAAAAGGAATCATGGAGCACTACCGTGAATTCCTCATTGGAAAAGATCCAATGGCACGCGGTGCTCTCTGGCAAGAGATGTACCGAAGCCAGTACTTTGAAGGCGGCCGCACGCTAACTGCTGCAATCTCCGCTCTCGACCTAGCGCTCCACGACATCGTCGGCAAAAAGCTTGGAGTACCCGTATACGAACTCCTCGGAGGCAAGCACCGCCACACCGTTCCTGTATTCGCCACCACTGCCGGTCCTTACGGTCCCGACATGATCGAACAAGCGAAAGAGTTCATGGCCAGAGGAATAAATGCTTTCCGCCTGTCGTATGACAACATGGACATCCAGAGCAGCGGACTCTTTGAGCCTCGTGAGTCGATTGCAAACTCGGCTGAATGGCTTATCAAGACACGTGAAGCGCTTGGAAATCAGGCTATTCTCGGAGTCGACTATCACCACCGATTGTCGCCAGCCGAAACAGCAAGCTTCTGCCAGATGATGCCTTCACACACGCTCGACTTCCTCGAAGAGCCAATTCGTGACGAATCGCCAGAAGCATACGAAGCACTTCGTAAGCTAACCGACGTTCCCTTCGCCATTGGTGAAGAATTCGCCTCGAAGTGGCAGTTCCTGCCTTACATCGAGCGAGGCATTACTCAGTACGTACGAGTCGACATATGCAACGTCGGTGGATTCACCGAATCTATGAAGGTCGCTGGATGGGCAGAAGCGCACTACATTGACCTGATGCCTCACAACCCACTAGGGCCAATCTGCACCGCAGCATCTGTACACCTTGCAGCCGCTGTTCCGAACTTTGCGTGGCTTGAAGTGAACATGGAACGTGCTGAAGACCCCGATCGCAGCATCTTCACCGAGCAGGTCGAATTCAACGGCAACGGCTATGTCGTGAACGATAGGCCGGGACTCGGTGTTGAAGTGGATGAAAGCAAACTCACAGAGCCGTTCAAATTCTGGGAAGCTCCGCACCCACACCGCGCCGACGGTTCACACACGAACTGGTAAGCAGATTTCGTAAAACTAATCGAGTAAAATTGATCATCTGGCTGGCGGTTGAAAGCAATTTCAATCGCCAGTCTTTTTTTCGCCTGTTACATTTGGTTCATCCAAATTGACCGGCTAGTTTTGTGAGCGGAAGGCTAAGCAGCAGCAATGGCAGTACATATCGATCTCAAAGGCAAACGTGGTGTCATATGGGGCGTTGCCAACCAGCGCAGCATCGCATGGGCAATCTCTGAGAGACTCGCAGAAGCAGGCGCCGAGCTTGCCTTCACATATCTAAACGAGCGACTGAAAGCACCGGTTGAAAAAGCCACAGCCAGCCTCGGCAATCCGATGCTGCTCGAATGCGACGCCACAGACGATGCGAAAGTTCAGTCTGTTTACGATCGAATCAAGAGTGAATGGGGCCAGATAGATTTCGTAGTACACTGCATCGCCTTTGCCGATCGAGACGACCTAGGCGGAAATTTCTCCGACACTAATCTCCAAGGATTCCGAACTGCTCTCGAAACCAGCGCGTACACACTCATGCCAGTCGTCGGTAAGGCAGCTCCACTGTTTGGAGAATCTGGTGGATCAGCCATCACGCTAACGTTCGATGCTTCACAGCGCGTCTACCCTGGATACAACATCATGGGCACGGCGAAAGCTGCTCTTGAAAACGAAGCTCGCCAACTTGCCGTCGAGTTTGGACCTAGTAATATTCGTGTGAACGCAATTTCAGCAGGCCCACTGCCAACGCTCGCTGCTCGAAGCATTCCAGGTTTCCGCGATATGACTAAGGCACACCGCGAACGTTCACCGCTCGGGCGCAATATCAACCACAAGGAAGTTGCCGACACCGCTTTGTTCCTGCTTAGCGATATGTCATCAGGCATCACCGGAGCGATCATTCCAGTCGACGCCGGTTACGGCATCATCGCTCTCTAACAAGCGGTGGAGCAACGTACATATGCCTCAGACTCGAGATAGCCTCAAACTAGGGCTCTCCGCTACAAGATCACTCGTAGTCGAGGGCAGTCATCTCTATAGCCCCACCGGTAAAGCTGAACATTACGTTCTCTCAAGCCCGGCGATGATTATGGAGATGGAGATCGCCTGTGTTGAAGCGACTAAAGGCGTCGTTGAAGCATCCGTTGGGTTCCATGTAGACGTGAAACACATTGCGCCAACACCGGCTGGTGAATCAGTCGAGACTACAGCAACACTGATCGAAATCGATGACAATAAACTGCGTTTCAAAGTCGAAACGAAGTACGGCGAAACCCTCGTAGGCGTTGGTACCCACCGCCGCGCCATTATCGACCTCTAGCCTTTCATACCATTCGACTAGCGCAATTCCTACTCGCTCGGTAATACGAACATTTCCCTAGATACGTGGATCGACGAAGGACCCGGCATACCTCACGACGAACATGATCGAGTGTTTGAGCCGTACAGCCAGTTCAACAATTTCAACGTTCCATAAACCGGAATTGGACTCGCCATCGTCAGGCAAATAGTCGAACTACACCACTGTAAAGTCTGGGCAGAAGACGGTGTCGGCGGTGGTACGTCATTCGCTATATGGCTTCCTGAAGCCGTTCATAATAGCTAAAGCGACCTACTAGACCGACGTTCCAGTATCAGTCGAGTCAATCTTTTCGTTTGCTCCTCGAAATTCCAAAAGCGCCCGAACAATATCTTCTCGAGCCACAATGCCAACCACGTAATCGTTATCCATAACGACTAATTGGTTCACGTGATGACGGTCCATAGAACCTAGTGCTTCCCGAACCGATTCGTCTTTAGAAATTACCCGTAGGCTGTCCGGGTTCATCAAGTCGCCGATAGATGTCTCACCTTGGCGTTCGAGCGGTACTGCATCAATATCCTGACGAACAACGAACCCAACCAACTCACCCTGCCTAGCCACTGGTACCGATGCGAGTGGGTTTTCTGGTAACCATTGACGTGTGGCCTGCTCGACCGAGCAGCTACCCTCCATCATCGCAGGCATAGGACGTGTCGCTATACCCACAGTGAACTCTAATCCTTTAAACGATCCTGCTTCATCTGTAGACTTCTTGGCCCGATTCGACCGTTCACCATCGACTTCGCTGCGACCCGACGACATCAAGAACCAGCCGATCATAGCGATCCATATTCCGCCGAATATATCGCCATTTAAAATCTGCCATGCACCCCAGCCGATCAATACGAAAAATACCGCTCTACCCACAAGGTAGGCAACTCTGGTCGCCCGCGCTGTATCGCCAGTAAAGCTCCACACGGCAGAACGTAGAATTCGCCCACCGTCCATCGGGTATCCGGGCAACATATTGAATCCGGCAACCATGATGTTCATCAAGCCCGTAAAGAAAATTACTCCTCTAATCAAAGTCGCATCTTGTTCTTCGACAGGCCCAGTCATCCTCAACCATCCGACCAGCGCAATGCCAATAACAAGAGAAACCGCAGGGCCAGCGAACGCTATTAAGAATTCGTTACGCGGCCTAGTCGCATCGCCTTGAATTCTGGAAACTCCACCGAATAACAGCAGCGTGATCCCACGAACTTTGAGTCCCTGCGACAACGCCACTAGGGAGTGGCCCAGCTCATGCGCCAAAACCGATGTAAACAGCAATAACGTGGTGAGCAGTCCGGCGATCCAGTACTGGGTAGTCGACCAAAAGCTGAAAAATGAAGGATAGGCAGCGGTTGCCAGCGACCAAGTGATAATTGCGACCGCGATTAACCAGGTCGGATTAATTTCGACCGGAATTCCAAAAATTGTGAAAAGTTTTACTGAACCACGCAATAGATTAAAGATGTCCTTAAAAAACGAAAAACTCTAGCTGCTCGAAATATAACCCTATACGCACACGCCAAATTCGGTCGAACGCTGCGATACAACTTACGAGAATAACTTCAGTTCTGTCGCTATTCATTCCGCAGTACCCCGGCCGCAGTACCCCGGGACGGGACTATCATGCACGAGTCACCCACTATCGAGAAAATAACCCGAACACCCCGTATGCTCTTCCAGTCCACTAAGATCGAACTAGCCCTATGAAATCGTTCAAGCAACCTTTTTACGGGTGGTGGATCGTCGGAGCGGGTGGAATCGTCCAGTGGTACACATCTGCCATCTTCTGGCGCGGATTCCAAGCGTTCGTCCCGCCAATATTAGAAACATTCGGTTGGAGCAGGGGTGTAACCGGAGCAGCCATATCGATCCAACGCGGCGAGAGCGGATTGATATCACCGTTTGTCGGCGTAATTCTCGACAAATACGGTCCACGTAAAGCGATGGCGTTCGGTGTACTTCTCACCGGCGGTGGTTTCGTCTATATGAGCCAAATGCAATCGCTTTGGCAGTTCTACGTAGCCATCGGACTGCTCACACTTGGGATGTCATTCGGGACATTCATCGTATTTGTAGTCACCGTCGCCAATTGGTTTGTACGGAAGCGTGCACGAGCTCTGGCCATATTGATGTCGTTCTCGGCAATTGGCGGAATTACTCTTCCGGTCCTAGTCGCATCAATCGATACCTTCGGCTGGCGAGAGGTGATGCTGGCGTGCGGAATCGGATTCTGGTTCATTGGATTCCCTGCAACCCTGGTGATGCGAAAACAACCAGAAGACTACGGAATGGTTCCAGATGGCGGACCAGATGATGAGAGCTTGGCCTCTGGTAAAGCAAGTCAAGTTGGTGGAATTCGAGAGCAAGCCATTACGATGCGACAAGCCATCAGGCTACGTTTCTTCTGGCAACTCGCAATTGTCACCAGCCTTGGTCAGCTCGTCAGTTCAACCAATCTGTTCCACTTCGCTGCCCTCTTGGACTACGGCATGACTGCAGCACTAGCAGCTGCAGCGGCGGGTGCAGTTGCTATTGGCGATCTAAGTGGCCGAGCCGGTATCGCTGTGATTGGCGACCGATTCGACAAACGCAAAATGCTCACCATTGCAATGATTATGCAAACCATCGGGGTAGCGGGACTCGCCGGGATCAACGCTGAAGTATTCGGAATCAACCTCGGACTCTGGCCACTGCCACTATTCGTCGTGTTCTTCGGATTAGGATTCGGATCGTCGATACCCCTTAGACTTTCTATACTTGGAGATTACTTCGGGAGAACAAGCTACGGATCTATCGTAGGGCTAACCAGTTCTGTAAACGCTGTGTTTGGTGCAGCGGGGCCCGCTCTGGTCGGCTTCATATACGACGGAACCGACAGCTACCGGCTAGGATTCACGACACTCTCGATCATGCTGGTGATGTCAATTCCTCTAGCACTCGGATTAGAACCAGCAGGGCGTGTGGCAGCAAAAGCTCGACAGCTAACACGACGAACATATCGTGAAAGAAATCGTTTCTAATCGTCCAATTAGCAACGCTTAATGCATCTCAATCGATAAACAAGCGTTTATAGGCGACTAGATCTAGCGTCCAGACTTACTGATAGACCGGGCGACGAACGACCCGTCTGCCTTACTGATCAGCACAGCCACTACGACCTCGCCTACTTCGGGTTCTCTTCCACGGAATGTTGTGGCCTGGTTCACGGTAAATACTCGGCCGTTGATTACCCAACTGTTGCCGTCAATCGCCGCGATAATCCCAGACACACTTAGCTCAATAATGTTCTGCTGTCTAGGATTGGTGATCGACGACTCGCCTTCAGACTTGGTCTGGAATTTGATCGAAATAATCACACCCTGATTCGAATCGATAGATTCTCTTATAAACAGCACTTCAGGCACCAACGTATTTATGTCGGCAACACTTTCTCGTGCATCCGCAATTAAATCAATAACCGGCCTAAACGACTGAATCCGTTGACCGTTCAACTGAATGGAGGTTTGGCGTCCCATCCAAAGATCGAACTCCCTACCGTCCGCCAAGTTCACAACCACATATCGACCGTTGGGTACAATGTTGGACAGAGTTCCGCGTGATTGAACGAAGTTGTCCGAAACAACCGAAAGCTTCTGAATAATCCCAGAATCTAGGACATAGAAAACTATATCGACACGATCACCACGCTCAATATCCAACAGCGACCTTATTGGCACGCCATCTTTGATCAAATTTTCACCGAGCGGAGATTCAGGCATCTGGAGTTTGATCACCTTCGTATTGGTAGATTTTCCAGAAATAACGGTCAGTCTGCCTTGGTTTAAATTCACGCTAGTGATAACTCCAGATGCCTTGCCAACTTTCGGTGATTCAATAGAAATAATCGTTCCAACGTTGTAGAATATCCCGCCACGACCAGTAACCGAATACACCCCATTGACGATATTCATCCCGGCGATAACCGAGCTAAATTTCACTCGCCGTTCATCAACAATCACCCAGGTATCGTCCGTAACTAAAACGTTAAGCGTCTTTCCGTTGGCGCCCGTTACCTGAAGTCGATCAGGTTCACGACCGATGCCCGTGACAGTTCCAGAAAATTTCACGTTCTTACGAGCCACCACAACCAAACTCGTAAGTTCGCTCGATTCGGTATCTAAACGAGTGGCATCAACCACCAAATCACCGATCTTAATTTCAGCGATAACCGCAGCACTACCGTCACGAACAATATGCACATCGTCGCCAACCGTTAATCGAATCAGCGGACCGTCAGTCGGTCGAATCGTGATGCCAGCACCATAAGCCTCTACCGATTCGACTATTCCGGAAATATGGTCTTCTTCCGACGGTGCACTTGAACGTGCCCGAATTGCAAGTGCACGAAGCGTGACGTCAGATCCGGTAATATCTGAAATCGAGTCGGTACTCGAAGATTCGAATTGAATATCAACAGCTTGACCCGCATCCAGATCTGAAATACCAGAGAAACCTCCATTGAGAGTTATCTCAGTCTCACCAGTAATCTTCGCAGCGACTTTCACGCCCTGCTTCTCATTCGTGGCAATCACCACGCCAAGCGTATCCGCAAGTGGCACGTCAATTTCCACGAAAGTAATCACACCGTTGAATGCTCGAAGTGACTCATGAGCTAGAACGGCCTCTAACTCACTCACCAGCCTTGGCTCACGCACCTTGACCGAAACTGCAGAACGCACACCGCCCTCGATCGAATACTTAACTTCGAGCTCACTAGCCGGGTCGATAAATTGTCGGACGTCGGTCAAACTTTGCGGATTCAATGCATCGTCGGAAATTTTCTTTAGTAGGTCCCTAGGCAGATCAACACTAGTCTCTTCTCGGTCGTAACTGAACTTGACCGAAAACGGATTAGCGTCCTGCACCCTGTTCGGAACTATCGTGAACGATGAAAATCCAATGTCATCAACCAGACCACCCGATATTTTCAGCAGTGGTTGAACTTCGCCGCGAGTTCGTGCAGCAGTTTTATATATACGCTGGAGCTCTTCAAAACGACGTTGAATTTCTTGGTACTGGACAGCTGTTTTATCGAGTACTGCCTGATCCTCAAGATCTGAATCAAGTACCCGTTTTAACGCTCTAGCTGCATCGTCCAAAGAAGAAAGATGTTGAGTCCTAGCGTCGATAGCAATCTGGGCTAGGCGAGCAGACTCTGCATTGTCTGCGGATCTATCCTGAGCATCTCGAATTCGCTCGACAGTCGCGCTTGTTAGCTCGAAACCAACTGCTGTCAAAATACCGCTAGAACTATCTAGACGGGCGACCATGGTTATACCATCGCCGACGGATGGAGCATCGATTCCCGCCGGTATCAGCACATTCACGACGCCACTATTGCGAGTCTGAATAGAAAGCTCATCATCAGAAGCACTGCTAACAACACCTACAACGTGCTTTGTAGCCGGCTGAGTGTTGGCGACACGGACGAGAGTTCTAAGGGCTACAAGATCATCGCTGGCATTTCTCGTTGCAGTCGAAACCACTCGGTCGCCTTCTCCTATTTCTTCGACCAGCGCCTTGTTTGAACCAATCCGTAATTCAGAGTCAGCATCAAAGGTTAGGGTGAAAATACCCGAGTTTGAAGCGATCACAATGGCAGTTGGCGGACGAACTTCAACGGCCGTACCGAAAACAGCCTCAATATCGGCCGATTTCACTTCAGCTTTAGCGCCCTGGCTACCAAATGCGAATAAAACGGCGACCAACGCGAGTATAAGCACCATCTGGGGGCGAATGGTGCGAACGATAATATTTTCGGTCTGCGGGTGCACTGTTACAAATTTTCGGGCAAATCTTATTGACCCCCAACTGCATAATTCTGAGGTCAATGCAATTACGCTTTTATTACTTCTGAATACTCTAGAATCCTCTCGGGGCCGCAGTTCAGGCTGGAAAGTCATGGCGCAACCTCGGGCGGAATAGAAATAATCGCCAAGGATGAGCTATGGGAACTGCCGTCCAAATTACTAGCGACAACGTCGACGAAATTGGGACCAGGCACCAAAACAATCGTTAGTTCGAACGTACCATCAGCTTGAACTTCAACAATCACATCGTTCACGCTCACGATCGCATCAGCCGATGTGATTCCACGCAGCAAAACCGTATCGCCTCGTACAATACTTTCATCTCCGATACCCTCAAAATTCAAAGAGAGATTAAACGTTCCTGAAGACTCCGTTGGAACTACTGTCGGAGTTGGAACTACTGTCGGAGTTGGAAACACTGTCGGAGTTGGAAACACTGTCGGAGTTGGAAACACTGTCGGAGTTGGAAACACTGTCGGCAACACTTCAGGAATGGTTTTGGGTAGAGGAGTTGGAGCCGCTGTAGCTGTCGGAACAGGCGTCGGAGTAGGGGTGGGGGGAATAATCATCGGAGTCGGCGAGGGAATAGGCGTCGAAGTAGGAGTCGCAGGCACCGGGGTGTATCTAGCACGGCTCTCAACGCAACCGGTAATGGCGAAAGAGAGTAAACCAACGAATACAACAGCGAGCTTAGCGAGGTGTCTTGACTGTAGCGCTACGCGTCGTCGCTTAACAAACATCATCGTTCTGAGGGTCGGTTATCGAGAGGCAACGACAGCGTGAACGTAGTCGAATGCCCGTCCGGTCCACTAACGTTTGCCGCTTCTGATTCAACCATCAACTGGCCACCACATCGCTCTGTAAGCGAGATGGCAATAAATAATCCCAAACCAGAACTTTGCTTTTCGCTTCGAGCGGAAAGCTCCGGAGTCCAACCACGGTCGAACACATGGGCGAGATGCGACTCAGCAATTCCTGCACCATCGTCCCACACCCTCACAAAAAAGTCTGAATCAGTTCGTGTAAGTTGAATTTCAACATGACCCTGAGCAAATTTGGCAGCATTGTCGACAAGGTTAGTGATGACGTGATCTAGCGCAGGGCCATCGCCATAGATAAGCCCAAACTCAATCGGATCAGACCACCACACAAGCTCAAGGCCACGTTCGCGTGCAATTGGCGTGTACCGATCCGAAACATTTCTAACGATCGCCGCAGCATCTACCGGATCGATCGCAGGGGCAGCCGTGTCATCTTCGAGATCAACCAAAACCCTAACGTTTTCGATCATCAATCGGAAGTTAGGTGCCTGATTCTCGATCTCATCAAGAAGCTCGGCGACCATATGTGGAGTGACTTTGCCAGTTTCATTAAGCAGTGCGCGAGCTTCACGCTGTTTTCCAAGAATTCGTCGGAGAGGGCGCCCCATGTCATGAGCGAACGTATCGAAATAATCCTGTGTTACCTCGCTCCACGTTCGAGTTCTATCACCTGTAAGGGCTTTCGTTCTTCGAGCAATAACCTGGAAACCGATAAACGCCGCAACTGATCCTAGTACGAACACACCCGACCCTATATAAGCAACAGGTTCAATCCACCAGAGCGATCCAGGAGTTAATGATTCGCCAATAAAAGGAGAAAGCAATATTAGCAAAAGCCCAATTCCGGCAATTGCTAATCCAAATAACTTCAATATTTTCAGAGACTGATCGTTCAAGTAGCCTGATTCCTAATATTCAATATCCGCAGTTCTCGTCAATTCGTTGGATTTACCAATCGGTAGCCACGGTTTCTCACGTTGATTATCAACTCGTTAGCACCGAATTCTCTAGAGACAGCTTTACCAAGTGAAACTTTCAGTTCCCGAATACGAACTCGAAGCGAAGCACGCGAATCCTCACCATCAGAAAAGCGCTCTAGTCGTGAGAACGGAACCAGCTCGCCTTCAGATCGATACATCGCAGCGGCAAGTTCGTTCAAAATCTCAAGCTTCATGCCCTGAATTTCTCGTATCAGATCGCGTCTACCATTTTCGATTACGTAGACAGCAGCATTCGCAGCATCAATCTCGAAAACCGAACCGATCTTGATCGTTTCTGGTGCGCTCCCAATCAAACGTCGCAACCTAAGCACGACCTCTTCAGGACTCGCCAGCTTATCGATAAAATCGACCGAAGCACTAACCGTCAGACTCGCGTTTACAGCGGTGTCACGGTACGGACCCTGTGTGTACTGAGTGAACATCAATACCGGCATACTGCTATCGCGCTCAACGATTTTTTTGAGAATCGAAAGCCCCTTAAATCGGTCAGAATCGTATTCCCCAAACCTAACGTCCAGCAATATTGCCGATGGTCGCTCAGCCTCCATTGAAAACAACGCCTGAGTTTCGTAATCGTCGCCCGTCAAATGCGGACCTTCAGGGGCAACGACAATCGGCTTAAATCCATCAGTCTCCAAGCGTCGCAAGACTGAACGCATAAGATCCGACATATGCTCGTCGTCAACAACGAGAATTTTCTGGCCGCCGCCAAAACTTTTTGAAGTCAAAACATTCCTCTGCGGTTGCGTACCGAAATTCGCATGAAGCTACAGATGAAACTGTCATAAAAAAAACCGATCTCAACCGACTCTATCATTCACCCGGCCCTTACTACTCTTCATGCACGCCGCATGATTAGAACAATACGATCCATTTTCCCTTAGCCACGTTCCAAAATATTACGCCGACATCGGCAGCCAGTTTCCTACCAAAATAAGCTAATATCTAGCCACAAAATCCTTTACGGGGTCGACTCAAAGTTGAGGGAACGCTATCCTCCCTAGACTGCACTTTTCCACCCTCCATTCCTGAGACATATTTGCCTGTGACCGAACAGTTCGTCCACCTCCACAACCACTCCGAGTTCTCATTACTCGATGGGTTCAGCAGGCTCGACGACATGGTTAACAGAGCGGTGGAATTAGATCAGCCCGCAATCGCACTCACCGATCACGGTAATCTGCACGGTGCGATCGATATTTATCAGTCGGCAACAAAAGCGGGTATCAAGCCAATCATCGGAGTTGAAGGCTACGTAGCCGCCGGCGCACGTGACGAGCGTAACCCTCAAAAACGTTCTCCGTTCCACATGACATTGCTGGCGCAAAATAGCGTTGGCTACCAAAATCTGCTCAAACTGGTCACGGCATCACATATCGAAGGGTTCTACTATCGACCACGTATGGACCGAGAGATTCTCGAAAAATACTCCGAAGGACTAATCGTCCTTTCTGGCTGCCCTTCAGGCGAATTGCCAAGATACATAAAAAACGGCGACATGGATGCGGCTCTCGAAACTCTCGAGTGGTACGGAAACGTCTTCCAAGATCGCTACTACCTCGAAATGATGATGCACGAGCACGTGCCTGATCAGGCTGAGATCAACGAAGCGCTCATCCAGCTAAGCAGCCAAACCGGTTTGCCGATGGTTGTTACTAACGACTCCCACTACGTCAGACGCGAAGATTCCGAAGCTCAGGACATCCTCACCTGCATACAAACCAACTCAAATATTAAAGATCCCAAACGTCTTCACATGGAAGACACGACGTACTACCTGCGTAGTTCAGCCGAAATGCAGGCGGAGTGGGCGCATCTACCCGAGGCTCTTGCCAACACTGTAAAAATCGCCGAATCGTGCGAGCTAAAACTCGAGTTTGGGCAGACATTCATACCCCGATATTCGACCCCGCAAAACAATCCATCGATGGATTACCTAAAAGAGCTTTGCCACGCGGGTATGAAGAAACGATTCGACAATAACCCGAACGAAGAAGTTCTTGAACGCCTCGAACACGAACTCAGCATAATCGAAGAAACTAAATTCGCCGACTACTTCCTCGTCTGCTGGGACATCTTCAACTTCGTCAACGAAAAGGGAATTCTCTCTGCCGTACGTGGTTCGGCCGCGGCAAGCCTAGTTCTCTACTGCCTCGAAGTTACTCAAATTGACCCGGTCGAGGCCGATCTCTTCTTTGAACGATTCCTCAATGTCGAGCGTCGTGAAATGCCAGATATCGACATGGACTTCGCCGATGATCGTCGGGAAGAAGTTATCAAGTACTGCATCGATCACTACGGCCGTGAACACGTCGCCCAGATCATCACTTTCGGCACACTAGGTGCGAAGGCTGCTATTCGTGACACAGCACGAGCTCTCGCTCTCCCGCTTGAACTCAGCGACAAACTCGCCAAGATGGTTCCGCTAACTCTAAACATCAAGTTGAAAGACGCAATCGCCGAGTCGGCAGAAATGCGAACAGAAATCAGCCGGAACCGCGACGCCCGTGAACTTATTGAAATGGCACAGAGAGTCGAGGGATCTGTTCGCCACGCCAGCACTCACGCCGCAGCCGTTGTTATCTCTGAAAATCCACTAACGGATTATGTTCCTCTGCAACGCTCGACCAGCAAAAAAGAAGATGCAAGCCCGACAACCCAGTACTCAATGAACCCTGTCGCCGACGTCGGGTTGCTCAAAATGGACTTTCTAGGGCTAGCAAACCTTTCAATTCTCGATCAGTGCGTGAAGCTAATCGCCGAAACCACCGGCGAACACATGGGCGTATACGACGTCCCAATCGACGATGCCAATGCATTCCGAGTACTTGGCGAAGGCGACACATTTGGCGTGTTCCAACTCGAATCCGAGGGAATGCGTAAAAACGTCAAGCAACTAAAACCAACAACGATCAATGACCTTGCCGCCATGATCGCGTTGTACCGTCCGGGTCCGATGGAACACATCGGAACCTTTATCGAGGCGAAGCACGGCCGAGCTGAAATTTCATACCCTCACGAAGACCTTAGAGAACTTCTCGAACCAACTTACGGCGTCCTTGTTTATCAGGATCAGGTAATGCTGATCGCTCAGGCATTCGGCGGATACACGCTCGGTGAAGCCGACATCCTCCGCAAGGCAATGGGTAAGAAAAACGTAGCGGTGATGAAGGCCGAGCACGAAAAATTCTCCAAAGGTGCGCTCGAAAAAGGCTATACGCAGGATCAAGCAGACACCGTATTCAAACTAATGGAGCCGTTCGCTGGATACGGGTTCAACAAAGCACACGCAGTCTCCTACGCTTACATCGCCTACTGGACCGCTTACTTCAAAGCGAACTACTCAACCGAATACATCGCAGCAGTTCTCGACTCAGCGTCTGGTAATCCTGAAAAGGTTGGTATGGCTATACGAGAGGCGAGCCGACTCAACATCGCCGTAAAGCCGCCAAACATTAACTACTCACGGTCTGGATTTACGATCGAGCGAGATGCCGAAGGCAACGACGCTATTCGATTCGGAATGGCCGCCGTTAAAAACGTTGGATCCGCAGCGATCGACTTAATAGTAGAAGTACGCGAAGCCGCGGGTACGTTCAATGACATTGAAGACATTTGCCGCAGAATCGACTCCAAGTCCCTGAACCGTCGAACTCTCGAAAGCTTGATAAGAGTCGGGGCATTCGACGAATTTGGTGGGCGAGGAAATCTCCTAGAATCGGTAGACCGGATAATCTCCGCGATACAGCGCCAAACAAAACTACGTGAGTCTGGGCAAACATCCATGTTCGACATGCTCGGCGAATCGGTACCGGCTCCGATGGTCGAAATCGAAATATCAGGATCGGACGACACAACAGATCAAGAACGTGTGATCTGGGAGCGAGACCTACTTGGTGTCGAACTGACTCAGAGCCCGTTCACTCGAGAAATGCGGCAACAGCCAGAGAATATCGTTGTGTTCGCCGCCGATATATCAGCCGATATATCCGGACAAAAACGTGCCGCTCTCGGGCAGATCAACAATATTCGAGAACTAACCACCAAGCGTGGCGACAAGTTCATATCGCTAAACCTCACCCTTCTCGATGGCGACATCGAAATGGTCGTTTGGCCGAATATCCTCGAACAGAACCCAGCCCTGTGGGAGAACGGAAACTTCGTATCAGTATCCGGCAAGGTTCGTGAACGATTTGGAAGAGTCTCGCTATCGGTTGAAACAGCTTCTGAGTATCAACTCAAATCTGAAGGGCAGGCCGAGTCCGAGGCGGAAACAGCCAAAAACGAACCTGCTCCTGTAGTAAGAGTCGGATTCAACGAAGCAAGCCAACCTCGCCCTGTGTTGAACGACCCAGTTCAGCACACTCCACCATCAAGCAAGCCAGTCACTGTTGCTCCGCAGGTCAATGAAGCGCCATCTACAAACGACAACAACTCAGCTCCGCCTCTGGCAGAGCCAATACCAACAATTTCTGAGGAAACTACGCTGACAACCGAATTCGCTGACCCTAACGATCTCGACAATGCCGACAACGGTATGAATGTTGGCCCAGTGCTTGTTCGGGTGAAAGAAACAGGCGATGCAGCCCACGACCGCTACCGCGTCGAAGACATCATGAGGTTGTTCGCTGAATTCTCTGGTTCTGACCCAGCGATACTTGAGATCGAAACAGGAGAAAAAGTAGTTCGACTCGAGATGCCGTTTACAGTCCAATCAGGACCAAAACTTACAGACCGTCTTCACGAATTGCTCGGCACCGGCTCGGTTCGAACTGCAGTCGTATAACTTTCGAAATTTAACTCTGACGGCTGCTGATCAGGCAAAAAAGTATAGAGTCACACAGCCCACACCGATTCCTGGAGCGAAACGATGAACTGGGAAGTGCTCACAACAGCCCCCGATCAACTCATCGGTGAATCGTGGTGCGGCCTCATTCGTACAGAAGGTGTCGACTGTAAGCTTCAGGCCGGCGACGCAGTTGGCTTCATGGGCGTCTCAGTATTTCCAGTTCGACTTATGGTGCGGGCTGGAAAAGTTGAACTGGCACAGTCAATTCTCGATCAATACTTAGCAGACGACGAATAACCACCTGTTGACTATCTCGAAGAATCTGAAGAAGTCACCGATAAGATCGACTAATTATCACCCGACGATTGCCGTCCGGCTTCCATTGCCAGTAGCTTCGATTTCAGAGGTAACCCAGCACCGCCGAATCCGCCCAACGCTCCACTCGAACTAATTACCCGATGACACGGCACTAACATCGCCAACTTGTTGCGAGCCATCGCCTGTCCAGCTCCGCGAGCAGCCTTCAAATTACCCACCTGCCCGGCTAGCCAGCCGTAACTGCGAGTTTCGCCAGCCGGTATCGACCTACAAGCGTCCCATGCGGCCCTGAAGAATGGCGTCGCCGAACGAGTGTCGATCGGAATATCTGCCAGATCAATCAGTTCGCCTGCGCAGTACGCCATAATCAGCGCACGAGAATCGGCATGCCTTTCAGGATCGTGGACTGCTAAAACCACTTCTGGTTGAACATAATCCAATGCTAATTCAGGCGAATCCTCAGGCATGCTTGCCCTAACGACTCCGTGATCAGACGCCACGATCGCAACCCAGCCCATATCCGTATCGAACACATCGTAAGTTAAATCTTCTTCGATTAGAGTCTTCGCCAATCTAAACGCTCCGTCTCTCACCAAGGTCGGGAGCAATTCTGCCCAACTGTCGAATACGGTGGGCGATCAAAGCGCGAGCAACCTTGCGCTACGCCACGTTGATATCTTTTTCTCGTTCTTAGTCTTCGTCAGTTTTTGCAATGGTCCTGCATATACCTGTCGTTGGAATTCGATAGCATTGAACTAACCACGGACTTTTTTACAGTTGTCGTATTGGACTACTGAAGAAGTTTGGTGGGCGATGTAGGATTCGAACCTACGACCCCTTGCTTGTAAGGCAAGTGCTCTAACCAACTGAGCTAATCGCCCAAACATTCTGGTAAATGAACCATCTTCCCGCCCTTTTCTACGTTAGTAAACTTCAGGCAGTTTCAAATGCCCCGTTAGGAGACGTCGTAAACCAGTTCTTCAATTGTCAAAATATGACCTTCACCTATCGCAAGCGCAGATTTTACACGGCGCTAGCACTAAACGATCAGTCCTATTGTCCGGCGATGCCTCAGGCATCAGTAGCGCCCCGATCAGATCGGAGCGCCATGTGAGAATATGGCGCGCTTGGCGGGATTTGAACCCACGACCTCAGCCTTCGCAGGGCTGCGCTCTATCCAGCTGAGCTACAAGCGCACAAATGTGGACGAA
>Ga0209403_10003732_pt1 | contig 17016 bp, 15 predicted proteins | sample ArcticOcean_MG_C_8_FD_187440 | JGI IMG/M metagenome (GOLD analysis project Ga0209403, IMG submission 187440) | Marine microbial communities from western Arctic Ocean - ArcticOcean_MG_CB11_86 (SPAdes) (version 2) | ecosystem: Environmental > Aquatic > Marine > Oceanic | place: Arctic Ocean... | reverse complement strand
AGATTCTGGACCGGGTCCTGATCCGTCTGGCCGAAGGTGCTGTCACCGCTGAGAGCGCTCGTGAGCTTGGCAAGAGTGCACATCCCCGCCTGACCGACCCTGGAGAGTGCCGCGCTCTTCTGGCCCAGCTGCTCACAGACCTCCACCAGATGAACGTGGGCACGTTGGACGCATTCTTCATCCGCGTGGCCCGGAGTTTTTCCCAGGAATTGGGACTCGCGCCCGGGTGGAGCATCACAGATCAGCCCACAGAGGATCGGCTTCGCACCGAAGCTGTGCAGGCCACGCTGACCGAGGCCGACAAACCAGAGTTCGTTGAGCTCCTGCGCATGATCAACCGGGGGGCGACGAACCGAACCGTCCACGACGATCTCGTGAAGAAGGTGGACATCCTCCTTCGCATACGCAGGCAGTTGGATCCCGCTGCGGTGGATCCGTGGAAGCCAGACTTCGGCCTGACGAAGCCGCTCTCGCCTGAAGAAGTCCGGGAAGCTGCAACCGATCTAGCTGTTCGACTGCGAGGCTTGGAGGTGCCGCTCACGAAAGCAGGCACACCGCGGAAGCGCTGGGTCACAGCCCGGGATGACGCTGCGGACGCGATTCAGGACCTCCAATGGGCTGCTGTCTTCGAAAAAGGGATCGGTGTAAAGATCATCACCGACCAGGAAGCCTACTCCTTCGCGCCGATCACCGAAGACTTCGCGAAGATCTTCGAAGAAGCGATCCAACTCGTACGCAGCGATCTCACCCCTCAGTTCCGGCGCGAGTGCGAAGCCCTGGGCCGCCTTGCCGAACTTCTCGAGACCGCCTTTGAGCAGGTCCAACGCCGGATGGGCGCCTACCGGTTCGAGGACGTCACCTACATGATTGGCGGCGATGACGGCGCCGGGAGCAGAGACGACCTCCACTATCGCCTCGATCAGCAGGTTCGGCACATCCTGCTCGATGAATTCCAGGACACGTCCCTCGAACAGTGGAGGGCTCTGTCACCCCTGGCCGACGAGTTGCTGTCCGGACATCTGGAGGAGCGAGCCGGGGTCATCGTGGCTGATCCGAAGCAGTCCATCTACGGATGGCGGGGCGCGCGTCCAGAGTTGGTGCGTCAGGTCGGAGCACGGTACAGCCTGACCGGTGAAACGATGGACCAGTCCTGGCGTTCCAGTTCCGTGGTGCTCGATTTCGTGGCAGACGTATTCCGAGATCTTCCGTCGAACGTGGTCCTCTCGAAGTTCAACGTCGGACCCGGGGTCGCTGCCGATTGGATGAGCGACTTCACGGAGTTGAAGCCAGCGAAAGAGCTGCCCGGCCACGTGCGCATCCACTTAGGTCCGGAAGACGACGGAGCTGGTGCTATCCAGCCCAACCTCCTACGGCGCGCTGCAGAGGTCGTACGGGACCTCAACGCACAGATGCCGGATCGCAGCATTGGCGTGCTGGTTAGGCGCAATACGGTCTTGGGGCGCATGATGAACGAGTTGCAGGCCTTAGGTGTGCGAGCTAGCGGCGAAGGGGGCACGCCCCTGACAGACACGCCGCCCGTCAACGCCTTGCTATCGCTCCTCCACCTGGCGGATCACCCACGCAGCCGGGCCGCTCAGTACCATGTGGCGTGCTCACCGCTGGGCGACGTCGTCGGGTTCAACGATCACCGAGACTCGGGCGCCGCACAGCGTCTGGCGGACCGGGTCCGCGCTGCGCTCGCCTCAGACGGGTACGGCCCTACTCTCGCGGAGTGGGTCCAGGAGCTCGCGCCAAGCTGCGACGGGCGGGAGGTAATGCGTCTTCTACAACTGGTGGAACTCGGGCACCTCTGGGACGCGCGGCCTACCCTTCGCCCGGACGACTTCGGTCGGTACGTCGCCCGCCAATCCGTTGAGGATCCCTCACCTGCCTCAGTTCGGGTCATGACCGTCCACCGGTCGAAAGGCCTCGAATTCGACGTGGTGGTGCTTCCCGAGATGTATGCGTCTATCACGCCCAAAGCCTCTGGCATAGCCATACCGGAGCATGATCCGAGCACTGGCCAAATCAGGCAGATCTACCCCCGCATCAATAAGGAACTCCTCCCGCTGTTTCCCGAGGTCACGGCAGCCAATGAAGAACTCGAGGCTGCCGACCTAAGAGACGCACTGAGCGGGCTCTACGTGGCACTGACCCGTGCACGGTACGCACTGCACCTGATCGTTCCCCCAGATGGTGGTGAGGCAAAGCACAGCGCGGGAGTGGTCCGTGATGCTCTGAGACTCGACGATGAGTCAGTCCGGGAGATCGGAGTGCTGTGGGAAGCCGGGGATCCCCTGTGGTTCGAGCAGCTCAATGAGGGGGGTGGGGCAAAGCCGGTCGAAGAAAAGTCCCGTGCGCAGTCGACTGACCCGGTGGGTCCGCTTCTCGGGCCCGCAACGAAGGGGCCGGGTCGCAACCTGGCGCGCCGGAGTCCGTCGAGCATGGAAGGCGGCTCTGACGTCGACCTAGCATTCCATCTCATGCTTGATGCCGGCCCTGCCCTTCAGCGGGGAACTGTGGTGCACGCATGGTGCGAGGCCATAGAATGGCTGGAGGACGGTCTTCCGAGCGATGAGGCACTACAGACCATCGCCCACAAGGAGGCGCCGACCATGCATGCTGATGAGGTGGCGCAGATTGCTCAGGACTTCCGGGGGTGGATGGAGTCAGCGGACATTCGGCAGAAGCTGAGTCGAGCCGCCTATCCTGCTGACCCAGGCATCAACGTGCAGGTCGAGAATGAACTGCCGTTCGTCCGGCGCGTGGACGGCAATATTCAGCAGGGATTCATCGACCGGCTGGTGCTTATTGAGCGCGATGGGCGGGTCGTGGGTGCTGAGGTGCTGGACTTCAAGACAGATCGCATTGCGGCCGGGGATGATGTGGGGCTGACTGCTGGGACAGAACACTACCAACCCCAGATCGAGGCGTATTGTGAGGTTGTTCGGGAGCGGTATGGGCTTGCTGAAGGGGAAGTCGTTGGGAAGCTGTTGTTTTTGGAGGCGGGCGTGGTGAGGGGGGTCGGATGACCCCCGCCCGCCACCTAGTCTCCGTCTCGAACCCGGCCTACGCCGTGGACGCCATGGATGCCCACGTGGCCGTTCTTGTGGAGCGGGCCCGCGCGCACCGCCGGGGTGAGATCTCCGAGGACGAATTCCACGTCTGGTGGGGACGCGTCCGAAGCGCGCTCCGTCAGGACGAGCTGCCCCACCTTCCGGACGTCCGAGAGCTGGCGAGCCAGGCCGGGGAACGGCGTTGCAGTGGCGACAATGTGTGCCGACCGGCACCAGTACCTGCCCCGTGGACGCCAATGAGGGGGCGCTAACAGTACCCCGGACTGATAGCACGAGATTGGGTGGGCACTGGGGTCAGGTTAGGGCACCACTTACGATCTATTAGGGAACACGCACTACCGTTTGGCGGCGCTCATTCCTTTCTTGATCCCCTCCCGGAAGGGCGTGCTACCAATGGGTGTGATGGGAGCGATCGGACAAATGGGCACGATCGCGAGAGAGCCCTTGACGGTCTTCCAACCCTCAGAAAATCCGTCGCAGAATTTTGCTCTATCCTGACCCTGACCGTGCGCCTCAGACGGTGCCACGACCAAGACTAACGCGAGGAAGGCGGAAATCCAGAATCTCATTGCAACCTCCAAGTCATGAGCTGCTGACCCAAGCTACTGACCCAAGCTAATGCCAAAATTCAGTGGAGCAAGCCGATCAAACACCCATTTTCTCTGCCCGAGCTTGCCACTTATTACAATTTCCGTTTGTTGGACGTCTCTTATACGAGTAATACGGGCAAAGACGGGGTTAGGGCACGGGTCTGGACCCTTACTCAATTTGAAATTTGAGAATCGCCAGCGCAAAACCGTGTTTATTGATTGGCTGGTGTGACGCCCGAGAACGGGGGGCCGGGGGTACTGGGGGGGCTGGATAGCTGGGTGTGGCTGGGTGCCACGGAGGGGCTAGTTGCCGTCAGCTAGGTCGCGTCTCAACAGGGTGGGTGGGTCACAGTCCGGCCATACTCAATCCACTCACCGCATTCCTTATCCATGTGCCAGTTCCCTCTCGCCATCAATTGGCCGTTTTCATCGAACATCTCCGAATGTCCGTGTGGCAGACCGTCCTTGAAGTTGCATTTGGTCTGCAGTTGGCCGTTCGAGTGGTACGTCTCTACCAGTCCGTGCTTCTCACCATCTTTGTAGGTGCCCCTCTCCCTCAGTTGAGTGTTCGCGTAGTACCACTCGTAAGGCCCGTGCGACAACCCGTCCCTCATAACGCCCCTGATCTTCACGAAGACCTCGTCGAGGTACCAGATATCGCCGAGTCGTCCCTGGCGATGCCTGAGTTTCCTTGCGTACTCGGGTCCAAACTTCCGACACCACTGCCTGTATGACCCGTGCTTCGAATTCAAACTGGATCCTGCTGTCGGCAACCATGCATGACTCATTCGATGCCGAGGTGTCGGCGGGCTTAAGTCGGCCACCGGTCGCCCCGGTGATCTCCTCGGTTTACTATGCGACGAAATGTACGCAAAGCACCTCGGGGTGATCGTGCGCCTTCGGAGACGGCGAAGTCAAGCGGTGCGACGATGATTTCAGGCAGGCGGGAACGGACCGGTATGCGCGACACAGATCCATCATCAATGCTGCTCGGCGAAGACCAGTGGCGGGAAAAAATCAACCGCGTCCGCGCGGGCCGGTCGCTCTCGCCGTCCGGCTGGCCCGGCGGCGCAAAGTGCGCGGTCGCGTTGTCGTTCGACTGCGATCACGAGACCTTCGAACTGGGCATGGGCAAGAGCGCCATCGGCCGCCTCGCCTGGGGCGAATTCGGTCGTCGCGTCGGCGTGCCACGCATCCTCGATGTGCTCGCGAAACGCTCGGTGCCGGCGTCGTTTTTCATGCCCGCCGTGTGTTCGCTCATCGACCCGGACGAAACGCGGCGCATCGTCGCCGAAGGCCACGAGATCGGCGTGCACGGTTGGATGCACGAGAACAACTCGCTGCTCGACGGCGACACGGAGCGCGCGCTCATCGAGCGATCGATCGAGGTGCTGACCACCAACGCGGGCTCGCGGCCCATCGGATTCCGATCGGCAAACTGGGACCTCAGCGAACATACGATCGAGATCGTGCGGGACCTAGGATTCGAATACGACAGCTCGCTCATGGCTGACGAGGAGTGCTACGAACTCGTGCTCGACGGCGAGCCCTCGGGCGTCGTCGAGGTGCCCGTCGAATGGCTGCGCGACGACGCCGTCTACCTGCTGTTCAACCGCCAGCCCGCCACGCGGCCATGGATGTCACCCGATGACGTGTTCTCAATATTTCGCCGCGAGTTCGACCGGGCCCGCGAGGACGGCGGCCTGTTCCAGGTCGTGATGCACCCCTTCGTCATCGGCTACCGGTCGAGAATCTGGATCCTCGAGCAGCTCATCGACCATGCAGAGGCCTGCGGCGACGCCTGGTTCGGCACACACGCTGAAGTGGCGCGCTGGGTGCGGGAAGAAAGCGCCTAGAGTGCGGTTTCCCTGAAATCGCCGGCACATTCGCCGCGTGTGCTCCCGCGCGTCGCACCGCCCGCACCGTCGCCCCCCTGGGACACCGAGGGCGATCCGGAAACCGGCCGCGCCCGACGACGACGGCACCTGGAGCGCCTGAGACGCGCGGGCCCGAAGCTCAGCTGCTGCCTGTGCAACACTCGCCTATCTGCGCATCATCCCGACGCATGCGCTCATGCACCCCTGACGGCATTCGCCCGACCCTCGCGGTCCCAACCGACACCACCCCAGATCTCGCGGGCTTGATGTCCCGGTGGATGACACCCTGTTCGTGAGCTGCCTGGAGTGCGTCTGCTATCTCGGTCGCGATCTTGACGGCCTCGTCTACCGGAAGCTGGCTCTCACGCTCCAAGCGGTCCGCGAGCGTCTCGCCTTCGATGTAGGGCATCACATAGAAGAGGAACGAGTCCGCCTCGCCGGAATCGAAGAGTGGGAGGATGTGGGGGTGCTGGAGGTTGGCGGTCGTCTTGATCTCGGCCAGAAACCGCTCGGCTCCGACCACAGCGGCCAGTTCGGGCTTCAGGACCTTCAGCGCGACCTTGCGCTCGTGCTTTAGGTCGTCAGCTAGGTAGACGGTCGCCATGCCGCCTTCACCCAGCTCTCGCTCGATGGTGTAGCGGCCCGCTAGGGCTGCGTTCAGGCGAGTGACCGGATCCTCCTTGCTCATCTTCTCCATGTTCGGCGGAGTGGTCCGGCTGGCCAACCGGGTGTGGCTGGTCCCGGTGGTCCCACCTCGAGCGAGCCCAACCCCGAGCCCCGAAGGTCCCAGCCCCGCGCCGGCTAGTGTGGTTTTGGATGAGCTGGTAGAGCTCTGTTCTTCGTAGACGACGGAGAACTTCCTGACATCGCTGCTACCGCACCCCTCGCACACCATAGCATGCGGGCTCGATGCAGCCTCCACCGGAGGGGCAGCGGCCTCCGTCATCGGTCGGCCGCAACCAATGCACTGTTCCGCGGCATCTGAAACCCGCTTTCCGCAGTCGGGACATTCTATGAGAGCCATGCCCCAATTCTGCCCTGCCCCACTCAGGCCCGCAACTCAGGACGCGCAGAACAGTGCTAGATAGCTAGGTGTGGCTGGGTGCCACGGAGGGGCTAAGGGCTGGAGGAAGGATGCCGAGAACCTGTTCTGTGGGTTGATTAGAAGATTCTCTCTCCCTCGGCGCCGCTCGGTAGCGCGCCTGCTTTGGGAGCCAATTTCTGGCGTCGGTGGGCTTGAGATTGGAGAGGTATCTCAGGAGGCCGATGACCCTCGCCAGCGTGGACTTGCCTGTCCCGGAGGGACCCAAGAGCAGGATGCCTCGTGCGTACGGATCGGACGCCGCCGCTATGCTCGCTCGTAGCTCGCTAGCGGCATCCGATCGCCCCGGGACCAGGCGCTCCAGGACGCTGCGGTCAAAATCCTCACGGCTATCGTTGAACCAGTGCGAACCGTGGGCGTAACTAGGCGCTCATCGCGCCCCGACGGACCCCCGGACCGCCTCAAGCAGCTTGGCGGAGTCGTAGCCGACTCCGTCCTTGAAGACGATGGTCACGTTTCTGATGTCAGCCGGATTCGAGATGGGATCGCCACGGATCACGACCACGTCCGCCCGCTTGCCGGCCGAGATAGATCCCACCTCGTCGTACTCGCCTAGGACCCTGGCACCGTTGGCCGTCATGACCTCGATCGCTTGGATCGGCGCTAATCCGGCTTCGACCAGCAGTTCGAAGTTCCGCTGGTCGCCGAAGCCCGGGATGGCACCACCGTTGCCCGTGGGATCCACTCCCGCCACCAGCACGCCGCCCGCGTCTACGAAGGCCTTCTCGAAGGCCAGGGCATTCCTCCAGATCAGGGCGAGGATTGAAGACGTGCCCGATTGCATCTGCAGGAGCTCATGCCGCTCCAGGAAAGCCTCCCGTACCTCGGGGGCCATGACCTCCAGCACGCGGTCTTCGACGGGCCGGTCGGGTGTCAGCTGCTCGATGACGGCCAAGGTGGACGTGATCGCGACGCCATTGTCCACCGCCTTCTGAATCAGCGCCTGGGCCTCGGGGCTCTCGACATCGAGGTTGACCAGGCTCGTCCGCTGATCCCCCGGGCAGACGTCCGGCTCCTTGTCGGGCACGAAATCCGACGAGACGAAGACGCCGTGCTCGAGGTTGTCGATCCCCATGTCGATGGCCTCGGAGTAGGTGACCGAGCAGACGTGGCCCGTGAAGTGGATCCCCTGCCTGTGCGCCTCGTCGATGGCAGCCGCCAGGGTGGCACGACTGATGCGAGCGTGCGCCTTGATCCAGGTCGCCCCCTCCTCGGCCCAGTAGCGCACGAACCTGCGCGCCTGCTCTTCGGTGGTCGGAGAGTAGTTCGCGAGCCCCTCGGACAGGCGCGGGCCGGTGACGTGCATGCGCGGCCCCGGGGTCTGCCCGGACTCGATGGAGTTCTTGATATTGAGCTCGATGTATGGGGACATGCTTCCCGTGGTGCGGATCGTCGTGACGCCGCTCGCCAGGTAGATTCGGGGGGCGCTGAAGCTGAGCGTCAACCTCCCCTTGGCTCCCGCATAGTCGGTGTGGTCGTGCATCCCGATGATGCCCGGAATGACGGTGTGGCCGGAGAGATCGATAACCCGGGCGACCCCCGGGTCGAGGACCGTCCCGGTCGGGCCCACCTCCGTGATCACGCCGTCGACAACCACTACGGTTTGGGCGTCTCGCGGTGGCGCACCGGTTCCGTCGACGACTCGCACGTTGGTGAGTGCGAAAGATCGCTCTCCCACGCTCACGTACTCGAGGACCTCGGGGGCAAGGGAAGCGGCCGACTGAGCCACGAGGGGCGCCCGGTGGACGAGTAGGGCAGCGATGAACAAGCAGAAGAGAGAGGCGACCGTTCGCATGCTGGGCTCCTTGTGTGTCGGGCACCGACGAGAAACACGCCGGACCTCGGAAGGTGTAACGCTCAAGTCGGCATTCCCTGCATCTGAGGGCCAATCTGTAAGCCGACGACGCGCGGTTCCTCGCGAGGGGTGTGGCCGCGCTGTGGAAACGGACGGACGAGCGCGCTGACTGGCGTACGCCCACTGAACGCGAACGCTTCCGAGCGGCGGTCCAGGAAGCCCAGGCGTTCTACGAGCGGATCGCCCGCGAGGCAGAGGCTAGCGCACGCCCCTGAGGGGACGCGCGACCCCGCCTCGTCCCGCGAATCAGTGCCCTCCCGGTGGAGGCACCTGTTTGGCCCTGAAGGCATCCAGATCGTCCGGCCCGGCGGGGCCGATCTTGCCCTTCACCGAGGCCAGGAGTTCCTGTGCGTCGTAGGAGACTCCGTCCATGAAGACGGTCCGGACGTTCCGGGTGTTTCGAATGTCCTCGAGAGGGTTCCCTTCCAGGATCACCAGATCGGCGATCTTGCCGGCCTCGATGGTGCCCAGATCGTCGTCCATGCGGAGCGCACGGGCGGCGTTGATGGTGGCGAACTTGAGGGCGGCCGCTTCCGGAATACCCGCCTTCACGAAGACCTGAAGCTCCCGGTGGATCGAGAAGGGTGTAAAGAACTCGCCGGTCGACGGATGGTCCGTGCCTAGGGTGATGAGGTCCCCACCACCGAAGTCATAGAAGCGCTTGACCAGCTTCTGCTTCACCCAGTAGATCTGCTCGAACTGCGCGCTCACCCTGCGTGGGCCGGCCGCCTTCCTGTCTTCGACCAACTTCCTCGCGTAGGGAGTCAGGTAGCCCAACTCGTCCGTGAAGTAATCGTAGACCTCAGGATCACGTCCACCCGAATACCCGTAGGCACTCAGGGTAGCATCGAAGTTGGCGCCCTTGTCGATGTAAAGTTGCATGATGCGCTCGAACTCGGGCATGTCGGGCGTCATCTCCACGAGCGACGCGTAGGCCGATCGGGTGGCCGGCATGGCGTCACCACCCATGAAGTGCTCGATCCGGTCGATCCCCATGTTCACCGCGTCACGAGGATTGACCGAGTTGCGGGCACCCGAACCCAGGTGACCGGTCACGGTGAGCCCGTGATGATGAGCCCTTTCGATTAAGGCCTCGAGATGGGAAGTCGTGATCGTCTTGGCCTTGAACCCGGCGACACCCTCCGCGACCAACGCGTCCACCTGCCGGTGGATATCCTCGGTCGTGAAGTCCGGGTCCCACCCCACCCTAGCCGCACCGAAGTATGGACCAGTGCGATGCAGGCGCGCGCCCACCTGCTCCCCCGATCGGAGCCGCTGCTGGAGCGCCTGCATTTCGTCCGGGCTGGGCTCCCCGTTCGGGAACGTGTTGGTGACCCCGTTGGCCAAGAACATGGCCGGATACGCCTTGGTCTCGTCGACCCGGCCGTCGCCGGCGATGGTGAGGTGATAGTGTGCGTGCAGGTCGAAGAGTCCCGGAATGATGACCTCATCGCCGCCCACGTCGACTACGGAGGCTCCTGCGGCGATCGCTTCCTCCGCGGCTCCGGCACCGATCGCCGAAAAGCGACCGTTCTCAATGACGATGCCAGGGTTGGAGACGACCGCGTCCCCGGTGCCGTCGAAGAGCCCTCCGCCGCGCACTACGATCGCGTCCGCAGGGGCCTGTGAGCTTTCACCTCCCGAAGAACACCCACCAGCCGCTACAACGAGACTGAGGGCCAACATCGCCCAACGAGCAGTGGCCGTGTGAACCGTGGACCGGATCATTAGTGACGGACTCCTCAATGTGTGACAATCAATGCAGAAGCGTCCCGGACAGGCTCCTACGGGAGCCTGCCCGGGACGGGAAATTGAACCGTCAAGCCTGCCGAAACTAGCTGGTCAGGTTTGTGTTGTTGTCCATTTCTACGTCCGGAAGCGGCATGCAGGTATACGGCTGGAAAGTCTCTCCCCGGTTGTTCACTCCCTGGGGGAAAGGGATGCCGCGCTGGACCATGTCGCTGTGGCGCTGACCCTCGAGGAAGAACGTCCTTCGTCTCTCCTCCAGAATCGTCGCCTGCATGTCCGTCACTTCGCTCAAAACGAGATGCGGAATCGAGTGGAGATCTCTGACGTTGTTCATGGCATCGATTGCCGCCTGTCCCAGACGGGCCTCGGCAATGATCAACTGGGCCTCCTTCCACGACGCGATCGGAATTGGGTCGGTCGACGAGGTATATTTCAATTGCTTCCATACGATCTCGGTCCCGTCCTGGCCTACTGCATTCGTGTTCTCCATTGGGACTCTCGGGTCGGGCGCGCCGGCTACCATCAGGTCCCGCCAGTCGTACCCGACCGACAAATAGAGGGATTCCGTACGATTGAAAGTGCTGTTTTCCCGTCGTAAATTCGCCGAGGAGAACTCGGCATTACGCACGAAGCCCGCAGGCACGAGGTCCGCTTCGGCCGCAGCCTCCGAGAGGTTGCCCAGGTCCAGGTGCACCCGTGCACGGCCCACATGGGCCATGTTGACAATGGACGCATCCGAGGCTAGGGAGATTGCCGTGGTGAAGCGCGCCAGTGCGAGTGCCAGAACGGCGGCCGGCGTCATCTGTGGCCCGTTGTCGATGGCCATCGAGCAAAAGTTCTCGCCCAGATGGACGAGGCTATAACCCGCATAAGCGTTGAGCGTCCCAAGGATGTTCGACTTATCGGGAACGGCTGCATCGTCCATATCCGCGATCCTGCGTGCCGAGTCCTCCGCGAGAAAGCGTGCTCGCTGAAATGGGGTGTAGTACCCGTATGACGCCGTCGCTCGAGAGCTGGGGCAGCTTCCACCGGTCCCCCTGATCTCGGGGTCACCTCTCCAGCCCCAGGTGTTGGAGGTGAGGAAGAAGTTCGAGGATATAAACTCACCAGACAGAAATGCGTTCGTCGGGACGAGCGAATTGAACGCACACTCGAATTCGCCCAGCGCACTCACCAGCATGGTGCCGGCAAGGGCCGGGTCGTTCAGGGCGGAGTCCTCAACCTGCCCCGGAATCTCCACATCCAGGAGGGAATCGCACGCCAGCGCTCCGGTCAGCAGAACGCTACCGATGATCGCCATCGAGATCCGATGGCCTCTCCCACGCCACCCGATGTTCTTTTTAGACCGTTGCATATCTCTCACCTCGTGCTTATCAGGATTCGTTTGGTCGCTTCGTAGGATAATCATCTCGTCACCCTCAGAAGCTCAGGCGCACGGTCGCCGTGAAGCTGGCGAAGGGCGGCAACATGGTCTGCTGATCTGTACGGACGTTGCTCGTGGAGCGAAGCTCGGCGTCCCACGACCACCTCCCACCGAAATTGTTGGGCGGCAGCACCCGGCCATCCCGATAGGTTCCCCACCCTAGGGACTTGGTCCAAAGCATGGCGAGATTGCGGCCCGAAATGCTGATCACGCCGCGAGAGGCGCCGACGCTCTCAAGTAGGGAGCTGGGTAGCGTTAAGCTCGCTCCAACCTCCCGGAGGCGCAGGTACCCACCCTCGTGGAAGCCCATCGTGTTGTTCTCGTACTGACGCGTCGCCTGCACCAAGGGATCACAGCGACAGAGCCGGGCCTTCGTGACCTGCACGTTGTGCGCCGCGCGGAGCTCAGAATTGAAGTTCCAGTGACCTCCGTTGCCCTCGACCCGGGCATAGATCCGGAAGTTGTCGCCGAAGGTAAACGTATTGGTCATCCCTAACTGCCACGTTGGCGCCGACGTTCCCCAGAAGACGTCCGGGGCGCCGGAGCAGGGCACCAGGGCACCGCCCGAGTCGATGTTGCCAAACCCGGCTCCTCCGTCACAATTCGCCGTCAGGACGATTCCGGCGGCGTCGATCGTAGCCTCACGAACCCTCTTGGCGAAGAAGCCACCGATTGGATAGCCCTCGTAATTCGCCTGCTGTTTCCCAGCTGGCACGAAGGCCAGGCCACCGAGGTCTTGGACCTTACTGTCCATCGTGGCGAACTGCGTGCTTACGTCCCAACCGAAGCTGGAGCCCTGTACGACACGTAACGTGATTCCCAACTCGTTTCCCCCGGCTGTTACCTCTGCCAGGTTTACGACCTGGCTACCGGAAAACCCGGTCGACGTGGGGACGGGCCGATTGACGATCGCGTCTTTGATGGTGCGGCTATAACGACTAAAGACGAGGTCGACGCGGCCGCCGAACAAGCTCACGTCGGCTCCGTACTCCAACTCTTCGCTGCGCTCCGGCTTGAGTTGGGGATTCCCGAACGATCCCGGAACCAGTCCAGGCTGATCGTTGAAACCGACGCCGGGGTCGTAGAGCCTAGAAGCGTCGAAGGTTCCAGGCTGCTGGCCGGCAGCACCCCAGGCGGAACGGAGTCGGAACTGGTCGATCCAATCGACGTTCCAGAAGTCCGATTCGCTGATGACCCACGTCCCGCTGAGCTTCGGATAGTAGGCGGCGCCGTATTCCGCTCCGAAGGCGCTGTTCTTGTCCGCACGCAGGGCTGCGGTCACGAAGATCCGATTGTTCCAGTCGAGCTGCTCCTGCACATAAGCACCGACCGTCACGTTCTCCGTGAAGTTCTCGAAAGCCATACGATCGGCTCCCCCGCTTACGGTCGTGATGGGAACGGCCGGAAAGTCCGAGCCACGGGCCTCGATGGAGGACATCGACCTCCCGTAATACTGCACCCCCACCGAACTGGTGAACCGCAGATTCGGGCGGAAGTCGTAGTGGGCTGAGCCGGCGTAATCCACCGTGATGAAGCGGTTCGTGGTCTTCACTATCCTCTTTTCACCCAAGGCCCTGGCCCCCCAGAAGTGAGAGCGGCCCTCGGGCTGACGGGGGATCAAGATCCAGTCGTTGCCCTCACCCCGGTCCATGCCGATGGAAAGACGGTGACTCGTCCAGTCGATCGGGTTCCACGCCAACTCCATGCTCGTCGTGATCCGGTCGTTGTCGCCGTGGGTCTCATGCTTGCCCCACTCCTCGGGCGGCGCCGACATGAATCCGCGCCGGGGTTCGTCGAGGGTCCGAGGGCTGCCCCAGATGATGTTGCTGAACGGCTCGGCCCCAAACCCGCCGCTGTTCTGGGCGAGGCGGATGCGGCTCTGCATGTAACCGGTGCTGGTCTTCAGCGAGAGGCTTTCCGCGAGGACCAGGTCCAGGTTCGCGCGGGCGTTGAATCGCTTGGCAAAATCGTAGCCCAGGATGCCTTCGTCGTCGTCGACAGAGACGGACGTGTAGTAACGGATCGCTTCCGTGCCACCGCGCAGACTGATGTTGTAGCCCTGCTGGAGCCCCGTGGAGAAGATGGCAGGGTTGCCGCGCTTAACCTCCTCCTCGAGGAGATTGAATCCCTGCAGTTCCCCGGTGATCGGGTCCGCGCGCCAATTCATACCATTCAATCCGTCCGGATCCCCACCGGCCCGCCCCTCAGGGTTCTGGAGCCAGTTTTGCCCGCTCCGGATGGTGACGTCGAACTGCGGCTTACCGGGGCGCCCACGTTTGGTGATGATCTGAATCACACCGTTCGAGGCCTCCGTTCCGTAGAGGGTCGCGGCGGAGGGACCCTTGATGATTTCGATGCTCTCGATGTCTTCAGGGGTCAAATCGTTGATACGACTTATTCGGCGTCCGCCTCGCGTGCTTGGGCCCGCCGTAGGACTAGCGTCCATGCGAACCCCATCGATGAAGATGATAGGATCATTCGAGAGGCCCATGCTGGTGACCCCGCGAATCCGGATCGGAGACCCCGTACCGACCTGACCGGCCGAAGGGAGCACGATCAGTCCCGCGGTCCGTTGCCCGAGAAGGTTTTGTACATTCGTGACCGGGGCGACCTCCATGATGGCGGCGGCGTTCACCGTCTCCACCACGTTGCCGATGGCACGACGCTGCGTCCCTCCCGCGGTCCCCGTCACCACAATTTCGTCGAGTGCGAGGGCCTCTTGCCGGAGAGAAACATTAAGCTCGAAGTTCTGCCCTGCATCGACCGTGATCGTCTCAGTGACTGTGCCGTACCCGAGGCTCTCAAACCTGACCTGGTGGGTACCGGCCGCGACACCAAAGAGAAACCGACCGCTTTGGTTGGTGATGGTTTCGACGCCCAGCGCGGAGATCGACACTTGGGTCCCAGACAAGGGCTGCAGGTTTCCGGCGTCCTGCACCCGCCCGGTCACGTTCTGGGCCGCAGCAGGAAAAGCGCCGATAAGTCCCATGCCAAGCGCGAGCGCTAGGACCAGGAATCTTGGCACATACGAACGAAGCTCTTTCATTTGTGATCCTTTGGAGGATGCGTTTTCCGCCGTTGATGATCCACCTGACCCGAACCAAACTTGATGGGCACTGGCTGGAGGGCTCAGTATAATGCTCCACCTACACCAGGAATGAGATACTACTGACTAAGAGCACAGTCAACTCGCGGTTGATCGGGGTCCGCCCCAACTCTCTTTCACCGTCCTCTCAGATGCAGAAACGGGGCTTGCCGGCGGGTTCATGGATCTGAATGAGCTCGCAATCCGGCCGGTTGGCATCGCCGCCCCGATCGAGAGGCCGCATGCGAGCTTCTGGACACGATTATCGGAGGGCCACAATATACAGAATGAGGATGATCCTCCCTCCATCAAGAGTGGGATACCGATGCAGACCAGACCTACGCTCCGGCTCCTCTTTGTCACGTTGACTTTGGCCTGCGTGTTGGGCTGCAGTCGGAACTTTGATCAGGTGTCGCCGCGGCCCTCGACCCGTGGCGCGATCACCCGCGTCGATCTCGACCACGCCGTCTATGCGACTGCCTACCACGCCATCGAGTCCATCCGGCCCAACTGGCTGTGGAGCCACAGGAACGCCACCATTGCAAACCCTAACCCGTTTCCGATCGTGTACGTCGACCTGTTCCGACGCGGCGGCTTGGATGAGCTCCATCTGATTTCCGCCGATGACATAGAGACGATGAAGCTCCTATCTCCGGCGGACGCCACGACGCAATGGGGAACCGGCCACCTCGCCGGGGCCATCGACGTAAGGACCCGTCGCGGACAAGGCCCGGCCCGCCGGCCTGGTGAATAAAGTGCGGCTTGGTCACTCGGCCTGGGCCCACCGCTGGTTTGCGCGAACGAGTACGCTTCTCGTGACGCTTGTTTTTGCAGTATGCACGCCGGGCGATGCGCCCCCGCACTCAAGTGACAAGTTTACAGGCACGACCGTAGCGTCTCCCCGGGATGTGCTGCTCGATCCCTACCTTGCCGAGTGGAACGAGTCCGCACCCGACACGTCTCCGTCTCTGGCCCGCTTCGAAACGAGCGTGGGAGACTTCGTGATCGAGATCGTACGTGAATGGGCCCCCATCGGTGCCGACCGCTTCTACAATCTGGCGCGCCTAGGATACTACGATGACACACGATTCCATCGGACCGTACCGAACTTCATCGTCCAATGGGGTCTCAGTGGAGATCACGAAATCACCCGTACCTGGTTGGATCGCACCATCCCTGACGAGTCGTCCGTCCTGGCGAGCAACGTGAGGGGCTCGATCGCCTTCGCCTTTACCGAGGTCGACACACGCTCCACGCAGGTATTCATCAATGTGGTGGACAACACGCGCTTGGATGCCCAAGGCTTTCGGCCTTTCGGTCGGGTCGTCGAGGGCATGGACGTGGTCGATCGTCTCTACTCCGGATATGGTGAGGATTCCGGGGGAGGCATGCGAAGGGGTGAGCAGGGGGCCATCATCGACGGCGGTAACGCCTACCTCGATCGTGAGTTTCCCATGCTCGATCGGCTGATCAAAGCCAGCATCGAGGTCCATTAGGAGGCATATTCTGTGCCGCTCGTACTCGTGGGTTCGCGGCGACTGCAACGCCGCCCCACCCCCGTCCGGTGGGCCCTTGCCACGATGGTTGTCCTATCGGTCCTCGCGTCCTGCTCTCTTCGCACCGGAGGATCGGCACGGCCGAGACCACAGGAAGACGTCACTCGTTCCGAGCTGGAAAGGGTCTTTTCCGAGAGTGCCTACAGTGCCATCAGACAACTCCGGCCTTCATGGCTCTTTTACCGTCTGACGCCCACCCCTACCAACCCGAATCCGGAGCCAGCGGTTTATGTGGATCGTGCACGGCTGCGTCGTCTCGATGATCTCCACACCGTTCCGGTGGAAGACGTGGAGCGTATTCAGTTCCTGAACGCGAGCGACGCGACAACGAGATTCGGGATAGGCCATATGCATGGGGCCATTATTGTGATCACTCGTTAGCCAGGCGCGTGAATGTGCACCCTCGCAAGGAGGCGACCTCACAAGTGGAGCTTCCAACTCGATGACCGGCGCCAAGACGAAGAGGGTTATCAAACTCAGCCGGAGCGTGCATCGATTATTCTGTCAGTAGAGGACGTGAAGGGGCGGCTAAGTGAAAACGGAAGCGGCGGCGACCAAGACCTCACCGCCACGGAGGGGGGGCTAGGGGCCGTCTTCTAGACCGGGGGGACAGGGTGGGTAGGTCACGGTTGCACCTTCATCAATCCACTCACCGCACCGCCCACCCATGTTCATCGTGCCCTTCGCCCGCAACTGACCGCT
>Ga0209403_10003721_pt1 | contig 17035 bp, 15 predicted proteins | sample ArcticOcean_MG_C_8_FD_187440 | JGI IMG/M metagenome (GOLD analysis project Ga0209403, IMG submission 187440) | Marine microbial communities from western Arctic Ocean - ArcticOcean_MG_CB11_86 (SPAdes) (version 2) | ecosystem: Environmental > Aquatic > Marine > Oceanic | place: Arctic Ocean... | reverse complement strand
TCAGGAAAATTTGGTTTAGCTGATCGTTTTAGAATTAAAGATAGAAAAGAAATTTATGGACCATTTAGATTAGAAATGATGCTTGTCTATTTAGTGAGACAATTTACATTTGACCAGGTTAATCATATAGCTAAATCTAAAAACCCAAATAAAGCTGTCGAACTAAATTCAGACATTGCAAGAAATTTGGGTATTGGCAATTCAACAGGACTAGGAATGGCACCTTTTATTGTAAACCACCCAACTCTTTTGCATAACTGGATTTATTGTAGAGAAAAAGCTTTAAAAGAAATTAGATCTTTAGAGAAAGTTGATATAAATGAATTAAATTTTTTTAAAGAATGTCTTATTAAATCAAAAGCCAGTATTAACTCCTGGGTAACTGAAAGCAAGTATCAAAATAATAAAATCGATTCCTTAAAGGATGGATTGATTAAATTTGATAAATTTTTAAAAAACGAATGCTCAATAACACAAAAGTATTTGTGGAACAAAATTTATACCTGGGCTGACAGCAGTCTTGACGATGAATGTCTAGAATATATTGTTTCTATGATGATGGAACCTTATGACGATATCATTAATCCCTTGATTGATAATATGAGCTCAGAAGAAGAAGAGTACTTTACTATCCCAACTCATAAAAAAATTTCTGATCTTAAAAAAATTATAGAAAAAAATTATAAATCAATCATAAAAATTGATTTTAATGCCAAAGATAGTAATTTTAATTTTTGGTTTATATCTAAAAATAAAGAAGAACCTCGAGTTGCTAGCAGATACGAAGAACATGGCGCTGAACTAGAGCAACCTCTAGCTATTGCAAGAGATATTAAAAAACTTTATGAAAAAATCATTAAAGAAAAACAAACAAATACAATTGCAGAATTTCTTTTAAAAAATGATGAAGTAAGACATGTGGTTAGAAGAGCCTTTATAATAGATCGATTTCCTTACTCTGAAATTCAAGATAATACAATTAGCTCTTCACTAGTTCCAATCGATATGTTGAGATTAAAGCTTTCTTTTTTTGGTGCCGTTAAGTTTGATCCAAGATCAGATAAATGGCTTAGAATAAACATGTACCAAGGGGCTCCACTATCTCACGAGATGAAAACTTCCAATGACACTTGGGTGTATAACGTAGTTAATTAAATATGCAGTCTCTTAGTGAAATTGACACAACATCTAAAAGAGCTTCAAAAGCTGCTGGTTTTTCATGGGGCGTTGCTGAAGAAATAGGTAAAGCTATAAGGAGTTTAGAATTGTTTGGATTGCCTGGTATTAAAAATTTAAATTTATATTTAAATAAAATTGAAAAAAACCATCCTGAAAAAGTAAATAAAATAGATAAGGAGAACAAGAATAAATTGTTATGCCCAATTTATTGCGGTGTTGCTTTTTTAGATCAATGTCAAAAACTAGAAATGTTAAAAAATATCAAATTTTATAATGTTAATTATCCTATTTTAATATTACCATTTATAAGCAAAGCTTCAGAAATTTTAGGAAAAAAAATATTAATACAGTTTAATAATTGTAGTTTTCTTATGAATTTCAATAAATCAATTTTGTCAAAAAATTTTGACAAACAGGTTATCAATTCAGTTGATGAAGTAAGTATTAATTTTTTAGATAACAAAAATTCATTTTCTGACCAAGAATGGAACGAACTCTATAAAATTTCTGAAAAAACTTTTGTTGAGGAGTCTGACAGTTTAAAAGTAAAAGGTGCTGGCGCAAGTTTAACAGATAACGATTAATTAATGTTTATTTTATTAGATTAAAAAATTTAATACATTCTATCAAACTACGAGGATTAGCCAAATTTTTTCCAACGATATTTTCAGCAACACCATGATCTGGAGACAACCTAAAATATGGAAGACCAAGTGTAATATTTATTGCTGAATAATTAAATAAAGCTTTGAAAGGCGTCAAGACTTGGTCGTGATACATGCCAAAAATTACATCTAATTTATATTTTTTAGTTAACATAAAACTTGTGTCTGGTGACAAAGGCCCAATTACTTTAATTTTTAACTTTTTTATATCTCGTATTGCAGAAGATATAATTTTGAGTTCACTGTTATTTTTCGACTCTGAATAATTATGAGGATTTAAACCCAAAATACCAAAATTAGGTTTTTTTAAAAAGTTTTTTTTATAAAAGGCATTAATAGTTTTTATCTTGGTTATTATTTTATTTTTGTTAATATTTTTACTAACTTTTTTTAAATCAATATGAGTTGTTAATGGTGATACTGATAGTTTTCTATTAAAAATTAACATTACTTCATTACCTAAATTTCCCGATTTTATAGATAAAAATTCAGTTATTCCTTGGTATCTGTGTTTGAACAAATTTTCCTTAGAAATTGGACAGTTTATTATACCTGTTATTTTTTTTTTATTAATAAGAAATAAAGCGGCATCAAAACAATTAAATATATATTTATTTGAATTACTATTTATTTTTTGAAAAGCCTTTTTTTGTTTATATTTAATATCATAAACATAAAGAATGTCTTTTTTAAAGTTTTTAATATTAAGTTTTTTATCAATTTTTTTTATTAGAATTTTATACTTTAATTTTTTTTGTTGTAATTTAAGCAAATCATAGCTTCCAATTATTATTATTTGTTTGTGTTTATATTTTTCCCTTAACTTCCAGCTTTTAAAAATAATTTCTGAAGAAATACTATTTGGCTCACCTGCTATTATTGCAATAAGTTTGTGCATTTTAATAATATTTTATTGGGATAGATCTTTTCAGGTTATTAAAATGAGTTAGCGAGTACATGTTAAGTATTTTGTTTTTTTCTGCAAGCTCTAAACTTTTTTTAGCTTCATCCATATTTGAAAATTTTTTAGATTCTCTTTTGTTGTTTACTTTAAAAAATAAAATACTGTCAGATAAAATTATTGGTTCAGAAAGTTTTCCAATTTCAGTATTAATAATTGCAGATTTAAATTTTTTTGATATCATGTTTTCTCTAACCCAACCCAAGTTACCTTCATTCATTGCCGTTTCTGAAATGCTTAAATTTTTAGCAACTATTTCAAAGCCTTCAAATTCAATTTTTTCTTTAATTTTTTTAATTTGAACATCTATTTCTTCATTTAAATTTGGTTTAACTATAATTTCTGAAATTAAGTATTCTTGGATTCCAGTTTCATTTTCAAATAATTTTAATTGTTCCTCTACTTCATTTTTATTAACAGATAATTGTACTTTATATATTTGATACATTAATGAATTCCACATAAGTTCTACTTTGATATTTTCTTTGTATTTTCTAAAATTTAGATTATTGCTTTTAAATCTCTCTTTAAATTCTTCTATATTTAGACCTAAGGATTTCGCACGTTTATTAATTTCACTATCTAAATCTTTTAAGTTAAGTTTTGTATATTCAAATTTTTCGAGCTCAATTTCTTTTATTGTTTTTTTAATAACAGATCTTATAGCTGATTGTTCTAGAATTTTTCTTTTATCTTCTTCAAATTTTTCATTATTGAGAATTAAAATTATTTTAATTTCCTCCACTATATCTGATTTTGTTACAGCTTTCCTTCCCACTGTAGCAAACAACGAATCCTCTACAGCGGAATTTACCACACTAATTGTAGAGAATAAAAATAATATAACTATAAGTATTTTTTTATATTTAATCACTTTTTTAAAATTTAGGTGATTTTACACCACCAAATGGAACGAAAGTAATTTTAAACATTAAAGTATTTTTTTTTTCAATATCACTATCTTCATAAAATTCTCGTCTATAAACCAATCCTGCAGCCAAACAGTCAATTGAATATTGATAACTTATATCATAAAATTCTGTACTATCGGTCTTAAAATTCTTTTTGGTAGATAAATTTAATGAATTATTATTATTTAAATTAATATTAATTCCTGTATTTATATAATTTTCGTCCCCAACATGATTTTGTTCTTCAAGATAATCTAAATTAAAATTAACTTTTCCAAAATTTAGATTTGTATTAAATTCATTATAGTTAAGATCGTTAAAATTATGGTCTACCGTAAACTTGTATCCAACAGTAGCAATTTTTGAAAAATTGTAATTTATTTCCCCCACAACATCCGACATTTTTTGATCTAACGAACTACTTGCTGGCATATCTTTATTTTTTTTTGTGTTAAAAACTTGCCCAATAGATAGAGATAGTTTTTCTTTTTCTAGTTCACTGTCCTTAGATTTTCTATTAGTTTTGAAATCAAAGCCTAAAACAGCGCTTAAACCATCCTCAATTTCTGAGGTTTTGTTTGTTGAGTATAAATTAGCATAATTTAGGTAGGTATTTTCACTGCTTAAATTTTTCATATGAAAGGGAGCATAACGAACCATTAATTTTGGCGAAAACATATTAAACCCTTCAGAAACCTCTTTTTTCATTGGAAGTGTGCTTTTAAAGCTTACAACACTACTAATCTCATTAATAATTCTATTAGTCTTATGTGCCGTAGTATTTTTGGCATCATAATTGGTATTTTTTACTCTACCTTCTAAAGTATTTATAAACCCTTTTTTAGTTATGTTCCTATTTGGATTCCAAATAACGTCATTAGTTATTGATGTTAAGTGTTTACTTGTTTCGTAATTTTTATAAAAGGTATCAGATTTAAATTCTAGATTGCCATATCTATCAGTAAAAAAGGTTTTACCCAACAATATATTTGGCAATACATACTCATATCTTTTATTTGATACATCTCTTAAATTTTCATAAGCGCTTGCTTTAACAGTTAAATAAGAATCTTCTTTGCTCAAATTATAGATAATTTCATTATCTAAATTTGTTACTTCAGAATCTACAAGATTAGTATTTATACTATGAACTCTAAAATAGGTAGGATTAGAAGTTCTTTGTGTTTTTAATAATAGAGTTTCTTCATATTCTTTATCGCTGCCTAAATTAACATCAAGCTTTGCAAAAATATGACTTCTAGATCCATCTGTTTTTTTTGTAGATTTTTTTTTGTAACCCTGACTATAACTAGTGTCTAGTATTAAAAATGCATTTTTAAAAGAATGTCTATATTCATTTAGTAATAAAGGATTCTCTTTGTTATAAATTTTAGGTGTAACTGTAAAATCTCTATCATGGCTAATAGCCCAAAAATAGGGAATCGTAAAACCAGTATTTAAAGTCGTAGATTGAGTATAAGAAGGAGTGAGAAATCCAGATTGTCTTTTAACAGTAGGATCCGGGTGAAAAAATCTTGGGAAATAAAATATAGGTATATCATAAATCTTTAATAGAGCGTGCTCATAATATATAGTTTTTTTTATTTTATCATGACTTATTTTTTTAGCTTGTAAGCTCCAAGGGGGGCATTTACCATTATTGTTTTTGCAAGTAGTAAAAACTCCTTTTGATAAATTTGATTTTTCATCAGATATAAATATATCATTTGCAACAAATCTTGGATCACTTTCTTTGCTAAGGCCAAAGTTTTCTTGATCTAGAATAGCACTTACTTCTGACCCAACCATTTCTTTTTTTATTGTATCAACATGTAGCTCTTTAAAATTATATTTATTTTGGTTTGTGTCGATTAGTTTAATTTTACCTACAGAAGAAAATAAATTTTTTTCTATATAAAATTGAAACATGGTTACAGAAATAGTATTCCCATCCATATCTTTTAAGACCGAATCTTTACTAGAGCTCAGTATTTTTTCAATATTGTTATATATAATTTTGTTTGATGTAATTTTATAATCACCATTTATATTTAATTCTGAATTTTTATATGTAGTAACTATATTATTTAATTGATCATAAGTTGCTTTATCAGTTTTTATTATATTTCCTTCTTTATCTGAAAATTCAACATATTCTTCTGCTAATAAAAATTTCTTTGATTTATTATAAACGACTTTATTTGATTTTATAACTCTTCCAGCTGAGTCAGTAACTACCACAGAGCCCTCGCCATACAAAATATTATTTTTTTTATCAATAGAAATTTTTTCAGCAGAAATATTAAATTCTTCAGCTTTAATATTTAAATTAAAAAGAAAAAAACTAAAAAAAATAAAAGATAGTAAAATTTTTTTACTTTTCATTAACATGCAACAATCCTATTCCACTAAAAATAAATATAATTATTATTGGCATCCAAACTGATATCTCAATTGGTAATTTATCTGTTTGACCTAAAGCCGCTGAAAATTTAACAAAATAAAAAATTAAAACACTGGAAATTATAGTCAAGAAAACATATATCCAATTATTTTCTTTAAAACCAACACCAAGGGTAAAAACTCCACTAAGCAAAATCATACTTAATAAGAAGCAAGGAAATGACAAATATTGCTGAAATTTGGCCTTCATTTCGCTAGTTGAATAGCCACTAGCTTCAATTTTTTTGATTTCTTTATTTAAATTCCAAAAAGAAATTGTATCGAGATTTTTGTATACGCTTTTCAACTTTTTTAAATCATAATTACTTTTGTAAGTTAAATTTGTGTCGTTTTCTGAAGTAATTTTTCCTTTTTTATCAATAACTTTGCCTCCTTCAATTACCCACAATAAAGAACTAATATCTGCTGACTTTGCTTCTATCCTTTGAATAAAATTATTATCATTATCAAATTGGTAAATTGAAATACCTATTAATTTTTTATCTTCTAATCTTACAGCTCTAATTAAGTTATTTTTTCCAAGGTTTTTTTCTTTTATCCAAATTCCATTTACTGTGATTGACGATAAATATTCTTGGTTTTGTTGGTATGAACCTTTTATATTTTCATATTTTTTAACTAAGACAGAAATAATTGGGTTTAACGAAGTTACAAAAATTATACCCAAAATAAATGATAATATTCCTGGAATTATGATTACTGATAAATTTGAGATGCCAGAAACTTTTAAAGCTATAACTTCGTCAGTTTTTTTTATTTTTAAAAAAAACCAAATTCCTGATATTAGAACAACAAAAGGAAACATATTATAAAGTAAGCTTGGAACAAATAGCATGGTTAGAAAAATTGGCATTTGAAAACCAGTGTTATAATCTTTAAAAAAGTTAATTTCTTCGAATAGATTTAAAACAAAGCCTAAACAAAAAAAAATAAGACTTGTATTGAATATAACTTTTAAAAATTCTTTTCCTAAATAATTATTTAAAATATAAGATCTAAGCATAATAGATATTAAAGGTTTTCATATTTAAATTTTTTTATTAATAATAAGTAAATTAAAGGAAGTGTTCCAATTGGAATTAAATAATAAGTAAGCGTATGCAAAGAAGATAATCCAGAGTATCTTACGGTTATTTCAGAACCTATTAAAAAAGAAAAAGTAATAAAAAATAATATATATTTATTTAAGGAAGAATTTTTTTTTATGTTAGAAAGTAAAAAACAAATAAGTAAAGCAACTAATGGCAAAAACATCGGTATACCCAATCTTTTATTAATTTCTATTTTTGAATTTATAAATGCAGGACTATTTTTTGTACAGTCATGATATTTTGTGCTTTTAAAATTTATACATTCTAAAAGTTTAATAGTTGATGTTTCTTGAATTTTAGGATCTGAAATTGTTTTTGTGGTTAACCCATCAAGATTTAGAGTTGTTTGGTCAAAAGATATAACACTTATAGTCGCTTCGCTGTTTACATCTTCTTTGCTATCAATTTTTTGTATAAATCCGTTATATAAAATTAAACTTTTTTCGTCATTTGACATATAGGCTCTTTTTGCAACAATTGTTGATGAGCCATCTGAAACTTGTGTGAGTATATTACTGTCATCTCTAATTAAAATATTTCTATATTCACCATTTTCTTTTTTTTCATCAACAAAAACTGTCAGGTGCTTTACAGTATCATTAAATGTCTTTTCTTTTAAAAGCGAAGGTACAAATTGCAGTTGAGAATTTTTTAAAACTGACCTGGAAAAATTCAATGTTTTAGGTGTAATAAAAGTTGTCATTATTAATTGAGAAATCATCACTAACAAAGAGACACGAAAAAAAAAGTTAACAACATGAATTTTATTTAATCCTGAAGTCCATAAAACAAGCAACTCATTGTCTTTATCTAACTTTAAGATTGTAAGGATTAAAGAAATTAAAAAAGAAAAAGGTATTAGCTTTGTTAAAATTTTAGGTACTGTTAAAATTGAGTAATAAAGATATATACTAAAGGCATGACCGTCGTCAGTTACAAGGTCCAGGTAGTTTACAGCTTGAATGGTCCAGATTATCGCAGTTAAAGCAAAAAGAACTACTGTGAAATAGCTCAGAAACTCATGAAAAAAATATTTATAAATTCTGTTTTTCATTGTAATAATTGATATATATAGTTAATAAATCAACTTTAAATAGAATTCAATTTATACGTTAAAGAAAGGTAAAATGGCAAGTTTTATAAGCAGTTTGAGTCAAGATAGTGAAGCATTAGCTATATTCGTAAACGAGAGGTACGAATATAAAGACAAAAAGGGTATTTTGACAAAAAGTTTAGTGGAAAAAATTAATTCTTCTCTGAGAGTATTAAAAGTAAAAAAAAAAGATGATGAAATATTTTCTTTTGATATTTCTGATAAACAAAAATGCTATATTGTTAAAATTAAGAACAAATATAAAAGTTTCTTTCCTGAAGAAATTGGGGGACGTTTTTTTTCACATTTAAAAAAAGTAAAAGATCTAAATAAAATTGATTTATATATGGATAGTTTAGATTTTGATAAAAAAAAATTGGTAAATTTTTTTTCAGAGTTTTGTTTAGGCTTTAATTTAAAAAGTTACACATTCAATAAATACAAAACAACAAATAAAGAAAAAATTAATAAAAAGATTATTTTTAAGATTATTACATCTCATAAAGAAAATATGCAGAATAATGATAAATATTATGATGCTATAAAAGAAGGTGTTTTTTTAACTAGAGATCTAGTTTCTGAACCACCAAACGTACTAAACCCAAAAAAATATACTGAAGAAATAAAAAAACTTACAAAACTGGGTTTAAAGGTTGAGATTTTAAATGAATCAAAATTAAAAAAATTAGGAATGAATTCTTTATTAGGAGTAGGGCAAGGAAGTGAAAATGAAACTTTTTTAGTAGTTATAAAATGGAATGGTGCAAAAAATAATTTTGGAAAACCTTTAGCTTTTGTTGGTAAAGGAGTTTGTTTTGATACTGGTGGAATTTCTTTAAAACCTGCAAAATTTATGGAGGAGATGAAATATGATATGGGTGGTTCAGCTGTAGTTGTAGGTTTAATGAAAAGCCTTGCTCTAAGAAAAGCTAAAGTTAATGCTATTGGAGTAGTGGGGCTAGTTGAAAATATGCCAGACGGTAACGCCCAAAGACCTGGCGACATTGTAAAATCATATTCTGGAAAAACAATTGAAGTACTTAACACAGACGCAGAAGGTAGACTTGTATTGGCTGACGCTCTTACATACACAGAAGAAAAGTTTAAACCAAAATTTATTATTGATCTAGCTACATTAACTGGAGCCATTATAATGGCTTTAGGTGAAGAATATGCTGGTTTATTTTCTAATAATGACGAATTATCCAAAAATATATTTAAGGCTAGTGAAAATGTTAATGAAAAAGTATGGAGACTACCTTTACACAAAAATTATGATAAATTAATAGACTCTTCTATTGCTGATGTTCAAAATATTAATTATGTAGGTGGAGCTGGATCAATAACTGCAGCACAATTTTTGCAAAGGTTTATAATAAACAAAACACCTTGGGCTCACCTTGATATTGCGGGTATGGCTTTTTCAAAAAAAGCAGCCAACTTAAACCCTGGAGGCGCAACAGGATTTGGAGTAAGACTATTAAATAATTTAATAAAAGAATACTACGAGTAAACAATGATACAACAAACACTATCAATTATAAAACCTGATGCCGTAGAAAGAAATTTAGAAGATAAAATAATTTCTTTTTTTAAAACAAATAATTTAAATATTCTAAAAAGTAAAAAAGTTAAAATTTCTAAAGAAGAAGCTGAAGAATTTTATAAAGTACATCAAACAAAGCCATTTTATAAAGATTTATGCAACTACTTGTCTTCCGGACCTATAGTGGTGCTTATTTTGGAAGGCGAAGGAGCAATAGCAAAAAATAGAGAATTAATGGGCGCTACTGACCCCTTAAATGCTAAAGAAGGTACGCTTAGAAAAATGTATGGAATCTCAATAGATAAAAATTCAGTACATGGATCTGATAGTCCTGAAAATGCAAAAATTGAAATTAATTTTTTCTTTAAAGAGTAACTACTTAAAAATTAATCTTATCGCTTCAGAATAAAGCTTATGTTCTTGTGATAATATTCTTTTTTTTAAAGATTCCTGGGTTTCATTTTTATCAATTAAAACTTTTTTTTTTAAAACCACATTACCAGCATCTAATTTGGAATTTACGTGATGGACTGCACAGCCACTATAAATTTCTTCATTATCTAAAACTCTTTTGTAAGTATTGAGCCCTTTAAATTTCGGTAGTAGGGATGGGTGAATATTAATAATTTTTTTTTTAAAATTAATTAAAAAATTTTTAGATAAAATTTTCATAAATCCAGCTAAACATACCAATTCTATTTTATTTTTTTTTATCTCTATTAAAGTATTTCTTTCAAATTTTTCTTGGTCTTTAGAGCTAAAATATTTATAATTTATACCATACCTTTTTGCATATTTTAGGCCATACGCATTCTTATTATTAGATATAATTAATTTTACAGTTATAGGAAAATTATAATCTCTAGAGTTTTTAATAATTGATAAGAGATTTGTGCCATTACCTGAAATAAATACTGATGTTCTAATTTTTTTTACCACTCAAGATTTCCACTAATACAAGATTTTAAGTGTTTTTTTGAAATATATCCAATTTCATACGGTTTATATTTTGTGTCAAATATATCTTGAATCTTTTTTACATTTTTTTTATCAACTATTAAACAAAATCCCACACCACAATTAAACGTACTAATCATTTCCTCATCTTTTATATTATTTTTTTTTAACCATTTAAAGATAGGAGTTATTTTTATATTATTTAATTTTATATTTACACATAACCCTTTTGGTATAACTCGTAAAATATTATTTATTAAACCACCTCCGGTAATGTTAGCGCACCCATTAATTAATTTCTTTTTGTTAAGCAAATTGACTTCTTTTACATAAATTTTTGTCGGCTTAATTAACTCCTTTTTAATATTTCTTGATAAATTTTTTTTAATTTTATTTTTTTTAATAACATGGCGTACTAATGAATATCCATTTGAATGCAAGCCTGAAGATGGTATTGCTAGAATTATATTATTTTTTTTAATTTTATCTTTTGTTAATAAAAATTTTTTATCAACTACCCCCACCGAAAATCCAGCTAGATCGAATTTGTTTTTTGCATATGTGCCTGGCATTTCAGCTGTTTCACCTCCAACTAATGCACATTCAGCATTAAGACATCCTTTTACAATTCCTTTTATTATTTTTTTAACTTTTGTTAGCTTAAGTTTGTCAATAGCTATGTAATCTAAGAAAAAAATTGGTTTTGCTCCTTGCACGATTAAGTCATTGACGCACATGGCCACTAAATCAATTCCAATTGTGTCGTATTTTTTTATTTGATTAGCAATTTCAATTTTAGTTCCAACACCATCTGTACAAGATACAATTACAGGTTTTTTTATTTTTAATTTAGATAAATCAAAAATTGATCCAAAATTACCAATATTTGAATAAGAAGCTAATTCAAAATTATTTTTGTATGTTTTTCTTGATATTTTAGATATGTAGTTTACCAACTTATCTGCAACTGCAATATTAACGCCACTTTTTTTGTATGTATTGTAGTTTTTTTTAGACATAAAAATTTATTTTAATGGTTAAATACTTAATAACAAAGATTTTACAATATATATTTATAATTTTAGCATCAACTATATTTTTGTTGTTATTTTATTCAAAAAGCTTTTCTGAAGAAAATGTTTTTACCATAGATGAAGTTAAAGTAAATGGAACTTTTGATATAAATTTTTCAAGGGAGGAGTATATAGATAAAGTATTTTTAGAATCTTACAAAATGCTTATGTCCAAGATTCTCCTATCAAGTGATTTTAATAAATTAAGTCTTTTAAGTTTAAATAGAATTAAAAATTTAATAAGTAATTTTCAAATTTTAAATGAAACTTATATTGATGGAAAATACATTGGAACCTACAAAGTCTATTTTAACGAAAAAAAAGTTAAAAAATTCTTAAACAGAAACAATGTTTCATTCTCTCAACCAAAAAAAATAATTGCAATTTTTTATCCAGTGCTTTTTATCGACAACAAGTTACAAGATTTTACTAATAATTATTTTTATAAGTATTGGAATGAGATAAAAATTAAAAATGAATTAATAAGTTTTATTTTACCAATAGAAGATCTTGATGATGTATATAAAATTAAAAAGATGAAAAATTCGTTTGAAGAACTTAATATCAAAAATATTGTTGAGAAATATAATATTGATAATTATGCTTTTGCTTTTATAGAAAATGAAAATAATAAATTGAATGTATATTTAAAGACTAATTTTAACAAAAATAAAATAAGCAAAAATATTTCATACAAAAATTTTGATATAAATAATAAAAGAAATTTAAAAAATATACTTAAAGACCTAAAGATTAAAGTTACTGATATCTGGAAGAAAGAAAACGAGATAAACCTATCATCTCCATTATCACTAAATATTAAATTTATAAACACAAAACCTAATAGTGTAGACATATTTAAGGACACTCTTGATAAGATAAATACTATAGATAATTATTTTATTGAAGAAATTAATATTAATTATGCTTTTATTAAAATATTTTATTATGGCAATCCAAAAAAGTTGACAGAAGAACTATTGAAATTTAGTTATGAATTAAAAAATGATCAAGGTAGATGGGTGGTTCGTAGTGAATGAGCAATTGATTTTAAATTTTCCAACAAAAAAAATTTATTTAAAAGAAGATTTTTATGTTTCAAAAAGTAATAAAGAAGCATACGATTTTATTGATAGCTGGCCCAAATGGATGAAAAGGATAGCTAACATTTTTGGACCAAAAGGATCTGGAAAAACACATTTATCTGAAATTTTAAAAAACAAAACAGAAATTTTAAAAATCAATTCAAGTAACCTTAACGATAAAATTTTTTATAAGTTTAAGACAAAAGAGGTTTTGATTATAGAAAACTTTAACGAAAATATTAGAGAAAATTTATTTTTCTCTTTGTGGAATACAGCTTTACAAGATAATAAATATATTTTAATTACATCAATTAAGCCGATCACATCTTATAAATTTACTTTACCAGATTTAAAATCTAGAGTACGAAGTTGTGCAATTGTTGGTGTAAAACTACCTAGTGACGATTTAATTGAAGTCATACTCACAAAAAATTTTTCTGACAAGCAAATAAAAGTCGAAAAAAAACATATAGAATATATTGTTAAAAGAATTGATAGATCGTATGAAAAAATATCTCAATTTATCATGACTTTAGATAAATATTCTTTAAAAAAAGGCAGTCCATTTGGTTTAAAATTGATTAAAGAAGTTCTAAAAATGATATAAATTTTTATAAAGGAATCAAATTGCATAAATATAGAACACACACCTGTGATGAACTAAGTTTGAAAAATAAAAATAAGGAAATAATTTTATCGGGTTGGATTAATAAAAAACGCGATCATGGAAATCTTTTATTTATTGATCTAAGGGATAATTTTGGTTTAACGCAGTGTGTCATAGATAATAGTAATAATTTTTTTAAAGAATTGGAAAAATTACAATTAGAAACAGTTATTAGTGTTCAAGGAGTGGTGGTTGAGAGAACTAAAGAAACTATTAACTCAGATTTAAACACAGGTAAAATTGAAGTTAAAATAATATCTTTTAAAATTCTTGGCCATTGCAAAGAGTTGCCTATGCCAATTTTTAGCGATCAAGAATATTCTGAAGATATAAGATTAAAATATAGGTTTTTAGATTTAAGAAGAAAAAAAATTCATGAAAATATTATTTTAAGATCTAAAGTAGTTGCTTTTATAAGATCAGAAATGTTAAGGCTGGGATTTTTAGAATTTCAGACACCAATCTTAACATCCTCAAGTCCAGAAGGAGCTAGAGATTTTTTAGTGCCAAGCAGATTAAATCCAGGAAAGTTTTATGCTCTCCCTCAAGCACCTCAACAATTTAAACAATTAATTATGATAGCAGGATTTGATAAATATTTTCAAATCGCACCCTGTTTTAGAGATGAAGATGCTCGTGCCGATAGAAGTCCAGGTGAATTTTATCAACTAGATTTAGAAATGTCTTTTGTTGAACAGGAAGATATATTTAGTATTGTTGAAAAATTAATGATTACATTATTTAATAAATTTTCAAAAAAAAAACTAAAGTATGAAAATTTTCCAAAAATTTCTTATAAAGAATCAATGTTAAAATATGGAACTGACAAACCCGATTTAAGAAATCCTTTAATAATTTCAGATTTGACAGATATATTTACTAGAGAGGATGTAAAATTTGAAATATTTAAAAAGTTAGTAAAATCAGGATCTAAAGTTAGGGCAATTCTTACAAAAGATACCAAAAATAAACCAAGAAGTTTTTTTGATGGCATTGATAGATGGGCTAAAGAAGAAGGAGCCTCAGGTCTTGCTTATTTTACGTTTGAAAAAAATAATGATATTTCCGCAAAAGGACCAGTGGGAAAATTATTTTCCGAAGAATCTTTAAAAAAAATTATGGAAATAACTTCTGCGGAAATTGGAGATAGTCTTTTTTTCGCATGTGGAAAAACTAGAGAAGTAGAAAAAATTTTAGCTTTAGCCAGAGAAAAGATAGCTCAAGAATTAAAACTTATCGATGACGAAGAATTTGCATTTTGCTGGATAGTTGATTATCCAATGTTTGAAAAAGACGATATTACAAATAAAATTAAATTTAGCCACAACCCTTTTTCTATGCCTCAAGGAGATATTAATAATATCGATTTTAATAAACCGTTAAATATAAAAGCATATCAATACGATATTGTATGTAATGGAATTGAACTATCTTCAGGAGCGATAAGAAATCATATCCCTGAATTAATGTATAAATTATTTTCTATTGCAGGGTATGATAAAAAACATGTTGATGAAAAATTTAGTGGTATGATTAATGCTTTGAACTATGGAGCGCCACCACACGGAGGTATAGCCCCAGGAATAGATCGGATTGTTATGTTGCTAGCAAATGAAAAAAATATAAGAGAAGTAACGATGTTTCCAATGAACCAAAATGCCCAGGATTTAATGATGAATGCGCCTTCTAAAGTAGACGACAATCAACTTAAAGAATTAAATATAAAAGCAGTAAATAAAAAAAATTAATATCTATTTTTTACTTTTTAAATTTATTCTTACGTTGCTTAAATCAACCAATTTATCTTTTAAATTACTTCTGACAAAACCCTTGCTTGTTATATCTTTTACTAGCTTTAAAAACGTATCGTTTTCATCGTCATTGGGAATGTTATTATCTGTACTTTTTCTAATAAATGGAGTGTGAGCAAGATCTTCTCTCCCTAAGTATGATATAGCAAGTTCACGAAAAATATAGTCCAAAATTGAAGATGCATTTAAAATTCTATCATTACCCTTTACTTCTCCAGACGGTTCAAATTTAGTTTTAATATAAGCGTCTACGAATTCATCAAGTGGAACGCCGTATTGAAGGCCTAAAGAAATTGCAATTGCAAAATTATTCATTAAAGCTTTTACAAGCTCACCTTCTTTATTCATATCTATAAATATTTCTCCAACTCTTCCATCGTTATACTCGCCTGTATGTAAATAAATTTTATGATTTCCTATAGTAACTTTTTGAATATACCCTTTTCTTCTATCAGGCATTTTTGATCTATTGTAACTTGGCTTGCTTATGTTTTGAGAGCCTAAACTCTTTTGCTCTAAATCTTTAGTAACATTTAAATTTTCTGAATTAACAATTTTGTCATTTATAACAGAGGAAACAACAGTATTTTTTTTGTCAGAAACGTTGTTTGTTTGAGTATTATTATTTTTATCATTAACTGACTTAGTTTTTCTATTATTTAACTTAACATCGATTAATTCAAAGTTTCCACCTTTATTGTTATTATCAAGATCAGAAAGAATTTTTTCATTTAACTCATCTAATTTATGAACAATTTTAAAGGTACAAGTGTAAAACGTTTCTACTAAATATTTTGACATGATTTTATGAGCTCCAAAATTTGATTGTTTTTAAATATCGTGTACATTGATATGATATATACTAAATGTTATTTAAGTCTAATATATTATTTACAATTTATAATTGTGTGGATTTTTAATTTTAAGTAAAACGAATCAAAATAAGTTAATGATTAATTTTTTTAAACAAATATTTATATGGTGGCACAAACAAACTATAGGAACATTTTTATATACAATCTTTGAAGGAAAACATGTAGGTACAGATGATTTTGCTAATAAATATTATTTAAGCTCTAAAGGAAAAAGGTGGGTGATTTACAAAGACAAAGTAGAGTCTTCAAAAATTCCGCCAGAATGGCATTTATGGATACATTTTCTTGTAGAAAAACCACCAAAAAATAATTTAAAAAAATATAAGTGGCAAAAAAAATATGAAGAAAATTTAACTGGAACATCAAAAGCTTATAAACCTGATGGCTCTCTCAGCTCAGAAAAAAATAAAAAAATAAAAAAATATGAATCTTGGAAGATATAAATTTACTATTTTATTATTTGCTTTTATTTTAAGTAGTAATTCGTATATTTTAGCAGAAGATAAAATTCAATCAGTTCCTTTAGTAAATTTAGAAGATCTTTCACCAACTTTTGAAGAAGAAAAGGATGAGCTGGAAAAGATAGATGAATCTCAATCTAATGTGAAAAAAACAGACACAATTGAAAAAAATAAAAAAAAAAATAATGAAAATAAAA
>Ga0209403_10003720_pt1 | contig 17043 bp, 14 predicted proteins | sample ArcticOcean_MG_C_8_FD_187440 | JGI IMG/M metagenome (GOLD analysis project Ga0209403, IMG submission 187440) | Marine microbial communities from western Arctic Ocean - ArcticOcean_MG_CB11_86 (SPAdes) (version 2) | ecosystem: Environmental > Aquatic > Marine > Oceanic | place: Arctic Ocean... | reverse complement strand
ACAAGTTGATCAATCAAACACTTTTAAGGCAGTAGCTGAAGAGTGGCTGCTTATGAAAGAAAAGGAGTGGAAACAAAATAACTTCCAAGACGTTAAACGATCTATAGAAAATCATCTCTATCCAGACCTTGGGTCCTAGTCAAAAGTTAATCACCAAAATACTAAAGGGGTAAAATGGCTAAAGAAAGTTTTAAATCACGTGAAGAGAGGGCAAAAAGTTCTACCTCGGCTTATGCTTTTGAAAAGGCGACAGTATTTTATCAGAAAATTCCGGAATTGGCTTTTAAAGCTTAAGGGTGGATCGGTTTCTATTATTGTTTTGCAGCCTAAAAGATTAATGAGAAAAATATAAAAAAACTAAATACTAGTCTGAGTTATTCCAGCAGAATTTCTCAATATTAATTTGACGCTGAAAATGTTTTGAAAAACTCAGAACTATTACTTGCAGCCAGTGTCCCACTGCTTTGGGGATTCGGATTTACCTTTACAAAGGTCGGACTGAATGAATTTCCGCCTTTGTTTTTAATGGGCCTTCGTTTCTCATTGGCATCATTGGTACTGATCTGGTTTGTACCAATTCCCCGCGGTCAGCTGAAACAGATATTCTGGATTTCCTTTGTAGGATCCACCCTGCGGTACGGCATGACGTACACGGGGCTTTCCATGATTGATGCCTCATTGGCAATCATAATTATGCAGCTGGGAGTACCATTTTCGGTCCTGTTGGCAGCAATCCTTTTCAAGGACAAGCCAGGAATTCAGCGCATTTTGGGAATGCTAATTTCTTTTGCGGGAATTATTTTGATTGCAGGCCAACCAAGTTTAATTGGTCAACTACCGGCAATTTTGCTAACTGCAGCAGGAGCGATGATGTGGGCCTTGGGGCAGGTTATGGTTAAACGACTTGAAAATCCGCCATCCGGATTTGCTTTGACTGCATGGATTGGAGTTTTTTCAGGCCCGCAGACGATTCTGGGATCCTTCATTTTTGAAGAAAATCAGCTGGAATCTTTGGCACAGGCAAGTTGGATTGGCTGGGGAGTGATTCTGTATGGTTCTTTTCTCATGACGGTTTTGGGTTACGGGATTTGGTATCATGTCCTTTCCCGCAATCCAGTCTCAAAGGTTATGCCTGTAATGCTACTGCTTCCTGTATTCACAATTGCCTCAAGTATGCTTTTTCTTGGAGAACAACCCTCTCTCATGATTTTCATTGGTGCAGCCGTGGTTTTCGGTGGAGTCTCGTTGATCGTGTTAACCAAAGATTCAAAGCTGACTTCATGAAAATGATGCCAAAGAATAATTTAATAAATATAAAAATGTCCAGAGTAAAATTAAAAAAATCGTAACTATTTTTTACATTTCTGCCTAGATGCTTCTCCAGATGGCACCGACTCTTGACATATTTTGATTTTCCTATTATTTTAATTGACGGAAGAGACGTTCTAGAGATATACTGCTAATATTTGGCTAACCACAATGATCTTACCTGACGACTATAACCAGCGAAAGGGCTTCCAATTATGCGTGTCGGAATCGAAGTAGGTGGGACGTTTACAGACTTGTTGCGTCTGGATGAAGCGGGACGGGCACAATTTGTCAAGGTGCCGAGCGTGCCGCGGCGTCCCGACGAAGGCGCCTACTCGGCACTCGTAGAGGCCGGAATAGACGTCGCCGAGATCGACGAACTGGTGCATGGTTCGACGGTAGCAACCAACGCGGTATTGGAGCGCTCCGGTGCGCGTGTAGCCTTCATTACCACCCAGGGGTTTCGCGACATCCTATTCATGCAGCGGAGTAATCGACACTTGGTATTCGAACTTGCCTATCAGAAGCCTGTCCCTATCGTGCAGCGCCGCGACTGCTTTGAGGTCGCCGAGCGGATCATCGCCGACGGCTCGGTAGAGACCCCTATCGACCTTGATGCGGTCGAGCAGGCATTATTTTCGGCGCTAGCGAACGGGGGCTATGAAGCGGTAGCGATCTGCCTCCTCAACGCTTACGCCAATCCGACCCACGAACGCGTCCTGGCTGAACTAATCAGTCACCGGCTCCAGGACTTAGTGGTCACGTGCTCGTCCGACATCGCGCCCGAGTTCAGAGAATATGAGCGCGCCTCGACCACCGTTATCGCTGCCCACGTGCAACCGGTGATTTCGGAATACATTGGCCGGTTCAAGCGCTACCTCGAATCAAATGGTTTTGCCGGTAGCTTTAGCCTCATGCAATCCAACGGCGGCCGATTGCCGAGTGCTGGGATGCGCCGCAACCCGGTAACTGCGCTGTTTTCGGGACCGGCCGCAGGGGTTATGGGCGCGGTCCGCCAGGCCGCTTTGTCGGGCTACGACAACCTCGTTACCTTCGACATGGGCGGTACTAGCACCGATGTATGCCTGGTCGAGGACGGCGAACCCGAGTTGACCAGCCAGACTGAGATCGGTGGCCTACCTGTGCGCACGCCACTCTTCGACATCGTCTCGATAGGCGCAGGTTGCGGTAGCATTGTTTGGGTTGACGAAGGAGGTATGCTGCGCGTCGGACCACAGAGCGCCGGAGCTGACCCTGGGCCAGCCTGCTATGGTCGCGGCGGCGTTCAGCCGACCATAACCGATGCCCACATTATTCAGGGCACAATCCGCCCCGAGGCCTTCCTCGGTGGCACAATGGAGGTCGATGCATTAGCCTCCCAACGAGTCTTTGGAAACGTAGCTGCACACTTCGATATGGCACTCCCCGAAATGGCCGACAGTGCCATTCGTTTGGCAGACGCCAACATCGTACGCGCGATCCAGATCATCTCCACCGAGCGCGGACGCGATCCGCGTGACTATGTGCTGGTCGCCTTCGGCGGCGCAGGTCCCTTGCACGCGGCACGCGTGGCAGAGGACCTGGATATCCGCACCATTCTCGTGCCGCCCTTCGCCGGGGTGCTGTCGGCGTATGGGCTGCTGGCCTCTGATTATCGCCTGTTTGAAACCCGGACTCGCCGTATTGTGATCGAAGAGAACGCAGCGTCCATCGTGCGGGAGACCGCGGCCGAAATGCAGGGCCACATTGTTGAGCATTTTCGTGACATCGGTCTCCAAGAACGGGAACTTTCCTTCACCCTAACACTGGAGATGCGTTTCGTCGGCCAGGCATTCGAGGTTCCAGTTAATATCGACCCCACGGCCCTTGATCAACTGACTGTTGACGGTCTGCTCGCTGCCTTCTCCGCTGCTCACCAGCGGATGTATTTCCACGGCGGTGCCAGCGGGAATCCTGTTGAGGTTGTCTCATTCCGGCTCGGAGCTGTATCGCCGCTCAAACAAGCGCCAATGCTGACCGAGACGTACAACGACGGGGATACGATCACCGACCGGCACCATATTTTCGATGGAAGCCGGGAGGTCGAGTGTAAATTGACCCGCCGCACCGGAATGAGCTCCAGCCTTGATGGCCCCGCCATCATCGACGACGAAACTTCGACCATCTTCGTCCCTGCCGGATGGCAAACCGAGATCGACGACCACAAGAACCTGATCATGAGGAGGTCCTGACTATGGCGCTCAACCCCACCGACTACGCGGTTATCAGCCAGGCACTGATCGCTGCTACCCACGAGATGGGGGCCAAGCTGATACGCTCCGCCTACTCGACCATTGTGCGCGATGCTAGCGATGCCTCATCAGCGCTTCTCGATTCGGACGGCCAGGCGGTGGCACAAGCGGAGCTTTTGATTCAGCAACTTGGCTCTCTGTCGGCAACATTTGGGCCGTGTGCCGAGCACCACCCCGTCGACACCTTGGTCGAGGGTGACTTCTATATCAACAACGACCCCTTCCACGGCGGTCAGCATTTACCCGACGTGTTCATCTTCTCGCCCATCTTCTTTGAAGGCGAGTTGATGGGGTTCGGCGCTACGGTCGCCCACCACATAGATATTGGAGGAGGCGCTCCGGGTCTCAACATGGGGGCACGCGAAATTTACCAGGAAGGCCTAATCATCCCGCCCAGCAGGTATAATGTGGAGCGCGATTGGAACGGCGGATCGTTCGAGCGCCTGATTGCTTCCAACATCCGCGTTCCCAACCAGACCATCGGCGATATGAATGCCCAATTTGCCGGTAACGCTATCGGAGCAGCGCGCGTCCATCAGCTGTGTCGCAAATACGGCCCCGAGGCGGTGAAGGAGACCATGGCGTTGCTGATAGACTATTCCGAGCGCCGCATGCGGGCTGCAATCGCCGAGGTGCCTGATGGCACCTTCCACGGCGAGGACGTGATTGACGATGATGGCCTGGGCGGGGGCCCCTTGACGGTTCGAGCAACAGTAACTATCAACGGTGACGAGGCGACTGTCGACTTTGAAGGCACCAGCGATCAGATCGCATCTAACATGAACTCTCCATTCGCATCAACGGTATCAGCGGCAATCGGTTGCGTGAAGGCAGCACTGACAAGCCCGGACATTCCCTACAATGCTGGCATTACCCGACCGGTCACAGTTACGGCACCTTACGGGTCGCTGCTGAATCCAAAACACCCAGCGCCAGTACGGGCACGCATGACGGCCACCAACCGCGTCTTCAACGCGGTGATGAAAGCACTCGCCCAAGTCGTTCCCGATAAGGTGATCGCAACTGGCTTTGACACCACCACGGGCCCCTATCTGAGCCATCGTAGTGACGCTGGCTATAAGGTTTACCACGAGATAATAGGCGGCGGCTATGGAGCGTCTGCGCACAACAATGGCTGTTCCGGGGTCGACGGTCCACTTGGCAACTGTAGCAATGCGCCGGTCGAGACCTTGGACATGGACTTCGATTATTTCCGCGTGAGCGAATATAGCCTGATCCAGGATTCGGGTGGTGGCGGGGAGTTTCGTGGCGGTCTCGGGGTTCGGCGACGCTACGAGATCCTTAAGGACGATGTGCAGTATGCGCAGTACGGGGACCGCTTCCAATTCCAACCTGAAGGCCTGTTTGCTGGCGAACCGGGCTCATTGGCATATTGCACCATCGAACGTGGCGGTGAGATCTCGCAGCTCAAAAGCAAGGAATCGGCATGGTTGCAGACGGGCGACGTTTTGACAGTTAACACTGGTGGCGGTGGTGGCTATGGATCACCGACAAGCCGAGCGGGCAATCAGCTCGACGACGACGTTGAGCAAGGAAAGGTCTCGCCGGAGGCAGCGACCGCTGTCTACGGGGCGGACATTGAGGCCTCCAAGTAAGTGCCCGACGCTAACCCAAGCAATGTTAATCCAGGGCCGCATTCCCACAGCTCAATTTCGGTGGATCTCGTCGCCTTCCATCACAAAAGCTTATGGTTAAAGTCGTCGGTGGAGTCCGTTTTGCTCAGACAAGTCTGGCGTTGCCTTCCCGTTGGTCCGCATCTAGTTTGCTAGTAGACAAGCTTCTCACAAATTGCTCTTCGGGCAATCTTGACAAGAGCAAATTTTCGGCGGTCTTCAGAGCTGCTATCAATTTTAATTGAGAAACCCATGCACGTGATCAACATCCCTCAGGCTATTATCCTCCGCGGCGTAACTCGGCGCGGAGCTCGACATATCACGGTGTTGTCGAGTTTGATTAGTGATTGAAGATCCTCTGTTGTGGTCCAATCTGTCACTTTTTACTCCTGGGGATGAAAAAACATAGGTATCCTAACATGTGTCTTTGTCTTAGGGGAGTGCGTGTGTGGACGGATCAAAATAATGATGATAAGGGCGATGCATGAAGTTAATAATGGAAACGCAGATTATTATGGTGCTGATACAACCAAAACCTGGCTGCAGGCGGGGTTAAAATCATTCGCAACGTATTGGCAGAAAGGCATTCTCCGCGCCATTGGACCACCGTAATAAAGAGGACGTTGATCATAATAACTCATTTAAAAGAAGCACTTCTTCACATTGATGCTAATCGACTCATCGTTGCTCCATAACTTCCGGATTGTCAACATTGATAGGCGACCTGGTTGAATAAGTCTTTCCCCATAAACTCAAGATAAGGATACTTAAAGCTGCTTACCTGGCTCCGAAATGATATAAAACATTATTCATCAGGAGCCCTAAATTTTTATCTTTGTAGACTCCCCATGGTGCTGCTACAGAACCAATATTAAATACTCGTCCGCCATTTTTCTTTTCCCAATAAATAATCTCAGAAATGATTCGGGTCGGATTCGCTCTTTCATCATTGGTATTGGCATTGTAGTCGATAATTTTATTCTTGGAGTAAGATCTAGCCAGCGAGAGGATGCCACCTGGTTCAATTATGTTAGGCGGGTTTTTACTCGCCTTGATGAGAACGGGTAAACGCACATCATACTCATGGCCTACACAGCCAAGTTTATCTGTAACAAAACCAAAAGCATCCCCTTTTTTCAGAGCGATTTTGTGAGGACTGTTAAACAAAAAATGATTAGGCATTTCCATCTTATAGTGATCAAATTTCATGTCGTTGCACCAACCCGCTGTTTCCAAGCCGATCAGTTTCCAAGCAGGGTAACCACAAAATCTCATGAGACCACCACGTTTTTTGTCATCGGTGTGATATAATTGTCCTACCTCGGTCATCTTACTGCCCAGCATGCCTTCTGGGTACTTACGACACTCCATAACAGTGTAATCTTCATTAAAGCTGACACGCCAGAAAACGCTGTTGCCAGAAAGTACTGCCAGGTTTCCTCCTCCATCGAGGTATTTTTCAACCGCATCATAAGCCCTCGCGGACCAATACTCACTGTGCCCGGAGATAATAACAGTTTTATAGCCATTTATAAGACTAGGATGACGGTCGAGATCGAGATCGGTAATAACATCGTATTCATAAGAATTTTCATCTAACCAAAGGTGTAAAAAGCGCTCGTTACGAGTCCATTGGCTAAAAATTTGTGATCCCCGATAGGTTTTGTATGGTCCAGCGGATGGCCACGGCATATTAACCCCCATTTGAAAAGTGGGCTGATTGTATTTGTGCTGATCATACATATTATACTTTGGTAATTTAGAATTGCTTTTGTTTAGTCTAAGAACGCTTTCCCTGCCCCAATCTACCAGACCAGCTTTATGATTGTCTGCGAAAGGCATACGGCTATAGGCCAACCATGTATTCGTCGCACAAAGAACGAGGATTTTTTTGGGTGCTTGTCTCTTTGGTCGCCTGACGACAAAGGTACTGTTATATTCTTTACCACTAAAATTAAAACGACCCACATAAATTCCTTGTTTTGCATCACTAGGGATTTTAAAAGAGTGAGCAATGGGCCATTGACAATTATAGAGATCATCCGTTGCTAGCCGTAAAGCGTGACCACGCTGGTTATCCTTATTTGGCATATACTTTTGATCAAAGCGCTTAACCTTGCGGCCATTGAAAGAAGGGCCTCCCACCATCCAGGTGCCGTTATTGATAATTCGCCCATGATGCTTATTCCCAGAACTGTCGTTGATCACCAGTCCAATCTCTTCATCCAAGAGCCAAGTAGCGATTATGTCGCCTTGTGGTTTTTCTAAGGCCTGAGCTTTATAGTGCTGGGCAATATTAATTGAATTACGATAAATTGTGCTCTGAGCAATATCACCATCGAAGGCTTTGCCGATAGAATCAATGGCGTAGTTGATTTTTTTACTGGATGCTCTGGTTGCCAGTTTTCCATTGATCCACAACTGCCTCTCTTTTTTATTTGCTATGACCACTATATGATACCACTTATATTTCTTGAGAGTCACATCACTGCTAAGCTCATCGAATTTCACTTTACCTTTATCGAGTGTTAGCCAGCCCTTGAAGATTGAACCGCTGAGATTAAAAGGCCTTATCCATGTTTCTGCACAAAATGGTGTCGATATATTAAGCGAGAGATCAATTTTAATATAAGACCCCAGCTGGACTCGCTGTACCCTTGCAGGAGATTCTTTGTCATAAAGAACAATATCTTTTGAGGAGCTATCAGGGTCAATGCCGAGTTGAACGATAGAGAATTTGTAAGGAGTATCGGCACTGACCCTGAAATTCACGGGTTGACCTAACTCTACACTTTTTTCCGAATACGCATGGACTCCTTTCACTTCTATAGACTCTGGAACTTCACTTATGTTTACCGCCTTTTCCAGAGCCTGCGCAGAGGATTCCAGCGCTTCACTGCGTTCGTCGATTGCCATGCTGCCTCCTTTGTACATAGTGTATTTCAGTCATTCATAACTCCCTATAAAAATAGATAGCTGTACCTTAACACTCCACCTTAATCTGAGATGTTAACAAGTTATTGCACAGTTCTGGATATCATTATTTGAGAACGTAACACCTAAGCCTACCATATGTAAAGTTTATTATTTTATTGTTGATGGGATGTTTTACAATTGGGAAAAAATATTTTTTATCTTCCTTTCTTCTTTGCTGGTACTGGGAACTATTAACTTTTTGATGCTTACAGTTCAACGTGGTGATGCCAGCAGGTGGTTTAGACGTTTTAGATTGAGAATGTCCCAACGGCTGAATGCAACACTTAAGTTATTCCTCCAGCCTGAAAGCAGCAAAGGTCGAAAACATTCCAATTGCATATAAGCCTGCTCCAAGGAAAAACACGAAATTGGGTGTTCCGATAAGCTCGTATGCTCCCCAGCCGATCAAAGGACCAAAAGCCTGACCCAGATCGCCTGCAGTGGCATAACGGGCAAAAACCTTTGCGCCCAGACGACTGGCTTCAGCAGATAAGACCGTCGATAGGGCAGTGCCGCACGTGAAAAATACAATCATACCCAAAGCCAGGCCCGCAAGGTTTTCACTTAAGTTCAGCAGTAACATAACAATCAGCCCAACAAGAAAACAAAGTGGCGCGCCAAGTCGTATACCGGCTCGATCAATAAGCGCCCCGTAAATTGGTGCACCCAACGTTTCAAGCACAAAGCGGCAGCCCAACAGAAGACCATTAAGTGTTGCAATCCCTACAATAAAACCCATTAGATCAACTTCAGTGCCATATCGACTAAGCAAGATTAAACCAAGCGTTGACATAATCAGACCCGGCCCAACACTACCAATACAGAATCCACAGCAAAGCAATGCTGAGTACCGTGTGGAGGACTGATCGTTTTGTCTCTGATCGGTGATGCTGTTGCTCGTTTGTAGACCAGATTTCATCGCGAAAGGTACTGCAAACAACGAAAAGAGACAGAACAGAGCCAGCGTTGTGCTAAAACCAATTAGATCAAAGAGAATGCCGCCGAGGACGATGCCGAGTACACTGCCAATGTTTGTAATGCCATTGTAAAAACCCATTATCTGACCCAGGTTCTGAGGTTCTGTTGATGAGGCCACGCCCATCACGCTGATGTGGCGGATAAAGGAAAAACAGAGTCCCCATAGACAGCGAGCAATAAATAGCACCAGAAACGATGAGATATAGGCATAGGCTAATGATAGCAACGCGCCCAGTGCCAGACTCAAAACCAGCATTAGATTTACAGGGAACCTGTCTACCAACCGCTCTGCAAGGTGATTGGTTAGGAGCCGAACCCACCGATTAGCGGAGAGTAGGATGCCAACCTGGATTGGCACGAGTCCGATATCCTGAAAATAGAGTGGCAGCAACGCATACAACGCCTGGTCACCCAAAATCGAGAGTGCTGTTGCACTTGCGGTGAAAACGGTTGTTCGGGAAGGTCGCCTCAGCATTCTTTGAACTCAACTTCATTATAGATGTTAAGTGTTAGATGTTAGGTGTTACAATTTAACATATCTTTTATAAAAATATCATTGACATTTTTTTGATTATTCCATATAATCTCTTTCTTTTAGTCAAAATTCTGTAAAAAGTTTCATGCGCATTTCAAACATTCGCAAAGAATTCGGTTCGGTCATAGCGGTGAATGGAGTTTCATTCACGGTTGAAAAGCCTGAATTCATCGGGATCATCGGCCGATCGGGGGCAGGAAAAAGCACTCTGCTCAGGATAATCAACAGGCTGATCGATCCCACGGATGGAGAATTGGAGTTTGAAGGGACGGATGTCGGTTCTTTGCGTGGTCGTGCAAAAAGGAACTGGCAGAGCAATTGCGCAATGATTTTCCAGCAATTTAACCTCGTGCCACGTCTTGATGCCATCACCAATGTGATGTTGGGACGTTTGAACCAGCTAAGCTTTTTGCGGAGTTTCTTCAGGATTTTTCCAGAAAAAGACATTGCCGATGCCCTCAAAAACCTCGAGAGGTTGGATATTGCTGATAAAACTTTGACGAGGGTTGAGCATCTGTCTGGGGGCCAACAGCAGCGTGTAGCTATTGCCCGGGCTCTGATGCAGAATCCGAAACTGATTCTTGCGGATGAGCCGATTGCTTCGCTGGACCCAGTTTCTGCTGAAATCGTCATGAACAGCCTGAGGGAGATCCATGAAAAAGATCAACTTTCGGTGATTTGCAACCTTCACACACTGGATGCCGCTCGCCGCTATTGTGATCGGGTGATCGGCATGTTGAATGGGAGTGTGGTTTTCGATGGACCCGTAGACCAGTTGACCAAAAGTGTTATTCGGGAAATTTATGATGCAGAGCAACTCGATGAGTCTTTGACTACCGTGTCTCTGAATCAACCTGAAGAATCGAACAAAGAAACCTCTTCCGCGGAATCTTCTCAATAAACTTCATTATAGGAGCTTAACCATGTAAAATTAAAAAATCTCACTGCAGCAATCATTACTCATCAAACAAAGAAACCGATTCCGCGGAATCTTCTCAATAAACTTCATTATAGGAGCTTAATCATGTTAAAATTAAAAAATCTCACTGCAGCAATCATTGCTCTTAGTATCGCAGTCTCCTCCTCGTGCATAGTCCTAGCTGGAGGTGACAAAGAAATATCAGAATTTAGATGGGCTATTCTGGGTGGTGAATCCCAAACTGATCGCTTGCAAAGAACGAAGTGTATGGTTGAAAGAACCAAAGATTTGCTTGGAGTGCCGACAAAAATGTTTGTCCCTGCAGACTACAACGGAATCATCGAAGCATTTCTAGGCGGGAACCTTGATGCAGCATGGATGGGGGCTTCGGGTTATGCCAAAATTTATTTGACTGATCCTGAAGCGGTTCAGCCGGTTCTTGCGGTTCTCAGTAAAGACGGACTCTTCGGATATTATGCGATTGGTTTTGCAAGAAAAGAATCAGGCATCAGAAGCATTAGAGATTTGAAAGGGAAGGTATTTGCCTTTGGAGATCCAAATTCCACATCCGGATACCTGATTCCCTCAGTCGAGATCCCACAGATGGGCTACACTATGACACCAGGAGATCATTTCGGAGATGTTGTCTTCAGTGGCGGCCATGAGCAGACTATTGTTGGCGTCTATAATGGGGATTATGACGCGGGAGTAACATGGTCAGGAGGAATGGGAGAATGGGACGACGGATATGATTACGGTGCTCTCAGGAAGGCGGCCGATGCCGGCGTAGTCGATATGACTGAAATGCGTGAGATCTGGAGATCCAAAGTCATCCCTGAAGGACCAATTGTTATTCGGAAAAGTCTCCCTGAAGATGTAAAACTCAAAATTGTAGGGATGGTTGCGAGTCTATCTTCTATAGATAAGGAATGTGCCTATGGATTTTTCCAGGGGGAAGTGAAAGGTACCATTGCAGTGTCTCATGAAGACTATGAAGTCTTGGTAGCTGCAAGAAAAGCCAAGTTAGGTGGATGATTTGATTCATTTTGAAAGCCCTTCTAAAAATGAAGGGCTTTTGAACACCATTTCGACCCATGGACGCAGCTCATTTAATAAAACTCCAAAGACAAAGAAACCTCTATTCAGGTTTGTTCGTACTTATCCTACTGGTCCTCCTTGTAAGTGGGTACCACACGTCTGATTCCCTCAATTCAGGAGGGTTCGTTCAGGGATTTCCTCAATTTTTCGATTTTCCAGCCCAAATAGTTCAAAAGGCCATTGATAAGGGGGCTAAAGAATTCTTTTTACTGTTCTTAGATTTTATCCCTCCCTTAATCGAAACAATCAACATTGCACTTTTCAGTACCATCATCGGAACCTTAGGGGCTGTTTTTCTCTCCCTTGGGTCAACCCGGGGATTGGACGTTCCGGATTGGTTGATACTTGTTTCCCGGAGGACGATGGATGTGATGAGAGCTTTCCCAGAATTAATCATTGCCTTGTTTCTTATTTTTTTGCTAGGAGCCGGTCCTGTTCCCGCTATCATTGCAGTGTCGTTTCATACGGCTGGTGCCTTGGGGAAATTCTTCAGTGAAGTCAATGAAAACATAGACTTGAAACAGGTCGAGGGGCTCAAGGCCTGCGGAGCCTCCTGGATCAACCGGATGTTACATGGAGTCCTTCCTCAAGTAATGCCCAACTACACAAGTTATTGTTTAATCCGTCTCGAGGTTAATGTCCGGGCTTCCGCGATTCTGGGATTTGTGGGTGCAGGAGGAATAGGGGCTGAACTTGCGCGTTCGATAGGGTGGGGACAAGGTGCTGAAATCGCAGCCATCTTTTTACTACTGTTTTTGACTATTTTTACCATCGATCACCTTTCCCAGGTTCTGAGGAGAAGGATGGTGGTTGGATCTTTAAAAGTTGAAAACCGTGAATAGCAACATCCAACCTAATCAGTCGCAAATCCCCAGGCTATTGTTAACGAAGCTTCGCCGAAGAAGTTTTTGGCAAATTCTGATCACTCTGGTGACCCTAATTTATCTGGTTTTCATCGGTTTAGTTTTCAATGTTGGAGCATTGTTTGAGGGGGCAAGGATTGATAGAGGAATTCTCCTGGTTTCTGATATGTTTGCCTTTAAAACCCATGTGACTTTGAATCTCCGTCGAAATGAACTCAAAGTCGCAGTAGAGGGAGAAAGGTTGGCAACTTATTTACCGGGAAATTACCCAAACTGGTTTAAGGGAGATAAGCAGAAATTTGAAGTAAGTCTGAGAGAGGGGTACAAGGTTCGCTACGAAGAAGGTTCTCTTCATTATTTCGTCCCTGGATACGGAGAGATGACAGTCAAAAAAGAGGGAAACCAGATCATCACCACATTTCCCGAAAATACACATCCCCTCCCCGAAGGCTTCAAGATTCGTGAATCAAAGTTTGATGCCCGTCCCGTTTTTGACCATCGGGTCCAGTTTTCAAGATCAAGAATCGAGGTCCATTATTATGAACTCGGTTGGGAGAATTTCTGGTTCCCCCTGGGTTCTCGTTTCAATGGTCTGGGATTTCTGGAAATTTTGGATCTCATTCTCTTTCAGGAGCGGTTGGATCCTGAAACCTCGAATGTCGTTGCCATTCTAAAGGAATTCTGGGATCACCCCACCTGGCAGCATGGACAGTTGGCCATTGCCGTTTTGGAAACGATCATGATGGCTTTTCTCGGAACTCTAACTGCCACTTTGGTCGGGCTGCCTCTGGCCTTTATTGCTGCGGAAAACATCAATCCCCTTGGAATCGTTCGGTTTGGGCTCAGAAGATTGTTTGATTTCCTCAGGGGACTCGACTACTTGATCTGGTCTTTGATTTTCATCCGCGCTTTCGGACTGGGACCTCTCACAGGAGCATTGGCTATCGCATTTACCGACACAGGCACCCTGGGGAAACTTTTTACTGAAGCACTGGAAAATACCGATGCGAAGCAAAAGGAAGGGGTTCAGGCTACAGGTGCCAGTTCATTCCAACAATTTCGTTTCGGAGTAATCCCCCAAATACTGCCTGTGCTGGCATCCCTGATTCTGTATTTCTTTGAACACAACATTAGATCCGCTACGGTAATCGGAGCCTTGGGAGCAGGCGGGATCGGGCTGATGCTGGTCCAAACGATGAGAACCAGTAGAGATTGGGAAAATACCCTTTACATCATTGTTGTCACCATTGTCCTGGTGATTATCGCAGACACTATATCCGGCCGTTTAAGGAAAAAACTAATTTCAGGTTAAGAACTCAAAATATATTTTTTTAGAAATTCAAATTCCTTGTGTGAAGGATTTACCTCAAATTCTTTCAATTCCAAAATGTCTTGTTTCATCTTTTTAGTATTCAAGAACGCCTAAAAAAAATACCTGAGCGAGCCTATGAATGATACTTAAAATTCATAATCAGTGTAAAATCAACGTCATTACGTTCAATTCTTGTTGTTAAATAAAACCCAATAAGACACATCAAATAATGTAAATCATAAATGAATCCTTCCTTAAAAAATCCTGATTTTTTAATTATTGGAGGAGGTATTTTAGGATGTGCCATAGCATGGAATCTTGCAAGAAGGTCAAAGTCAAAAGTATTACTCTTGGAACGGCAAGAGATTGCTACTGCAACGACCTCCAAAGCTGCGGGGTTAATCCGAAAAATTGGCGGCAAGAAAGAACAAATTCCACTGCATCAATTGACGGTTGAGGCAATTGATTTGCTGAGTGAAGAATTAAATGAACCTCTGCCTTGGAATCAATCTGGTGGTCTTCTTGTTGCGGAATCTTCTTCCAGTCTTTCTAATTTAGTTGATCTTCAAAAGCTGGCCATTGCTCATGATGAAAAATTTGAATGGATTGAAAGAAGTGAAGCTGAAGATTTGGTACCCTGGCTTAATGTGGATTCAACAAAAAAAATTGCTTTGTTACCTAACGATGGTTGGATTGATCCTTATCTTTTATCAACATTTTATGCAAATGCGGCCAAAAAACATGGTGCAGAGTTCAGGATGGGTGTAGAAGTCAAATCACTTCAGAAATCTGGACAAAGGATAATAGGAGTAAATACGGATAATGGAAATATTACAGCAGGTTGTGTCATCGATGCTGCAGGACCCTGGGCAGGGTTAGTCGCACTGGAAACAGGTTGGCATCTCCCTATGGCCCCTGTTAGAAGCCATTATTGGATTACTTCAAAAAATGAAAAATTTCAAAATAATCAACCCTTTGTCATTTTACCCGATGCTAATGCTTATACCCGTCCCGAAGTGGGAGGTCTTCTTTTTGGTCTTCGAGACAAAATGAGCTTAAGTCATGACCCCAGAAAACTCCCCAATGATTTTACAGAGTTAAAATATAATGAAGACCCTCTAGGATGGCATGTGCTTGAAGAACAAGGAGAGGGATTAGCACGATTTATTCCGGATTTAGAATCAATGCACATTGCTCATTACATCGCAGGACCATCAACCTACACACCGGACGGTCAATTCTTATTGGGAACTATTCCTGAAATCGAGGGTTTTCTCGTGGCATCGGGTTGTTGTGGTTCAGGAATTGGAGCATCCGGAGGGATCGGAAAAGTAATCTCTGATCTCGCATGGGATGGAACTACTACTTTGGAGATAGACAACTTCCGAACGGACCGCTTTGGGCCAATAGATTCGTTTAGTCCAGAGTGGATCAATCGATGTGTAAAAGCTCGCTTTGCTAAGAAATAATTGTAACCAATTAAATGACTCAAAGGATTCACGCATAAGAGTTTAAAATTATAGAGGCTTTATGATTGAAGATGAATCAGATGAAAGTCGGCTTTCAAATAAAAACTTTTTTCGACAACGTTCAAGAACATTTGGAAAGAAGAATAAGAGAGTGTCAATCCAAGGGTGAAAGGGTTCAAGAATCGATTAAACATGAGTCCAGAATCTTATCTTTCCTTCTTGTTACAAGATTCCAGTCTTGACTCCAAGTCTGAAAAATGTTTCCATTCACTAAAGGAATTTAACAAGATGTCCGTCTTAAGATGAAACCTATTGTCTTATTTTTAGGGAGCTTTGAGTACATTTAGTTTATATACATTTTGAATCCCATCTGGTGTCAGGATGTAATAGTCCAAAATCTAATTTCCCACGAACCATGCTGGTCATTGATTGAAAACTGAAAGGAAAAGACATGATTGAATCAGGAATAGCCAAATACGTTGAGAAGGCAAAGCAAGCTGCGGAAAACCTGCCGACTCCGATGAACCCGGAAGAACACCGTGTTGTGCGCGAAGCACTTATAGAAGCCTCCCCTATTACTCCTCCAAGTAGTATGTCAATCCGTAACACCTTCGTAAATGCTCCAGGTCGTCAGATTGGAATTCGAGTTTATCTTCCTGAGGAATCCAAGGGCATGCCCCCGGTACTATTTTTTCATGGTGGCGGGTTTGTTTCCGGAAGTATTTTTACACATGATATTTACGCAATCAGCATTGCTGAATTCACTGGGCTCCCGGTAATCAGCGTCAACTATCGGTTGGCCCCCGAAAACGCATATCCCTCCGCTCTTGATGATTGTTATTTCGTTCTCCAATGGGTGATTGATCATGGAAGTATTTTCGACTTTGATGCTAGTCGCATCATAATAGGTGGTGACAGTGCCGGAGGGAATCTTGCCGCGGCCCTTGCACTTAAAATGAGGGATGAAAATCGGACGGATGTAATATATCAGTATCTGATTTTTCCATGCCTGGATACCGATTTTGAAACTGATAGTTATCTACATAATAAGAATGATCCGTTTCTCAGTCGTGAACAGATGATAGGATTTTGGAATGATTATCTTAGAGGAAAAATTAATACCGAAGACTATCTTGCTCTTCCTCAACGTTGTCATGATCTATCTGGGCTTCCTCCTGCATATATCCTAGCGGCCGATCTTGACCCCCTCCGCGATGATGCGCTTCTCTATGGGAAGAAAATGGCCCAGGCCGGCGTGCCCGTAACGGTTCGTAACGTCGAGGGGGCTATTCATGGATTTGTTAGAGCACGTTTTTTCAGTAATGTCGTTGAGAAGGAAATCCTGAATCTGGCATCGGCTATAAGGCAATCGATCGAATAGTTTTTATCACTTTCAGCGTTGAGGTATTCGTAGATTATCATCACTAGATCAAGGGCTCTACTAGCCTGTAATGCAGTGAGACTATTGTTCGAAAAGATATTGATAAGGGACGAAATTTAGCTTAAAAGGAAAAAAATTTTAGGTAAAGAATAAAGTTCATCTTAAGTTACCGCTCTCAGGAATCCCTAATATGATAATTCTATTGAGCGTGTCATTTGGGGGTATAAATGGGGGTATATTTACATATAGTAAAATATTTATGATATAATATTAGTAGTT
>Ga0209403_10003719_pt1 | contig 17047 bp, 18 predicted proteins | sample ArcticOcean_MG_C_8_FD_187440 | JGI IMG/M metagenome (GOLD analysis project Ga0209403, IMG submission 187440) | Marine microbial communities from western Arctic Ocean - ArcticOcean_MG_CB11_86 (SPAdes) (version 2) | ecosystem: Environmental > Aquatic > Marine > Oceanic | place: Arctic Ocean... | reverse complement strand
TGGAGGGTGCCGTCTTCGCCGAAGGTTCCGTGAATGATTGGAAAGAAAACATCGACTGCCCCAGCTTCGCCGCCTTCGGGGAAGAGCAGGGCGTTTTTTCCCGGCACGGGTGGAAAGAAGACCTCTAGGCCCGCCTCGGCCTCCGCCTCGGGCTCTGGTAGTAGGCGCCAGCCTCCTGCGGGAGTGATGAGGATGGGCACCACCTCGTAGCGGTTCTGGTCAAGGTTGGACATGATAGCCCTGCCCGAGGCTAGGCTGACCTCGTGTTCGGTCGAGCGACCGCCAAAGAGGACTCCAACGCGTAGTTTTCCACCTTGAGAAGTCGCCATGGTCGGTATCTTTCCTTTTGGGCGCCGGAATTATTTTATCAGGCGCGAGAGGGCTTTGAAATTCTCTGTGCCAGCTACTTTGAGCAGGTCGAAAAGCACCTGTTCGGTCGTTGTCGGAATCGCTCCGGCCCGCTCAAGCGCCGCTAGGCCGGTTTGCCAGTTGAGTTTTTGGCGAGAGCACAGCGCGTCGCCCACAGCGTGAACGATGAAACCGATTTCCATCAAGTCCAGCGCCGTTTGATAACAGCATACATGGGTCTCGCAGCCGGTGAGGATAATTTTTGAGCGGCCAAGGGCCTTGATGTCGGAAATAAACTCACCCGCTCCCGTGCAGCTGAATGTCATTTTCTCGAAGGGCGAGAAATTCGGGATTGCCTCGGCCAACGAGGCTACAGTGGGCCCCAGTCCCTTTGGGTATTGTTCGGTGGCCATGATTGGGAAGCCGAGGTGGCTGGCGGCCTCGATTAGGGTGTGAACCGAGTCTAGAGTGCGCTTGCGAGGAGCCCCGGGCATGGCGGTCATCAGTTTTTCCTGAAGGTCTACAATGAGCAGAACGCTTTCATCGGGCGAGAGTCTGAAATTCTGTATCTCGGCCATGAGGTCTCCATTTTCGGCGGAGTGAAATTTCCCTAAGCTGGTAACATACTGGGTATGGAGGGTCAAGGATTTCAACGTCTTGATCCGCCTGGATGGCTGGGATAGCATCCGCTTCGATATCCATCGCTGCTACGAGTAGTTATTCATTGACGTCGCCCTGGTGCGGCGAATAAGGAGGAAAGGGAAATGTCCGGCAACGCGAAGGTTGTTCTAACGGACTATGTCTGGGATTCGCTTGATGTGGAGAATGAGGCGCTCAAGGGGCTAGCCACCTTAGTCGCGCTCCAGACAAAGACGCCCGAGGAGTTCTTGCTCGAGGCGGGCGACTGCGATGCCATCCTTAACACCTACGCGGGCCCCATCACTTCAGAGGCGATGGGCCAGATGCCTAACTGCAAGATTATCGCTCGCTACGGAATTGGGGTGGACACGATCGATCTAAAGGCGGCGACCGAGGCCGGGATCATCGTGACAAACAACCCAACTTATTGCATCCAGGAGGTCGCCGAGCACGCCATGGCGCTGATATTAGCCTGTGTTCGCCGGGTGGCATTTTTCGACCGGCAGGTCAGGGCGGGCGAGTGGAATGTCATGGCCGGGAAGCCCATGTTCCGTCTTGAGGGCAGCACGCTCGGCCTCCTCGGCTTCGGTAACATCGCTCGGGAGGTGGCAAAGCGGGGTGCCGCTTTCGGGATGAAGGTCATCTTTTCCGATCCGTTCGTCGAGGAGGGGCAGTTCGATGTGCCGGCCAGGAAAGTTGAGAACGATGAGCTTTTCAAGGAGGCGGACCTTCTTTCCGTCCACCCACCGTTGATTCCCCAGACACGCGGCATGATTAACGACGATGTGTTCAAGGCGATGAAAAACACCGCCTACATCATCAACTGCGCCAGGGGGCCTATCATCGACACAGACGCGCTCGTTCGCGCCCTCGATGCGGGTGAAATCGGTGGCTGCGGCCTGGACACGACCGACCCCGAGCCGCTTCCCAATCCGCACCCCTTGAGGGACCGAGAGAACGTCATCATCAACCCCCACGCAGCCTGGTACAGCATCGAGGCAATGCAGGGGCTCCAGCAGGGGGCGCCTAATGAGGTGCGCCGCGTGCTCTCGGGCGAGTGGCCCGTCAACGTCGTCAACAAGGACGTGAAGGGAAGCAACCGCGCCGGTTTATGAAGGGTTATAGGGGGGTGAGTGCAACATGCCGCTCATAGGAGGGCCCCGGGGCGAACATCTCGAACCGCGCCGACCGACCCCTACTTTCCGTGTAATACATAGAGAGATATCTCGTTTATAATCATTTAGTTGTGCGTGTATGTTAATGTATAATGTACTATGTATGCTTTGCATTTCTTCAGGTAGGTGCTGTGAGCTTCTTTGTGTAAGTGCTGTCGCTTAATGTGCGCTCAATAGAAAAGGATTGTAGATTCAAGAACTTGAATGGTATCGTTTCATGGATTGAGCTAGTGGACGGAGCGCCTGGCGTTAGGTGGCGCGGGTGTCCGCTTCTACCTGTTTCGCGTGGCAATCGACAGCCAGTTTATCCCATTAGGGTCCCGCATGACGGCTTCCGCCCAGTTTGAACCCGATGATACCTTGGAAACCGACTTGGAGAATTCTGACTCGCTCAGCGAGCTCGAGGATCTCAGAGCGCGCGTGAGAAATCTCTCCCGCCTCATCGACGTCACTGTCCTCGTCTCCTCAAGCCTTAATCTTCAGGAAGTGATGAACCGGGTCATGGAAATGGCCAAGGAGATGATGGAGGCCGAGGCCGCCTCGATCATGCTCTGGAATAATGATCTTGAGTGCCTTGAGTTCGAAATTTCCGTAGGGGGCGTGGGGGTGGAGAAGCTCAAGACCATTCAAATCAAAAAAGGGCAGGGTATCGCCGGCACTGTGGCCGAGACTAGGGAGCCTCTGCTCGTGGCCGACGTCACAAAAGACAATCGATTTTTTCAGGCAGCAGATGAAGTCACTGGTTTCGTGACAAAATCGATTCTGGCCGCCCCCCTGATTGTTCACGATGGCATTGTTGGCGTGAGCGAGGTGTTGAACCACAAGGCGGGCCGGCCGTTCACGAAACCTGACCTCGAGCTTTTCGCCACGTTTTGCCGCCAGGTCGCCGTTGCCGTTGAAAATGCGCGCCTCCACGAAAAAGAGGTCAAGCAGACCCTTCTCACCCAGCAAATGGAAATGGCGGCCGAAATCCAGCGCAGCTTCTTGCCTGCGGAGCTTCCCGAGGACCCGGGTGGGCGCTTCGAGGTGGATGCATTTAATCGCTCGGCCCAGGAGGTCGGCGGGGACCTCTACACCTGCGAGGTGCTCGCCGACGGCCGGATTGGTCTTGCCCTTGGCGATGTCTCGGGAAAGGGGGTGCCGGCGGCACTCTATATGGCCCGGGTGGTGAGCGAGTTCCGGATGCGTTGCGGCGCCGGGGCGGGGCCCGCAGAAATCTTGACGGATTTGAACAAAGCGCTGGCCGCCGCGAAAATGCGCGGGATGTTTGTCACTTTCGTCTACTGCGTTCTGGACCTCAATACGGGCGAAATTGAACTGGCCAACGCTGGCCAATTGCCGCCGCTACTGGCTGGCAAGGATCGAGAAGCGCGCTGGGTGGGCGCGGCCAGCGGCCCGCCTCTGGGTATGATATCCACTACGGTCTATAAAGCCGAGAATATAAAATTGGAGCCCTTCGATACCCTGCTCTACTACTCTGATGGTATTGTCGAGGCTGAAAACCTGGACGGCGAGCAGTATGATCCATTCTTTCTTCCGAATGCTTCTCAGGCGGGGGTCGGAGCAAAAAACCTTCTTTCTCATGTGCTCGAGTCCGTCGAGTCGTTCAGCCGGGGTGCCACCCAGGCGGATGACATGACGTTGGTCTCGATGTCTTGGGCCGGTGCGCGATGAGCCGATTTCAGCTAGAAATTCCATCCGACCCGGCATGCATGAAAATTTTGCGCTCCTCGGTCGAGTCGCTATGCAGCATGGCGGGGTTGAGCGAGACCGAAAGCTGCAAGGTTGTTCTCGCCGTGGATGAGGCGTGCACGAACATCATCCGCCACAGCTATGATGGCGAGCGCGACAAGCCTATCATTTGTAAGGGTGAGATTGAGGCGCAGAGGCTCGTGTTCGTTCTCCAGGATTTTGGAAAAAAAGTGGACCCGTCGAAAATTCGCTCCCGCGATTTGGCCGATGTGAGGCCGGGAGGGCTTGGCGTTTATTTCATTCAAAAAGTGATGGACCGGATGGAGTTCGAGGATTGCGGCGAGGAGGGAACGCGCCTTTTTCTTGAGAAAAAAATACCTGAATCGGGGGCATAGGTTTAATGGAAATTGAAACGCAGGATATGGGTAACGGCTCCCTTGTGCGGGTGTCGGGTGAAGTGGACATGTCCAACTCGCCGACCGTGCGCGACAGCCTGATGGGCCTGGTAAAGGACAAGGTTCCCGCTATTGTGGTGGATCTCGGGGCGGTCAGCTATATGGACAGCTCAGGCATTGCGACCCTCGTAGAGGGTCTTCAAGAGACCACCTCCTATGGCGGAAAATTCCGAATCGCGGGGCTCACCGATAAAGTGAAGCAGGTGTTTGAACTTGCCCGCCTGACGGACGTTTTCGAAATCTACGACGATGCGGAGATGGCGAAAGAGGGGCTGTAGAAATTGCCTGAAAACCAGGAGACATCCGGCTGGGATGAGACCCTTGCCGCCCTCGGGCGCACGGTTCTTCACGCGGGCGACGCGATTCGTCAGGCCTTTGGCCTCACACGCGAGTTGGCCTACTGGGCCTTCATCGCCCCTTGGAAGCGGGAGCGCAGCGGCACCCGTTGGGAGAGCGCCATCGAGCAGGGCGTTCGCGTTGGCTGGGAAGCGATTCTCATCGTCGTCATTATTAACTTTTTTGTGGGCATGATCTCGGCGCTCCAGAGCGCATCGCTCCTGCGACAGTTCGGACAGCTTCTTCTCGTGGCGAACGCGGTGGCGCTTTCGATGACGCGGGAGCTGGCCCCCCTCCTTACAGCGATCATCGTGGCGGGCAGGAGCGGTTCGGCCTTCACCGCCGAGATCGGCAGCATGAAGATGTCCGAGGAGATCGACGCGCTGACGACGATGGGGCTCAACCCGGTGCGTTTTTTGATGGTGCCCCGCGTAATGGCGATGATGATCGCGGTGCCTATTCTGACGCTTATCGCCGATTTCATGGGAATCCTCGGTGGCTGGTTGCTATCGGTGACGGTGGTGGATCTAGGCTCCTGGCAATATATCCGCCACACTATCGACGCCATCGACATGGGCGATGTCATGCGCGGGCTGACGAAGAGCTTTGTCTTCGGGTTCCTCATCGCCATGACGGGCTGTTATCTGGGAATCAAGGTCGAGGGCGGGGCCGAAGGGGTAGGGCGCTCGACGACGAACTCGGTGGTGGTGTCGATTTTTCTGATCATTTTCACCAACTTGATTTTTACGGCGTTTTTCTATGCGATTGAATAGGAGCGAAGGCTCGTGGCGCAGCTAGGGGCACCAGGCGAAGGGACCCCGAATGCCGATGGGGCGGTCATCGAGGTGCGCAATCTCGATACCTACTACGGCACGCGGAAGATTCTCAAGGACGTGAGTTTCGATGTCCATAAGGGGGAGATCTTCGTCATCCTGGGTGGTAGCGGTAGCGGAAAATCGACGCTTCTTCGCCATATCGTCGGCTTGCTTCGGCCCTCCTCGGGCTCGATCAAGATGTTCGGTCGCGATACAGTGACGATGAGTGAGGAGGAGTGGCAGCCGCTTCGCCGCAGGATGGGCGTTTTATTTCAGGGCGGCGCGCTGTTCAATTCACTCACGGTCGGCGAGAATGTGGCCTTGCCATTGCGCGAATACACCGACCTGCCCGAGGCGACGATCGGGATTCAGGTGCGCATGAAGCTCGGGCTGGTGGATCTGGCCGGTTTCGAGAATCTCAAGCCCGATCAATTGTCGGGCGGCATGAAAAAGCGCGCGGGCCTGGCCCGGGCGATTTCGATGGACCCAGAGGTTCTTTTTTTCGATGAGCCCTCGGCGGGTCTCGACCCTATCGCGGGGGCCGGGCTTGATGAATTGATTCTCAAGCTAAGGGAAACGTTCGGGATGACGATCGTGGTCGTCACCCATGAGATGGAGAGCATCAAGAAGATCGCCGACCGGGTGATCATGCTATTTCAGGGCGAGACGGCTGCGGTGGGGCCCCTCGATGAGGTCATGCGGGTCGATCATCCGAAAATACGGCAGTTCTTCGAGCGCCACGTGGACGAGGAAAGAATCGATCCGCATGAGTATCTTGAATATTTGACTGCGGGTGGAGGCAGGGAGCGCTAGAATGCCTAGAAATAAAGGTCATGAAGTGAAGGTGGGTATTTTTGTCGTGGTGGGGCTCGGCATTTTTGCCTTGTTCATTTTCTCACTGGTGGGGCTGGGCCTATCCGTTTCGCAGGACCGCTATCGCGTGCAGTTCGGGAGCGTGGCGGGTCTTGAGAACGGAAGTCTGGTGCGGCTCGGCGGGCTCAAGGTGGGCCGTGTCGAGAGCGTGGGCATCTCGCCGGACGATGCACGGATGGCCGAGGCCGTGATTTTGCTGAAATCGGGCACCCCGATTCGAAAGGACAGCAAGGTTCAGGTCACATCGGTAGGCATCACGGGCTCGATGTTCCTATCGATATCACTCGGCTCGCCGGCTTCCCCTATGGTCAAACCCGAATCGGTTATTCGGGGGCAGGAGGCCGCGAGCTTCCAGGATGTGATCAACGAGGCCCAGGTCGTCGCCTCGCGGGTGAACAATGTCCTTGAGGGGCTCGACGAGACGGCGAAACTCGTGTTCGCCGATGTGAAGAGCCTGCTCCTTGGCGCGCGCGAGAAAGTTGCTTCGATTCTCGGGACGACCGACCGGGCGGTGGCGAGGTTGGAAAATATCCTGAGCGAGAAGAACGAGCGGAACATCACAAAATTTCTCGCCTCACTTGGCGGGGCGGCCACGCGGCTTGAGAAAAATATCGGCCCCGCCATCGGCGAGTTTCAGAAAACCATTAAAAGAGTCAGGGGCTCGCTCGACACCCTTGACCGCACGGCGAACTCATTCACGAAGCTGGCGGGCGAATCGTCGGGATTCGTCGATCTCCTTAAGGGCCGCCTCGCCACCGCGGATCGGTTGATGACTCGCTTTGATCTAGTGGGCGAGGGGCTTGAGAAAGTCTTTGCCACGGGCGAGAGGGCGGTCGGGGAGCTTGCCGGGGCGCTCAAGACCGAAATTCCCCTTATCCGCGAAGAGGTGCAAAAAGAAATTGCGTCGGCGGGGAGCGCCGTGCGCGGCGAAATTTCAGGCGTCGGCTCCCAGGCGAAGGCGTCTCTCAAAAAGGGCGGCGAAAGCCTCCAGAGCACGCTCGGCGCCGTCGAGGGGGTTGCCAATCGCGTGGACGGTTTCCTCGTGACGAATCAGGGCGAGCTCAGGAAAGTCATCGTGAATTTCAGCACGCTCTCGAGCAGCCTGAACGAAATTCTTTTCCAGGTGGGAGGCGAGAAAGGGAGCAAGATCAAGGGCGCGGCCGAGGAGCTTCGCGTCGCCATGAGCCGGGCCCGCTCGCTTCTTAGCCAGCTTAACGATGTGGTGGCGAGCCACCGGGAGGACATTCAAATACTCATTTCGGATCTGAGGGAGACGGCCAGCAACTTGAGCAACTTCACGGCCACGATCAAGGACCAGCCCTCGTCGATGATTCTGAGTGCGCCGGCCGCTCCGCGAACTTTTGATAAGTGAGGAAGAGAGCCATGTTAACTGTCCCGGAAGGAACTAGGCGCGCCCGATGGGGTGGGCTATGGGCGGCGTTGATGCTAATAGCGCCTCTTGCCCTGGCCGGCTGCGGCGTGGGCACCGCGAGGGTGCCCGAGACGCGTTTTTTTGTCGTCGATTATTCCGTGTCCGCCTCGAGCAAAGCCGGGCTGAGGGTCCCGGTGATCGTGGGCGTGGATAATTTCAGGTCCGACGCGCTCTACCGAACGGATAAAATCGTGTTTAGGAAGGTGCCCTACGAGGTGAATTTCTATCCCTACTCGCGGTGGGGTGCCCGGCCCGATGAAATCGTCACGGACAGGATGATCGATCATCTTCTGGCATCCCGGCGGTTTCGGGAGGTGGTGCGTGCGGCCAGCGGCGCGCCGTCCGATTATCTGGTCCGGGGCCGTGTCAAGCGCTTTGAGGAGAATGGCATCTCAAAAAGCTATTTCGCGGACGCCCAGATCGAGATTTCGCTGATATACAGGCGCACGGGAAAGGTCTTGCTCCAAAAGCGTTTGTCGCGCCAGGAGGTGGCGACATCAAAGCCCCCGGGAGGTTTTGTCGATGCCATGGCCAAGAATCTCAAGAGCCTATTGGGCGTGGCCGCCGGTCAGATAGCCGAGGCCGTCTCTAAGCATCAAGGCCAAATGGCCCGCCGCCCTTGACAGCGTGGCTCTGTGCCAGTAATTAATCTGGGAAAGCTTTGATTGTATCTGCAAATCGCCCCATCCGAGGTAGCATACCGAAGCCCGAAGCTGGTAAATTGCATTTACGCGTTAGGTGGTGAGTGTGGTTGAAGTTGCGGGTGATTTTACGTGCATGCCCCCGGTGATGCGTTTTTGGGTATGGGGCGGAAAAAAGCCGGGTTGAAAAAAGCCTGGCTGGTAAAAGGGCTCGTGCCCGTCGCACACAGTTGGAGCAAGGATGAGCGCAAGAGTTAAATCCCCGGCAATGAGGATGCCCGCCGAGTATGAGGCGGAAGTGAAGGCCAATCCGGCTTTCATGGATCGCCGCCGCTTCCTGAACTATACAGGGTGGGTCGGAATCCTGGGGAGTATTCTGGTGGGTCTCCTGGGTTTCCTCCGGTTCATGTTTCCGAGGGTTCTTTTTGAGCCGGCAACGGCCTTCATTGCGGGGCGGCCCGATGACTATGCCGTGGACTCGGTCGACACGCGTTTCGTTAACTCGCACCGCGTCTGGATCATTCGCGAGGAAAAGGGCTTCTACGCCCTTAGCGCGATATGCACCCACCTGGGCTGCACACCCTTATGGCTTGCCAACGAAAACAAATTCAAGTGCCCCTGCCATGGCAGCGGCTTCAAGAGAAGCGGCATTAATTTCGAGGGCCCCGCCCCCCGGCCACTTGATCGCTACAAAATCGTGTTGGCTGAGGACGGCCAGATTCTCGTGGAACGCGGTAAGGCTTTCCGCCAGGAGCGCGGGGAGTGGACCAATCCAGCCGCCTATCTATTTATATGATCTGTTTCCCGTAAGGACTGTTTTCCCCTCACCGGGGTGTTGGAGGATTTGATGGCGAAATTGAAGGAGCGCTTCAGTCTTGATGTCGTGAAGCGGAGTATCGTGGACTCGCAGATCTGGCGGTCCATGTTCCGCCACGGCTACGAGGACACGCCCCGGAACCGCGTCCTGATGGTGGTGGACAACCTCTGGTTGCATCTTCATCCCACGAAGATTCGCCGGCACGCCATCCGCATCCGCTTCACCTGGTGCATGGGCGGCATCACGTTCCTTCTCTTTTTATATCTGACCATCACGGGCGTTATCTTGATGTTCTACTACCGCCCCGTGGGCGAGTACGCCTATCTCGACATGAAGTTCCTCGAGTTCGATGCGCCCTTTGGCATGTTCATGCGAAACATGCATCGCTGGGCGGCGCACGCGATGATCATCGCGGTCTGGCTCCATATGTTCCGCGTGTTCATGACCGGCTCCTACAAGCCGCCCAGGGAGTTCAACTGGGTCATCGGCGTGCTGCTTCTGACGCTCACGCTAATGCTCAGCTTCACGGGCTATCTGCTTCCCTGGGACCAGCTCTCCATCTGGGCGGTGACGGTGGGAACGAACATGGCCCGCGCAACGCCCCTGCTGGGCAGCGAAGGGCCCTTTGCCGAGTTGGTGGGCGTGACGCCCCGATTTGACGCCCGCTCGGCCCTTCTGGGCGGCACCATCGTCGGGCCGCCGACCCTTTTGCGCTTCTATGTGCTCCACTGCATCGTGATACCCTTGGTAGCCTCGATATTGATGATGGTTCACTTCTGGCGCATCAGGAAAGACGGCGGAATTTCCGGGCCCTTGTAGGCTCGCTTTCAAGAGGCGATTATCGTGGCGAAAGAAGACAAGGTTGTCGGCACATTGGAGGATTTCCCCCGCACAAGCTTGGAGCGGGTCAACGACAAGGTGCACGTGTGGCCCTACCTGACCCGCCTCGAGTTCATGTGCGCGATCATCATAACGATCCTGCTCACCGTCTGGTCCATTACGATAGATGCGCCTCTCGAGGAGCCGGCCAACCCCTCGGTCACGCCCAACCCCTCGAAGGCCCCGTGGTACTTCCTGGGGCTCCAGGAGATGCTCGTCTACTTCGACCCCTGGATGGCGGGGGTGGTGCTGCCCACACTGATTATCGTCGGGCTCATGGCCATTCCCTACATCGACGTGAACCCCAGCGGAAACGGCTACTACACCTTCAAAGACCGTAAATTCGCCATCCTGACCTTCCTGTTCGGTTTTCTCGTCCTCTGGGTCTGGCTGGTTATTCAAGGCACCTTCATGCGCGGGCCGGGCTGGAACTTCTTCATGCCCTGGGAATACTGGGACCCGCACAAGGTCGTTGCCCTGACGAACGTCGATCTGCCGTACTTGTTCGGCTTCAGGACCTATTGGAGCCAGGCCGCCTTCGGCATATTCTGTATCGTCGCCTGGTACGCTACGATTCCAATTTGGTACATCTGGCGCCGGGAGACACTGGTGAACGTCGGTTTCACCCGGTATGCGCTTAAGGCCTTCCTGTTCGTGACGATGATGGCTCTGGTGGCGAAAATGATCCTGAGAATCGGATTTAACGTGAAGTACGTGCTTGTGCTTCCATGGCTGAACATCTGAGTTGAGGAGACGAGAGCATGAGCCAGGAAGGTAGACCCAAGAAGCATCTGTGGTGGGATGCCTGCGGTCTGTGGGCGCTGGTTCTTCTCGTGGGCACGGGAGCGGCAGTCTATTACCTGATTGCCTAGCCGCGCATTAGTGAGAGTGAAGGATTTTGTGTCTTAGTGAACCCTATTGTTTCTGATTTTTTTTTGCCGAACATTCCTTGGCGGGGTAAGGATTTTTTACTCCGATCTTTCGAGAATAATGGCCATTCCTTAAAATCAAATAGCATTCCTCGAAATATCTAGATCAACGGCGTATCGCTATCTTGAGTGTGGGCTTCCCTGCAATAAAGGACGGCATTTAAACAGATTTAGAAGGAAGACGTATTTACCCCGGATTTTCCATTTCATGCGACCTCTAGAATATGAAAAGTCCCCTCGAGTGAGGGGGCTTTTTTCGTTCCGTGGCTAAGTATGCCTGCCGCCGAAATTGTCAGGGTAAATATTGAGGCGGGGGAGTTTAAAAGGCGGCCCTTATCCGGCAGGCCAGGGGAGGTTCCGGGCGCGCATGATTTCCCGGAACCTCGATACGTTGATGAGTTCCATCGGAGCGCCCTCGGTGTATTTGTTCACCTCTTCGGTGAAAAAACCGGTTGTAATGAGGATGCCCTTCAGCGCCCGCTCGGCGCGTACGGTGTCCGAGAGGCCGATGACGCGGATGGAGTCCACGAATTGCCCGTCGGGCACGAGTATTCCGTGCACGAGATAGTCACCGCCAATCAGGGGCGTGGGGTTGTTGGCGAGAATGTCGATTTCCTCGCTGTTCACCCAGACGGTCTCGATGACTCTCAGGCCCATGTCCTCGATAAGATTCTTGATCGCCCGCTCGAAGGCCTGGGGCGCCATTTTGCGGAGGGCCTGAATTTCTGTGTCGTTTTGGGTATTATCGGATTCTTCCTCAAGGGCGATATTCGAGGTAGTCTTCTTGACTAAGAAGATGGCGAAAAATCCCATAATAAGAGCAAAAGCAATAACTTCTATCATAGGGCTTGGGTCCGAAATTCATGTGAGAAGGGTGGCTGAATATTTTCGGGAGTCAATGAAACGGGTCCCCGGATGTGAAAGGAGCTGGGCGCGAATTCAGGAAGATGCGTTGAAAATTGAAGATGAAACCGCCCGGGTTTTACGATGAAATTCTCGGGCTAGCGAATCATTTCATCGTAAATCGCGTCTTTTTTGCCTTCCTTGTTTAGCTTGTCATGCCGCAATCCCTGCGAGATAGCCAGCCATACAAAAAACACGATAAGAGGAAACATGATTGCGATTGGAATGTTGTCGGGCTTCGTTAGAATCTTGATGAAATGTTCCATCTCGGAGAAAACCTCCTGGTTTTTGATAAATTCTGACCGGGCGTTTACGGTGATTTCACTTTCTTTTTTTACTCCAAAATGGAGGGGAGGGGCAAGTAGGCGGACATTGGGTCCCGTATTTCGGAGTCTCCTGTCGGTTGACAACGCAAGGGAAAACTAGAAATATGATTGAGTTGGTCTTGTGTTTCGGCCTGGCGCTCAGACGCCTCCTGCCGACTGTTTCCGGCCCGCTTGAATAGGAATTAAAAACCCGGATGCCTCATTTTATATTCAACGACTGTATCGGATGTGACGCCTGCCTGCCGGTCTGCCCCACCAGCGCGATAAGGGGCGACAGCGGCATCACGGTGACGGCCAAGGGCTTCGAGGGCAAGGGAAGGGAGATTTACGTCATCACGCCCTCCCTGTGCATCGACTGCGGGGTATGCGGGAAATACTGCCCCGTCGAGTCGATTCAGGACAAAGGCGGCAGTCGCATCACGAACATCAAGCACAAGGAAATGCCCAAGGCGTATGTCATCGAGGAGAATTGCACCGGGTGCGTCTGGTGCGTGGACATTTGCCCGTTCGATTGCATCGTCATGGCCGACTCTTCAGTTGAGCGCGATCACAGCCAGGTGGCCGTGGTGGATCAGTCGACCTGTGTTGGTTGCAGGCTCTGCGTTGAAATCTGTAATAAGGGGGCGGTTGTGGTGAATCGCCATGATGATGAATCGGACTACATGGCTCCTTTCATGCACGATTTCGTTGTCTCGCCACTCAGGGCCTATTAAGAAATTTTCCCCCCGGCTATTATCTGCTCCAAGGCCTCTCCCTAATGGGGGAGGCCTTTTTTTCTCAATGACTTCCAATTCCCCTGTTGACGCTCCCTGTTGACGCTTCCTCCCTCCCTCGGGTAGCGTTTCTTTTTGATGCCCGCGCGATTTGATGTTCGCGTGATTGGAGAGAGAAAATGCCTCCCAGACTCAATGGCCTGCCTCCGGCCCGGATCATGGATATCGTCGATCTGGTGGAGGAATACGCCCCGGGACATTCGGATCTCATCACGCGCGCTTATATCTACACCGCGAAAGTGCACCGCGGGCAGTCCCGCATATCGGGCGAGCCCTATATTTCACATCCCCTCGAAGTGTCGCGCGTTCTTGCCATCATGCACCAGGACCCCGACACCGTGGCCGCCGGCATGCTTCACGACACGGTCGAGGACACTTCAGCCTCGATTGAGGAAATCGTCGAACTCTTCGGCGCCCATGTGGGCGAGCTTGTCGATGGAGTCACCAAACTCGCCAAACTCGACAATTCCAACCCGCAGGCAAGGCAGGCCGAGAACTACCGCAAGATGCTTATCGCGATGTCGCACGACATCCGGGTGATCTTGATCAAGCTGGCCGACCGCCTCCACAACGCCATGACGCTCGAGTTCCTGCCGCCCGAACGAAGAGAGCGCATCGCCCAGGAGACGGCTCAAATCTATGCGCCGCTGGCCAACCGGCTGGGCATCGGCTGGTTGAAGGGCGCACTTGAGGAGGTGGCCTTCCGGCATCTTCATCCCGCCGATTATCAGAGCATTGACGAAAAGCTCCGGGAGGGTTTTGAGGACAGGAATGCCTACCTCGGGGAAAGAGAATCGCTTGTGCGCGAGGCGCTTGAGAAGGCCGAAATCGAGGCCACCGTATTGGCGCGCTTCAAGCTTCACTCGAGTATTTACCGGAAAATGCGGGAGCAGAACCTCGACTTTCATCAGGTATACGACATCGCGGGCCTCCGAATCGTTGTCGGCAGCGTGAAGGATTGCTACGCCGTTCTCGGAATATTGCACTCGATGTGGAAGCCGATTCAGGGCCGATTTAAGGACTACATCGCGCTGCCGAAGTCGAACCTCTATCAGTCGCTTCATACGACCGTCATGGGCTCGCAGGGACGGCGCGTCGAGTTTCAGATACGAACTAAGGAAATGCATCAGCTGTCCGAGCAGGGCATCGCCGCCCACTGGCGCTACAAGGAAGAGGGGGAGGCGGAGGACGAGAGCTTCGACAAATTCGAGTGGCTGCGCCGAATCGTGGAAAGCCTCAATGAAGAGTCAGACCCAAAGAACCTGGTTGATTCCGTGAGGCTGAATCTGTTCCAGGACGAGGTTTTTGTGTTCACCCCCACGAGCGAGGTAAAAAGCTTTCCCCGCGGCGCCACCCCGGTTGATTTCGCCTATGCCATTCACTCCGAGGTGGGACATCATTGCGTGGGGGCGAAGCTGAATGGCCGAATCGTGCCCTTGAACATCCCCCTTGAGAATGGCGATGTGGTGGAAATTCTTACCAACAGCCAGCGAACGCCGGATCGCGAATGGCTACAGTACATCGTGACACCCCGGGCCAAACAACAGGTGAAAATGTGGGTTCGCCAGGAGCAGCGCCTGCGCTCGACCGATCTGGGCCGGGAATTGCTTGAGAAGGAATTAATTCGCTTCAGGGCGGACCCTGCTGTTTACATCAAAGAGGAGCCTCTCCAGGCGGCCGCCGAGGCCTTGGATGTACAAAGCGAGGACGAACTCTTGGCCGACATCGGATTTGGTCGTCTTTCGGCCCGCGATGTCGTTCGCTGTCTTCTTCCCGATGAGCTGGTCCGGGGCCATGAGAAGCGCGAAAACTCGGCGCTCCGGCGCTTTGTCCATAGGGTGGGTGGCAAATCACCCTCAGGAATTCTGCTCAAGGGGCAGGAGGATTTCCTGATTCACTTCGCCAAGTGCTGCGACCCGATACCGGGGGACCCAATCGTCGGCTTCATCACACGCGGACAAGGGGTGACGGTTCATCTTGAGCAGTGCACGGCTGTTCAGGATCTCATCGCCGAGCGGGAGCGGCTGGTTGAAGTCTCTTGGGGCGAGGAGAAAAAAGATGTGATGCACACGGTCTCGCTTCTGGTCGAGGCTGTGGATCGCCCGGGCATCCTTGCGGGCATGAGCATGGCGATTGCCGGGTGCAACAGCAATATCGTCCGCCTCGAGGCGGAATCCCAAAAAGATAGGGCGGGAATACGCCTGGAAGTTCAGGTCCATGATCTGGGACACCTGAACGAGGTGCTGAAAAAGACACGGGGCGTGAAGGGCGTTCTTTCCGTGCTCAGGGTCTCAACACGAACCCAGCGCAGTGAGGTTCTGGACGAGTCGTATCAGGATTAGACGGACTCTCCCCGCTTGTGTGCCCGCGTCACCCTCCCTGTTTCGTGATATGTTATTGTTCTGGAATGAATACTTTCCTATGTAAGAGAGAATATCTCGGACGATGAAATCACTTTGGAAGCGCCTCCTCTCCGCCTTCGTGGTGCTGACTCTGGTTTTGCTCGCCGGAGTCTCGGGTTATATGACGATCGAGGGATGGTCTTTTTTCGACGCCTTCTACATGACGGTCATATCCCTCACCACGGTAGGCTACGGAGAAGTTCGCGTCCTTTCCACTGCCGGCCGGATTTTTACGATATTCCTCCTCTTCAGCGGAATGGGGATACTCGCGTATGGTATGGGTACATTCACCGCATTCCTGGTCGAGGGCCAGTTGTTGGACTACCTGAGGGGCCGTCAAATGCAGAAGAAAATTCAGCGACTTCGAAATCACTTCATCATCTGTGGATACCGGGGAGAGGGGCGCTATGCGATTGAGGAGCTCATCAAGACGAAGACGCCTCATGTCATCGTGGACAAGGACCTATCTGATCTGAATGCGATGTTTCCAAATGAGGATTTGTTGACGGTCGAAGGCGATCCCACAAGGGAGCATACGCTAGCGCTGGCGAACATCGAACAAGCCCAGGGCCTGATCAGTGCGCTCTCTGTTGACAGCGAAAATCTTCTTGTCGTTCTCTCTGCGCGTGAGCTGAGCGCCACGATTCGCATCATTTCCTGTGTCTACGAACGCGAGAGCGAGCAAAAATTTAAGCGCGTGGGTGCAAACGGCACCGTCATGGCAGACTTCATTGGCGGCCTCCGAATGGCCTCTGAGGCGATACGGCCAACAGTGGTTTCCTTCCTCGATACGATGCTTCGGGGCCAAGACCAGACTCTCCGCATCGAGGAGGTGAAAGTGTTCGAAGGTGTGGACTGGGTGGGGAAAACGCTCAGGGAAGTTGATTTCCCCAGACAGACGGGCCTACTCGTTGTGGCGGTCATGTCATTGAACTCGAATTCCTATGTTTATAACCCCGGGGCTGACTATGTGGTCGAGAAAAATGACATTTTTATCGTCATCGGCCAAATCGATCAGGTCATCAAGATGAAAAAACTTCTTGGCCACGAAATTAATATAGACTATTTAGAGGAAAACAGCATCGCCACCGAGAGTCCCGCGTAATTCGAATGGGTGGCGGCGTCCTGTGAATGATTTTGCGGGACGAGTGGAATCCGTCTTCCCGCTATACCCGTGAAATCAATGCCCCACCCAAAAACAATTGAAACTTATCTCCTCGTGCCCCCGCTTAAGCCGTGGCTGATTTTAATTTCGCCGGGTCATTTAGTCTGTTTTTAAATTGCCATCGCGTAGTACTGGCGTTCTAGCCACGCTATCGAATCCCCGTTTCCATCCTTACTGCCCACATCAGAACAAGGGATGAGAGCACCCACGCACCGTTTAGGTGAAAAAATCCCCTCCGTGCCGAAGCGGGGAGGGGATTGAAGTGCTGGAATATTAGTTGGTTTTAGATGGTTTTTTGAAATTGTTCTCGAGCATGATGAAGTCGCGCAGCGCCTTTATCTGGCGGAGCCCATCGCCGTCGAGTAGTTTTGGGTCAATCGGTTCTCCGTGGCTTGTGATGCTTGCACGCCCGAAAGTGGCCCCCAGATTCTCGGGGCTCGAAATTTT
>Ga0209403_10003715_pt1 | contig 17060 bp, 15 predicted proteins | sample ArcticOcean_MG_C_8_FD_187440 | JGI IMG/M metagenome (GOLD analysis project Ga0209403, IMG submission 187440) | Marine microbial communities from western Arctic Ocean - ArcticOcean_MG_CB11_86 (SPAdes) (version 2) | ecosystem: Environmental > Aquatic > Marine > Oceanic | place: Arctic Ocean... | reverse complement strand
ATCCCCGGAGTCATCCCCGTCACCAATCCGGACCAGACCCGCCGCATGGTCGAAATGGCCGGAGGCACCTTCCCCGATGCCCTCGCACAGCGCCTCGCCGAGGCTACTACCCCTGCCGAGGGCCGTGCCATCGGTGTCGAGCACACAGCCAACCTCGCCCGCCAGCTCCTCGAAGCCGGCGCACCCGGAATCCACGTCTACCCAATGAACCGCTGGCGAGCCACAACCGAACTTTTCGAAGTACTAGGTCTCGCGCCCGCTGGCTAGCCGGTCGTCTTCCGAGGTTCGTAGTTGAGGTTCGGCGCGAGCCAGCGCTCCGCCTCCTCAACCGTCCACTCCTTGCGCCGCGCGTAGTCCTCGATCTGGTCGCGCTCAATCCGACCGACACCGAAGTACCGCGACTCCGGGTGGCTGAAATACCACCCGCTGACTGAAGCACCCGGGTACATCGCGAAACTCTCCGTCAGCGTGATGCTCGTGTTCGCTTCTGCATCCAGCAGATCGAACAGCGTCTGCTTCTCCGTGTGGTCCGGGCACGCCGGATACCCCGGCGCCGGGCGAATCCCCCGGTACTGCTCCGCGATCAGCGCGGCGTTGTCGAGTGTTTCATCCGCCGAGTAGCCCCACAACTCCCGACGGACCCGCTCGTGCATCCGCTCCGCCAGCGCCTCCGCCAGGCGATCCGCCAGCGCCTTCAGCATGATTGCCTGGTAATCATCGTGCTCCGCGTGGAACTGCATCACACGCTGTTCCAGCCCGATCCCGGCCGTTACTGCGAACCCACCGAGGTAGTCTGACACCCCGGAGTCGCGCGGCGCGATGAAGTCAGCCAGCGCGAAATTCTCCCGGTCGTGCTCCGAGTTCGTCTGCTGCCTCAGCGTGTGTGCTGTCGCCCGTACCGTCTCCCGCGATTCATCCGAGTACAACTTAATGTCGTCGCCTTCGGAATTCGCCGGCCAAAATCCGACCACCGCGCGCGCCTGCAGCCAGCGCTCCTCCACAAGCTGCGCCAGCATCTGCTGCGCGTCCTCGTACACCTCGCGCGCTGATTCACCGACTGTCGGGTCATTGAGAATCTGTGGAAAGCTACCAGACAGCTCCCATGTCTGGAAGAACGGCTTCCAGTCGATCCGTTCCACCAGCTCGTCCAGAGGGTAATTGTCGAACACCATTCCCCCTAGCGTCACTGGCTGAGGTGGTTCGTACTCAGCCCAGTCGATCTTCGCCTTAAGCTCGCGCGCTCGATTGATCGAGTGCCGCACAACTGTCTCCCGGCGCGCTAGATATCGTTCCCGAGTCTCCTTGTACTCTGCGCGCACACTGTCGACGAACGTGTTGCGAACCGTCTTGGAGAGCAGCTGTGACATCACCCCCACCGCCCGCGATGCGTCCTGTACGTATACCACCGGTCCGTCGTACTCCGGTTCGATTCGCACCGCCGTGTGAATTAGGCTCGTCGTCGCCCCACCGATCAATAGCGGCAGGTTCAGATCCGCGCGCTGTAGTTCCCCGGCGAAAACCACCATCTCTTCCAAGCTTGGCGTGATCAGCCCGGACAGACCGATGATGTCGACTCTCTCGTTCCGCGCTGTCTCGAGAATTTTCGCCGTCGGCACCATCACACCAAGGTCGATCACGTCGTAGTTGTTGCACTGCAACACCACGCCCACGATGTTCTTCCCGATGTCGTGCACATCTCCCTTCACCGTCGCCAACACAATCTTGCCGTTCGATTTCGATTCGCCCGTTCGCTCTTTCTCCGCCTCGATGAATGGAATTAGGTGTGCCACCGCCTTCTTCATTACCCTCGCACTCTTCACTACCTGCGGTAGGAACATCTTCCCCGTGCCAAACAGATCGCCGACGACGCTCATCCCATCCATTAACGGACCCTCGATCACCTCCAACGGGTGATCGAGGGTCGACCGAATTTCCTCCACATCGTCAACGATGTACTCGTCGATGCCGTTTATCATCGCGTGCGTGATCCGCTCGCGCGGCGGCTGCTCGCGCCAATTCAAGTCTTGCTGCTGCGCCGCCTGGCGCGTCCCCGCGTACTGGTCCGCTACCTCTAGCAGACGGTCCGTCGCATCGTCGCGCCGGTTCAGCAACACATCTTCGATACGCCCCAGTAGGTCGGTCGGGATTTGCTCGTACACTGGCAGTGCGCCCGCATTCACAATCGCCATGTCCAACCCCGCGCGAATCGCGTGATAAAGGAACGCCGCGTGCATCGCCTCGCGCAGCGCGTTGTTCCCGCGGAACGAGAACGACACGTTTGAGACCCCACCGGACACGTGTGCGTACGGGAGGCCTTCTTTGATCAGGCGCGTCGCCTCGATGAAGGCGTTCGCGTAGTCGTTGTGCTCCTCGATACCGGTCGCCACTGCGAACACATTCGGGTCGAATATGATGTCCTCGGGTGGGAATCCAACCACATCCACTAGCAGTCGGTATGCTCGCTCGCAGATCGCAAACTTCCGCTCCGCCGTCTCCGCCTGGCCCTCTTCGTCGAACGCCATCACCACCACGGCCGCGCCGTAGCGCTTCACTGTGCGCGCCTGCTCCAGGAAGGGTGCGGTCCCCTCCTTCATGCTGATCGAATTCACAATAGCCTTGCCCGGCAGCTGTTTCAGCCCCGCCTCGATAACCGACCACTTCGAGGAGTCGATCATCACCGGTACTCGCGCGATGTCCGGCTCCGCGCCAATTAGCCGCAGGAATCGCACCATCGCCGCTTCCGAATCCAGCAACCCTTCGTCCATGTTCACATCGAGGATCTGCGCGCCGCTATTCACCTGCTGACGAGCTACCTCAACCGCGGCGTCGTAGTCGTCGGCCGCAATTAGCTTCCGGAATCGCGCCGATCCCGTCACGTTCGTGCGCTCGCCGATGTTGATGAAAGAAGCGGTCTGTCGTTCGTCGGCTTCCGATGCACCCTCGCTGGTCAAGTGACCACCTCGAACGCGTCGATCCCTGCCAGTCGCATCCGCGGCTGGATCTCCGGGATCGGGCGCGGCGCCAGCGCAGTCACAGCCTCTGCAATCTGTCTCACGTGCTCGGGCGTCGTGCCGCAGCAGCCGCCTACGATGTTCACTAGACCCGCTGTAGCCCACTCACTGAGCTGACCCGCCGTGATCTCCGGAGTCTCCTCGAACTCGCCCAACTCGTTCGGCAATCCAGCGTTTGGATACGCACTGATCGGTACATCGGCAATCCGTGACAATTCCAGCACGTGTGGCCGCAGATCTGCCGCCCCGAATGAGCAGTTCAACCCAATGCTGAAAGGCTGCGCGTGTCGGACCGAATTCCAGAACGCCTCGATCGTCTGTCCCGAGAGATTCCGCCCCGCCAGGTCAGTCGCCGTCCACGACAGCATCAGCGGCACCTCGAGGCACAGCTCGTCTAGCACCTCCTGTACTGCCACGATCGCGGCCTTCGCGTTCAATGTGTCGAAGATCGTCTCCACCAAGAGCAGATCCGCGCCGCCGTCGATTAGCCCGCGTGTCGCCTCGCGGTACGACACTACCAGCTCGTCGAACTCGATCGCTCGGAGCCCCGGGTTGTTCACATCCGTCGGGACCGAGGTCGTCTTGTTCGTCGGTCCCAGCGAGCCTGCTACCCACCGAGGCTTTTCCGGCGTCCGCTTCGTCCACTCATTCGCCCGCTCCCGAGCCAACGTGGCGCCAGCGAAAGTCATGTCGTAGCAGGCGTCCTGCAGTTCGTAGTCGATCTGCGAAACCGAGGTAGCTGTGAATGTATTCGTCGTCGCGATATCCGCACCCGCCTCGAAGTACTGGTCGTGCACCTCTCGAATAATGTCTGGCTGTGTGAGGTTCAGCAGATCCGGGTTGTTCTGCACCGGCAGCGTGTGATCGGCGAATCGCTCGCCTCGGTACTCCGCCTCAGTCAGACCCTTTGCCTGCAGCAGTACCCCCCACGAGCCATCGAGCACGAGGATGCGTTCGCGCACAGCGTTGTGCAGCGCTTGGAGCCGTTCTGCTCGGTCCATCACACCCTCCCTCTGTCCGATCAATTCGAGGTCACTCCACCTATGATACCGGCCGTTGTCTCACGGCCACCTGTACGCTTGTCAGGTGAATACCCAAATCCGAATCGGCATAGTCACCGTCTCAGACCGCGCCAGCAGCGGCGAGTACGAAGACCGTGGCGGCCCCGCTGTCCATCAGTGGTTGGATGCCGCTCTCGCCTCCCCCTGGGAGCCGGTCGCCCGACTCATCCCCGACGGACAGCAACTGATCGAGGCCACCATCCGCGCCCTCGTCGACGACGAAGGCTGCTGCCTCGTCCTCACCACTGGCGGCACCGGCCCCGCCCCGCGCGACGTCACCCCCGATGCCACACTCGCCATCGCGGACCGCGTCCTCCCCGGCTTCGGCGAGCTGATGCGTGCCGTCTCCCTCCGCTACGTCCTCACCGGCGCCCTCTCCCGCCAGCTCGGCGTCTCCCGAGGTAAGGCACTCATCCTCAATCTGCCCGGCAACCCCCGCGCCATCGCCCAGATTCTCGATGGCATGTTCGGCGCCGTCCCGGACTGCATCGAACTCCTCGGCGGCCCCTCCATCGAGGTCACCGACGTTGTCGTCGGCGGCACCAGTTCACCCGGCCCACTTCATCGCTCCGACGCATGACTTCCGATCCCCGCCACCCCGTCATCCGCGTCATCGACTGCCACATCGCCCGCCCCACCTCCGAGGGCAGCGACACCCACGAGTACCTCGTCCTCCTCCGCGCACCCGGTCGCGTCGACGAAGGTCGCTGGCGCATCGTCACCGGCAAGATCGAGGCTTCCGAGGCCGCCTGGCAGACCGCGCGCCGCGAACTCGCAGAGGAGACACAGCTCCCCCTCGCCCGGTTGTTCGTCGTCCCCTACGTCTCCCGCTACTACGAGTGGGAGCACGATCGACTCAACGACATCCCCGTCTTCCTCGCCGTCACCGAGCCCGGTGCAGATGCCATTCTCGACGATGAGCACGTCGACTTCCGCTGGGCAACACGCGACGAAGCCCTCGATTTCCTCGTCTGGCCCGCGCAACGCGAAGGCCTCCGTGCCGCCGATCTACTGCTGACTGATCGCCACCAGCCCAGCCACACCCTCGAGATCGCCGTCGAGGGTGTGGCTGGGCTGGTGGCGACTGGCACCGAGATCGGGCTCACCTCACCGCATCCATTCGTTGGTACCATTCGTAATAGCTGGCCAGTCGCGCCGGCCCCAGATCCCAAAGAAAAGAGACAGCGTGGTTATCGAACTAGCCGCGATACCGGACGTACAGTCGCTCCCGGACACGCGGAACTTGTCGATCGATCGAGTTGGCATCCGAGATATCCGCCAGCCGGTCCGCATCCTGGACCGCTCTGCCGAGGAACAGCACACCATTGGCACCTTCGGCATGTACGTGCAGCTCGCGCCTGACGTGAAGGGCACCCACATGTCCCGCTTTGTCGAGGTTCTCGAAGAACATCCGGGAGTCTACTCGCTCGTCACCTTCCCGGAACTCGTCCGCGAAGTCGCAAGCCGCCTCGGAGCCGAACGCTGTGAAGTGGAGATGCACTTCCCCTACTTCATGGAGAAGTCCGCACCCGTCAGCGGCGTAACTAGCACCCTCGACTTCGAAGTCACCCTCGCTGCCGAATTCGACGACAACGACATCATCGAGCAGCTCACCGTCGAGGTGCCTGTTACCAGTCTCTGCCCCTGCTCGAAAACCATCTCCGACTACGGTGCCCACAACCAGCGCAGCCACGTCACCGCGACCGTCGAGCTGGTCGAGCCGCTCTGGATCGACGACCTGATCACCCTGCTTGAGGACAAGGGCTCCTGCCAGCTCTATCCTATCCTCAAGCGCCCCGACGAGAAGCACGTCACCGAACTCGCCTACGACAACCCAAAGTTCGTCGAAGACATCGCTCGCGACGTCGCCCTCGTCTTCAACGCCGACGACCGTATCGGCCGCTACCGCGTCACCGTCGAAAACTTCGAGTCCATCCACAACCACTCCGCCTTCGCGGAGATCACCGGCGGCATGGACGACGATGACAAAGCAGACGAAGCGCCCCGCCGCATCGAGACCAACGGAACCAACGGCACCCACTAGCTCGCCGATTCGGGTACCGTCGCCCCCGAGGTGACCCCATGAAAGCAGCCGTCTACCAGGGCGCTCAGCGCTTCGAGGTCAAAGACATCCCGATGCCCGAGCCGGGCCCCGGACAGGTGCTCGTCAAGGTCAACCGCTCCGCCATCTGCGGCACGGACGTCCACGCCTTCATGTACGACATCGCGCTCGTCGGCTCAGTCATCGGCCACGAAATCGCCGGCGAGATCGCCAGCGTCGGTCCCGACGTCGATCGCTGGTCCGTCGGCCAACGCGTCGTCGCCGGGGGTGGCGATATGCCCGAGGGCATGCAGTCACCGACGCGTGCCGATCCCCGATACAACTACCGCACCATGGGCTTCGGTGACTCCGTGAACGGTGGCTACGCGGAGTACCAGCTCCTGCCCGAGTGGCGTCCCACGCTCATCCCGGACAACGTCCCCGACGAAGTCGCCACACTCACCGAGCCCTGCTCCGTCGCCGTCAACGCCGTCCGACGTTCCGCCATCAAGCTCGGCGACACCGTCGCCATCCTCGGTGCTGGTCCCATCGGCATGTTCTGCATCCAGGCCGCGCTCAACGCCGGAGCCACCCGCGTGCTCGTCTCCGAGCCCGCCTCCGCCCGCGCAGCCGCCGCACTCCAGCTCGGCGCCGATGTCGTCATCAACCCGCTCGAGGAAGACGTCGTCGCCCGCCTCGTCGAACTCACCGGCGGCCTCGGACCCGATGTCACCTTCGATTGCGCCGGCCTCGGCCCCACCCTCGATCAAGCCTTCGACGCCACGAGGCGTGCCGGCCAGGTCATCCTCGTCGCCGTCCCTTGGGAGCCACTCACCATCGGCCCCGCCGACTGGATGGCCCGCGAGGTCGACTTCCGCACCAGCTTCGCCAGCCACCCCGAGGACTGGCGTATCGCCCTCGACCTCTTCGCCACAGGCCGCATCTCCACGGCCCCGCTGCTCTCCGAAGCCAGCTTCATCAACCTCGACGAGATCCAGGAAGCCTTCGAGGGCCTGATGAAACCCTCCTCCCAGCTCCAGGTCGTCATCAATCTCTAGATTGGGCTAGCTCCCAATGCCGCGTCCCGAGGCGCCCCGTCGCAGAACGGCCGGTTTGCCGAAACCCCGCACCCACACAGCATTGCCCGAGGCGTGCGCACCATCGTGCCGTCCGGCAGCTCAATCCGCAGATCACCCCGCATGACCAGCGGTCCCGCTACCTGCGCGACCACACTGGGGGTCGGGTCCGGCCGTTCCTCTCGACCATCCAGCCGCCGATATTGCAGCGCACACGTCGAGCACTGCTCCACTGCCGTGGCCAACTCGTCCGCCGAGGCCGCGTCCACCTCAACCCACCACTTCCGCTCACGGTCGAACACCGCCGGCAACGCCTTCACGCACCGCTCGCTGTGGATACAGCGACTCTCATCCCCTCCCTCCCCCACATAATCGCCTTGCCGGCGTACTGTCGAACCTCCGAATCCATCACTCAAACACCTCCCGAAAGTCTTACGCCACCACTACACAATCTAGCCGCACGTCCTGCTGCTCGCAGGGAAACCCTGCTGCGCGGCGGCCGACCCATCGACCCACGCCGCTTCTACCTCGGCTACCGAGGTCTCTCCAACTTCCTCAACGCTGTCAGCGCGTCGACCTACGGCCTCTACGTCGTGCGCGAAGCCGGGCTCGATCCGCTACTCGTCCTCGTCGGCACTGTCCTCGAGCTATCCGCCTTCCCGTTCGAGGTGCCTATCGGCGTGATCGCAGATGTTCCAGGTTTTCTCTTCGTCGCCCTCGGTCAGGTCATCCTCGGCCTCGGCTTGACCTTCCGCAGTGGCGCCCTCGAAGCCTGGCTCGCCGATGGGATCGACGAAGAACGCGTCGCCGGGACCTACCTCCGATGAGCCCAGTGCTCTCTATTTGGTTTTCTCCTCGGGATCCCCGTCGGTGTATTCGCAGCCACCGTCGATCTCCAGGCGCCAATGCTCGCGGGCGGGGTGGCACACCTGCCGCTCGTCCTTGCTGTCTCCCTCCTCATGACCGAACGTAAATTCGTCGGCAGTGAAACTATCGGCCGGTCCGCCGTCCGAGGGCGGTGTTACCGACGGCGATCGTCGCCATGAGGACGGGGCGGCGCCTCCAGCGAGTCGCTCGATCGACTCAACCCACTCATCTTCCTCGACGAAATCGGCCTCCCAGGCGGTACCGGAGTGAACGAAGCCGTCTGGTTCGGTCTCTTCACCGCCGGCGGCCTCATCGGCGGCCTCGGACTCACCGAACTGGTCAGCCGAGTCACCCACCCCGAGCGCATCCGCTCCCTTGTCTGGGCGCTCGTCACCCTCGAGGCGGTGCAGATCGTCGCCATGGTCCTCTTCGGCAGCGCCCAGCTCTTCGTCGTCGCGCTCGTCGCCTACTGGACCACCGCCTGGGTCCGCCAGGCCTCGCAACCACTGACCCTTGCCTGGCTCAACCGAGGTCTGGACCCGCGCTCACGCGCTACCGTCCTCTCCCTCCAGAGCCAGGCCGACGCCCTCGGCCAGACCGCCGGCGGCCCCATGATGGGCCTCGTCGCCACTGCCACCACCGTTCGCGTCGCTATCGTCGCCGCCGGACTGCTGCTGCTCCCGGCGCTCCCCATCTTCGCCACCCAGCTCCGCGGTTCCGAGGACCCTCCACCGCCGCCGGCCGACTGAGTCCGAGCTACCCTTGTCGTCTCGCCCTCGGACCGTCACGATCCGAAGGCGAGACCACCGAGGAGCCACCACATGCGCATCGCAGTCATCGGCGCCGGCACTATGGGCGGCCGCTACGCCGCACGCATCGCCAGCGGCGAATTCGGCGCCGACCTCGAACTCGCCGGCATCGCCGATCTCGACCTCGACCGCGCCGAAGCCGTCGCCCGCCCTACCGGCGCACCCGCGTTCGATTCTGCCGAGGAGCTGCTCGAGTCAATCCGCCCGGACGCCGTCTACATCGCCACCCCGGACGCCCACCACCGCAATCCCGCCTTGGCCGCCGCCGCCGCCCGCATCCCGTTCCTCCTCGAAAAGCCCCTCGCCACCACCATCGCCGATGCGCAGGCCATCGCCGATGCCGCCCACGCCGCCCGCATCGTCGCCGAGGTCAACTTCTCGAACCGCTGGAGCCCGCCCTTCATCGCCGCCAAGCAGTCCATCGACCGCGGCGAACTTGGCGACTTCGTCACGCTCTTCGCCCGCCTCAACAACTCCATCGGCTCACCCACGGAGCGGCTCACCTGGGCGTCCAACACCACCAGCGCCTGGTTCCTGCTCTCCCACTGCCTGGATCTCGCCTACTGGCTCCACGGCCGCCGCGCCGTCTCCGTCTACGCCTCCGGCACCCGAGGCGTGCTCGAAGCCCGCGGCATCACCACCTACGACTCCATCCACGCCATCGTCCGCTACGAAGACGGCACGGATGGCAGCTACGAGTCCGTCTGGGTACTCCCAGACGGCATGCCCGCCCCCGTCGAGTTCACATTCCGCTACGTCGGCTCCGAGGGTGTCGCCACCGTCGACACCCTCCAGCAGAACATCGCCATCGTCACCAACTCGCGCCTGGACTACCCCGCCACCCTCAACTGGGCCCCGCAGCGCTTCGCCGACTTCACCGCTGCCGTCCGAGGTGAGCGCGAACCCGCAGTCCCTCTCGTCGACGCCGTCGAGAACACCCGCATCCTCGTCGCCCTCCACCATTCCCTCGAATCAGGAGCAGTCGAGCCCATCTGAGTCGGCCGCGTCTAGCGAACGACGAACTCCGCAACCATCCCCTGCTGGTAGTGCTGCGGAATGTTGCAGATCAACAGATAGCGCCCCGCCTCAAGCCGAAACGTCCCCGTCCGGATCGACCCCGCCGGGAACTGCTCCACCTCCCCGCGGAAATCAACGTCGCTCTCCGGCACCAGCCCGTCCACCACCGGCAGCGCCGAGGGTGTCGCGTCGCTCCCGGCGTCTCCTCCGAGTTGCGCCCCACTCCGAGGAGCATCTGTACCCAGTGCCGCCGGTTCTGCCATCGCATCACAGCAGGCTAACGCCCATCGCCACTCGCGAGTTCCGAGGTGCCACCCAGCCACTACCCCGCCAGCGTCACCTCGACCTGCTGCCGACGCGACATGCACACCCCCGTGTCGCCCTCGCACACGAAGTACACCGCGTACCCCTGCAGCACCCCGCTCCCCGAACCCTCGACCTCAAACTCAAACCTCCGAGGTTCGTCGCTCGTATCCTCGCCCGGATTCGGAATCACGTGCAGCCGCTGTCCCAGTTCCCAGTCCTCGGGTGCCTCAAGCCACAACTGAGTCGGCCCCGCCTCGTTGTTCCAGTGCGCCGACACATCCGAGTTCGGTCGCAGCACCAGCTCGACCCGTAAGGCCCCACCATCCGCCACCGCGCTCGACTCGACGAGCACCAACCCCTCGTTGTCGTTCGGTACCCACCCGTTCGGATCGGGCTCGCGCTCCTCGAGGTCAGCCATCGCTCGCTCCGCTCCGCCTAACGGGCTTGGTAGACAACCTCGCCACCGGACACCACCAGCCGCACCCGCTCCAGCGCCGACAGATCCTCCGTCGGGTCGCCATCTACCACCAGCAGATCCGCCCGCTGCCCCGCCGCGATCGTCCCCCGGTCATCGAGGTCCAATAGCCGCGCCGAGGTGCTCGTCGCCAGCTTCAGCGTCGCCACCGGACCGAGCTCTGCCAGCTCATCGATCACCTGCAACGCCTGCGCCAGATTCTCGTGCGGCGTGTTCGGAATGCCGCAGTCCGTGCTCATCAGCACGTCGCAGCCCGCCGCGAAGAGCGCCTTCGTCAACTCCGCGCGCGAGTTCCACCGAGGCTGCCCGCGGTACGTCGATAGCGCCCCCACGATCGTCGGCGACACCCGGATCCCCTTCCGCGCGATGTCGAGGATCACCGTGTCGTCCTTCAGCGAGCCCTCCGGCGTCTGGAACGAGCAGTGCTCGATCATGTCCACCGACGCCTCGACGGCCACCTTGATCCCCTCGACCCCGTGTGCGTGCGCCGTCACCTTCATCTCCAGTCGGTGCGCCTCCGCCACAATCGCCCGCAGCTCCTCCACCGAGAACTGCGCCGCTAGCGGGTTTGTTCCCGGCGTCATGTTCCCGCCGGAAGCCATCACCTTGATCCAGTCCGCACCCGCCTTCTTTCGCTCGCGCACCGCCACCTTTACGCCCTCGATGCCGTCGGCCTCGCCGCCCATGAACCAGCAGTGCCCACCCGTCGGCGTGATCGGCGCACCCGCCACCAGCAAGTCCGGTCCTACGACGAGTCCGCCTCGAATCGCGTCGCGCAGCGCGACCGCCAGCTCCGTCGGCGCGCCCAAATCGCGCACCGTCGTGATCCCCGCCTCCAGCATCCGAAGCCCGTAGCCCGACATCCGCAGCAGCATCTGCTCCGGCGTGTCCGAGTCGTACACCTCGCGCCAGTCCGGCCCCGCGTTGAAACACAGATGTGCGTGCGCCTCGATCAGCCCCGGCACCACCGTGCACCCCGACACATCGATCACCTCAGCGCCGTCCGAGGGCGCATCCGCAATCGTCCCGTTCGAGGTAAAGACCGAGTTCTGGTTGCTCCCGTCGGCGAGCCCGTCCCAGACGGACCCGCCGCGTAAATCAAGTGCCGTCACGCGAGCCCCAGTTCTGTCTCCAGCGCGCCGATCGCCTGGTCGAGCCCATCGACCAGTGCGTCGACCTCCTCGCGATTGATCACCAGCGGCGGCGCCACCTGAATTGAGGTGCCGGCGCGTGACAAAATCCCCGCTTCCAGTAGCAGCCGAGGCATCCGATTGCCCACCTCGTCAGCGTCGGTGAAATCCTCACCGGTCTCTGGGTTCCGCTTCATATCCAGCGAGTGCATCAGCCCGATGCCCCGCGTCTCCGACACAATCTTGTGCCGCGATTTCAGCTCCTCGAGCTGCTGGCCTAGGTACCTGCCCGTCGCCGCGCTATTTTCGGGCAGCCGCTCGCGCTCGATGATGTTCAGGTTTGCCAGTGCCACCGCACAGCTCACCGGGTGCGCGCCCCACGTCGACCCACCGACGAACGCTTCTCGCTTCCCACCGAGGAACCCCTCGGCCACCTTGTCTGAAGCGCCCACCGCCGCAATCGGCGCGTAGCCCGATGAAATTTGCTTCGCCATCGTCAATAGGTCCGGCTCAATTCCGAAGTGTTCGGAAGCGAACCACTTCCCGGTCCGCCCAAACCCGTCGATGACCTCATCGTGGATTAGCAGGATGCCGTGCTCCTCCGTCACCCTCCGCAGGTACTGCCAGTACTCGACCGAAGGCACTCGGCTGCCGTTCGCCGTTGAAATCGGTTCCGCGATCAGCGCCGCAATCGTCTCCGGTTTCTCGAACTTGATCATTTCCTCGATGTAGCGCGCCCAGAACATGTCATCCAGACCCGTCGTCTCGTTCGTCAGCGCCCCAAATCCGTTCGTGTTCGGCACCGGAATCACGCCCGGCAGCAGCGGCTCGAACGGTGCGCGATTCATCATCGGCGAACCATTTACGCTCAAGGCCCCCAATGTAGTGCCGTGGTACGAACCGATCCGCGAAATTATCTTGTATCGCTTCGAATCGCCGTGGTTGTAGTGGTACTGCTTCGCCATCCGTATCGCGGTCTCGACCGCCTCTGACCCTGAATTCACGAAGTAGAACTTGTTGATCGTCGAAGGCGTCAGCGTCGCCAGCTTGTCCGCCAGATCCACCGCCGGTGGGGTTGCATACGCAAACGGATTCGCAAACGACAGCTTGCTCATCTGCTCTGCCGCCACGTCGGCCAGCTCCTGCCGACCATGCCCAACGGCCACCACCCACAGCCCTGACATCGCGTCAATGTACCGACGCCCGCCCATCTCCTCGAGGTAGATACCCTCGCCGCGCTCGATCACCACGAACCCGTCGTCTTGTGCGAGGTTGTTGTACTGAGCCGTGTGCACCCACAGATGCTTCAGCCCGCGCTCCACATAGTCGTTGAGCCCTGCGCCCTGTGTCACCGTCTCCGTCATCCCACAACCTCCGTTGCTCCCGAGGAGCCCGATGCTACACCGTCCGCGGTGCATTCTCAGCACCGATGACGTGGAATTTTCGGTACACTGGGCCCGTCAGGTTGCAGTTGGCCGCTTCCATCTGTGCTGGGTTGCTCTGGCGCCGATGAGGTCGATCTCGACCTGTATTTCGGTGCCCTCACTCCCACCACTTGACGAATCACTGCCCGCTACGGCTCTACCGTCACCTTCAGCGCCCCACTGCTCTTGTCTCCCGCGTACGCAATCCCCGCCGCCACCTCTTCTAGCGACACTCGATGCGTGATTAAACGTCCGAGCATCTCGCGATGCTCTTCCAGAAGCATCGTCGCAATTTCGTAATCGTGCTGCATCCCAATGTAGCCATAGAAAATCGTCCCCGCGATTCGAAGCTGCCGACCCATGATCAGATTTGCCGGCATCCCGATCCCGTCCGCGAACCCTCCGAGGATCAGCACACGACCGCCCATCCGCGCCACTCGGCCCGCAAGCGTCGGCGTCTCCGCCGATCCGCCCACCGTCTCCATCACCAGGTCAACCGGATGTTCCTTCGACCACGCCTCCAATTTCAAAGGTCCATCGTCGTCCGAATCGAATACATGAGCCGCGCCCAGCATCCGCGCCGCCTCCGCCTGGTGGTCGTACCTCGCCGTTACTGTCACTTCAGCCCCCGCCTGAGTCGCGTAGAACACCGACATCAGCCCAATCGGCCCCGCGCCCAGCACCACCACCCGCTCGCCCTTCGTAGGCCGCGCCGAATCAAGCTGCGCCGCCACTCGGTGCCCGTGCACCGCCACCGCCAGTGGCTCTGCCAGCGCCGCCACTGCGAAATCGAGGTCGTCCGCCACTGGGAATAGATTCTCTTGCGGCACCGTCAACGTCTCTCGGAACCCGCCCGGCTGTTGGAAACCGTGCAACCCGTCGGACTGCCGGCACAATTCCGTCCGCCCACCCCGACACTCCGCGCACTGCCCGCAGAACAGCCGAGGTTGCAGTGCCACCCGCTGGCCCACCGTCAGCCCCGTGACTCCCTCGCCAAGCTCGGCTACCTCACCCGCGATCTCATGTCCCAGCACCCGGCCCGCCGTCCACCGCGTCCGATCGCGGTACGCGTGCAGATCCGAACCGCAGATCCCGCACCCGCGAATCCGCAGCAGCACCTGCCCTGGACCTGGTGCCGTGCTCGTCAATTCCTCGATCTCGAACGTTGCCGGATCATCGGTCGTAACTGCCTGTCTCATCGGACGCCTCCTTCGATGAATCACCCGCGATGGAAAATTCAGACACACTCTACGATTCGCATTAGCCTTTCGTCGCCGGTGAACGCTCTTATTTGGTTACGCGTTCATAACCTGAGTTATACACACCACGCTTAATTCATCTACACGGATCGGCGAAAATTCCCGCGTCCACGACGCGGATCGGAGACGCACTGCTTCGCGTTCGGCATGTCCAATGTGGCCAAGCACCATGCCACCAACGTGGTTCTTGCGGTCGTGTGACTCGAGATTCAGTGCGGAGAAATCATTGGCCTCGTCGGCCTCAACGGCGCCGGCAAGTCTATTTTCTTCAAGCTCCTCACCGCGGAGTACGACGCCGTCGTACTCCGCGGTAAGGAGCTTGGTACCGGCACTGTCATCTCGGAGGTTCTCACCGCCCACGACGAACTCGCCCCCGTCGACCGCGACCTTCGTCAGCTCGAGTGGCGCATGTCCGCCGCCGCCAGCGTCGATGACACCGACGCCTTCAACCGTGCCATCTAGTGCCACTCCGAGACTCTCGGGCGCCTCGGTGGACACGGCGTCCGAGGACGTGTCGAAGTCGGCTTGGCCTCGTAAAAATGCTCGTCACCGAACCTGATGTGCTGCTGCTCGATGAGCCAACCAACAGTTTCCGCATCCCCTCAGCCGAGGTACTAGGATGGTGCCCTCGACGCCTACGAGGGCACCATCCTAGTACCTCCCCACGCCCTCTATTTCCTGGAGCGCATTGCGGTCCGCCTCGTCCAACTCAACGGCGGAGAACTCACCGAACACCTCGGCGGCTACACGGCTTATCTCGAAGGCATCGCCACGGAGGAGTTGACGGTCTAGCATCCCCCCACTAAATGTCGCCCGCCGGACGGTTACGGTACTCGCTGCTGTGCCATGCTGTTGTTCCCATCGAGGAGCACTCACATGACCGACTACACCACCGCCTCCGGCCTCCGCGTCGCCACGATCCTCCACGACCTCGTTGCCACCGAGATCTCTCCCGGCACCGGTGTTGCTCCCGAGGCCGTCTGGGACCTCCTCGCCGAGATCATCCGTGATCTTGGCCCTCGCAACGAAACCCTCCTCGCCCGTCGCGACGAACTGCAGACCCAGATCGATGTCTGGCTTGCCGACCGCGAGTCCGTCGACCCCGCCGAATCGCGCATCTTCCTTGAACAGATCGGCTACATCGTCCCCGAGGGCGATGACTTCGAGGCCACCACCGCCAACGTCGATCCGGAAATCACTACCATCGCGGGTCCCCAGCTCGTTGTCCCCGTCGACAACGCTCGCTACGTCCTCAACGCCGCTAACGCTCGCTGGGGTAGCCTCTTCGACGCCCTCTACGGCACCGACATCCTCCCCGAGGGCCTCGGCACCGAGAAAGGCACCGTCTACAACCCGGCCCGCGGGAAGCTTGTCATTGCCCGTGCCAACGACCTCCTCGACGAGCTCGTCCCCCTCGCCGCCGCCTCATGGTCTGACGTCCGCGCCTTCGCGATCGAGGAGGGCCAACTTCGCCTCACCCGTTCGTCGGACACCCCGGCTGCACTCGCCACTCCCGAAGAGTTCGCTGGCTATGTCGGTCCCCCGGACGCCCCGTCGAGCATCCTCTTGCGCCATAACGATCTCCACATCGACCTGCTGATCGACTCCACGGATGATGTCGGTCGCTCACATCCCGCCGGTGTGAAAGACGTCGTCCTCGAATCCGCCATCTCCACCATCGTCGACTGCGAGGACGCGGTCTCCGCCGTCGATGCCGAGGACAAGGCCGTCGTCTACGCGAACTGGACCGGTCTGATGAAAGGGGACCTCACCACTAGCTTCACGAGGAACGGCGAGACCGTGCAGCGCGCACTTAACCTAGACCGCACCTACACCGCCCCGGACGGTAGCGCCCTTAGCCTCCACGGTCGCAGTCTGCTCCTTACCCGCCACGTCGGCGCCCACGTCACCACCGACGCTGTCACCACCGAGGACGGTACGAAGATCGCCGAGACCTTCCTCGATGCCGTCGTCACCGCCCTAGCCACACTCCACGACCTCCGTGGCCCCGGCGCCGGCCGCAACAGCCGCGCCGGTAGCGCCTACATCGTGAAGCCGAAGCAGCACGGCCCCGATGAAATCGTCCTCTCCGTCGACCTCTTCGCCCGTGTCGAATCCGCGTTCGCCCTCCCGACCGGCACGCTCAAGATCGGCATCATGGACGAAGAGCGCCGCACCACCGTGAACCTGAAAGAGTGCATCCGCGCCGCCGCGGACCGCGTTATCTTTATCAACACCGGCTTCCTCGATCGAACCGGCGACGAAATTCACACTCACATGGAAGCCGGCCCCATCATCCCCAAGACAGAAATTAAGGCCGCCCCCTGGATGGTCGCCTACGAAGACTGGAACGTGGACATCGGCCTCGAAACCGGCCTCCCGGGCCACGCCCAGATCGGCAAAGGCATGTGGGCGATGCCCTCCGAGGCCAACGCCATGCTCGAGGCTAAGATCGGCCAACTCCAGGCCGGCGCCAACTGTGCCTGGGTCCCCTCCCCCACCCTCGCCACCATCCACGCTATCCATTACCACCAGGTGAACGTCCCTGACCGTCAGCGCGCCCTCGCCGACCGCGGCCGCGCCA
>Ga0209403_10003713_pt1 | contig 17064 bp, 19 predicted proteins | sample ArcticOcean_MG_C_8_FD_187440 | JGI IMG/M metagenome (GOLD analysis project Ga0209403, IMG submission 187440) | Marine microbial communities from western Arctic Ocean - ArcticOcean_MG_CB11_86 (SPAdes) (version 2) | ecosystem: Environmental > Aquatic > Marine > Oceanic | place: Arctic Ocean... | reverse complement strand
CTATTTCAAGTAGTCGAGTGCGTTGAGGATCAGCTTCTGGAACAGCGGATGCTGCTGTGATGTTCCGGCGTGGCCAAGTGCGATGTTTGCTACTTTACCGTCTCCAAACGAATGCGTCCATCCGAGTGGCTTAATTTCTCCTTCAACAATCCCGTGCATGAACACATCGATACCGGGTTGTATGTCGAGACCGCAGTAACACTCGTCGTAGGTCCAGAAGTCGGTCACACCTGCTGCGATCGGGTGATCGGGCTGATCGATATAGACATGGAACCAGCCGAATGGCGGATGCCAGCTTGAGCCGAGGACCCAGCCGCCCCCGGTGATTTTCTTCATGGGCGCCCAGTCGGGGCACGATGCTGCTGAGATGTGCACCGAGAGTAGCGAACCGCCGCCAGAAACGTAGTTTTCAAATCCAGATCGTTGGGCGTCGTTCAAATCGTTATCGGTGTCTGGTTGCCTGAGCGTGTTGAGCACGATGGCGTCGAACGCCGAAAGATCACCAGCAAGCTCGCTCGCCGATTCTGAAACAGTGACCGAATGCCCTGCTTCGTTGAGGAAGTCATTCAGGACCGGGGTAGTCTCTTCATACGGGTGCTTACCGCCCGTGATTAGTAATAAGTTCACAGAAGAATCTCCGATTAGTTGATTTGTGTCAGGAACCGAGCAGGGGGTCACCGTCGGTTTGTCTTGTTGCTTTAGAGGGAGCTGGTGACGGTTCGGCTGATTCCGAAATCTTGGCTTCCTTTTGCACCCATGACTTTGCTTCGGGGTGCTCGGCTTCCCACTCTTTCCGCCATATTTCCATCAACACGAACTCGTACCCGTCTCGCTTCACTTCTCGTACTTGAACAAAACCCACTTTGGCAAAAGATTTTTGTGCACGAAAGTTGTGCGTGAGGGTGTGAAGGTAAACACGTTCAAGTTCGGTGGCCGTGAAGATGCGCTTCAAAGCGACTTTGATGACATCGCTACCGTACCCCTTGCTCCAGTAGTCACGATCTCCGATCATGATTCCCAGTTCGCATTGCGACTTTTCGTTGTTGATGTCGTAGTACATGCAGTTTCCAATGTGGCGACCATCGAGCGTGTCGATCGCCATTCGGACTGACCAGGGAGACGGATAGTTCACATCATCGCGGTGGTATCGCAGATATTCGGTGAATGAAAGAGTGACCGGGCGCGTTGCATCGAGGCTCGCCAGTTCAGGGTCGATGCGCCATGAATAGTCGGCTTCTGCATCGTCCATCGATTTTGACCTGAGAATGGTCAGTTCACCGACAAGACGCAGGTCAGCCGTCGTTTCCTGCTCTGCCTTCATAAAAGGCCACAGCTTTTTCCAAGACTCGCGCTTCATTCCGATGAGTCAGCCTCTGTGATGCTTCTTTAATGTTGATCCACTCGACATCATCGTACTCATGATCGTGGTCTGATGTGTCGCCACCAATATATTTCATCAGGTACCAGTGAACCGTTTTATCTATCCGAACGGTGCTGTTGCTATCGTACGGCAGGTCGCCAAGTGTCTCACCGGCGGTCCGAAAAAACGAATAATAAGTGTCGTCGATAGCTGGCCCTGTTTCAACCTGCAGGCCTGTTTCTTCAGCAACCTCACGAGCGGCGGTCTCGGCTACAGACTCACCCTCTGCGGGTGTACCTTTCGGGAGCGCCCAAAGTGATTCTGCGCGTCGGTGGCAGAGGGCGACGTAAAGCTGCCCGTTGTTGTTCGAATCTGCACGCAGAACAACGCCGCCGGCGGACCAGCGATCAATTGAATGATCTGTTGTGCGTTGTCGAGTCATGGGAAAAACCAGTTGCTGGATAAAATTTCAATTCTGTGAGCCGGATTCTAAGATTGGTGATGGCTACGGTCAAACGCCAGCGACCTAACTTTTACGTCAACCTGAGATCAAGTCGAAATTCACCCCGGAAATAAATTGACACTGAACTAATCGGATTCGATAATTATCAGTTGGGTATTAGCAAATAAGATGCCAGTTAGCATGACACAATTACAACAGTTACATGAAACTCACCGTCGTTCGTCAAGAACGACGCCATTTGAGTTCAATATTCAATTCCTAGTTCGATTGCAGAGTACGATACTTAAAAATTAGCCGCATTACTATCAAAAAGAAGAGTGCGGTATTTTTGTGCCCGAATCCGAAACGTCAGGGCGCGATACATGTGAGCCTGCCAGTGCGCAGGCTCGGAAAAAGGTCGTGAACATTGGATAAGCAGGACTTTGTCATCCGATTCGCCGGAGAGGGCGGACAGGGGCTGGTCACTTCAGCTGATGCGCTCGCAAGGGCCGCAGCCCAAGCAGGATATTACGTTCAAACCCACTCAACGTTTCCTTCTCAGATCATGGGTGGGCCTGCGTCTTCACAGGTGAGGATCTCCACTGCTCCGGTGATGAGCTCCGGGGACGGAGTCGACGTACTCGTTGCTCTCAACCAGTACGCGTTCGATCATCACAATGAGGATATGAATCCGGGTGGTGTGACCGTCTATAACGCTGAAGAGTACGATCTGCCCGAGGGTGGGCAGTACTTTGGCATTAAGGCTGACGAACTCGCCAAGTCGACGGGCAATGCCCGTGCGGCCAACATGGTTACGATTGGTGCAGTTGCCAACTTGATCGACTTCAAACTTGAAGAGATCGACGAGTTCATTACTCAGCGATTCACGCGAGGCCGTCCGGGTGACGACGAAATCATCGTTGCGAACATTGCGGCTGTCAGGCTTGGGGTCGAAGTTGCCAAAAGCAGCGGGTTCACCGTTGGACAACTTGCACCTCCGATCCCGCCCGACTACAAGCAGATCATCATCACGGGAAATGCAGCGCTTTCGATGGGTGCTGTTGCGGCGGGGCTTAATTTCTACGCTGGTTACCCGATTTCCCCGGCTACTACTGTTCTGGTTTGGATGGAGAATAATCTCTGGGGTGAGGGACGTTTCGTTCACCAGGTAGCTTCCGAGATCGAGGCGATCAACGCCATTCTCGGGGCAGGATTCGCCGGCAGGAAGTCTATGACAGCCACCGCTGGTCCTGGATTCTCACTTATGAGTGAAGGACTCGGGCTCGCATGGATGACAGAGATTCCTCTTGTTGTCGTAAACGTTCAGCGTGGTGGTCCGGCAACCGGACTCCCAACCAAGTCTGAACAATCAGACCTCATGTCTTGTATGCACCCAGCACACGGCGATATCAAAATGCCGGTCCTTGCTCCTGGAACTATCGAAGAGTGTTTTTACGGAGGAGCGTTGGCAACCAACTGGGCCGAGCGATATCAGGGTCCAGTTATTCTGGTAAGTGAGTTCGGTCTGGCAGAGCGCGGTGAAAACATTCGCCGCCCGAACCTTGACGAAGTCAGTGAGGAAAGCCGAGCAACGGTGAGCGAGGGCGACACCGGCAAGCGTTACGATTCGTGGGACGGTTCGACACCGCTTCCGGGCATGCCTATTCCGGGTGGTCCCGGCGCTTATGTTGCGAACGGTTCCGAGCACGACGAGATCGGTGACACGACTCACCTGCCTCGACACCACGTGCGACTCATGGAGCGACGATTCAAGAAACTCGACCTGCTGACTGGCGCTCACTACGAAATCGAGAATGCCGATGCAGATGTGATCATCATGCCGTGGGGCAGCTCGAAGGGCCCGGCTCGTGAGGCCTACGACAGGCTTCGTGCAGACGGTGCGGATATCGGCTGGGTCTACTCGGTCGCACTCAATCCGCTGCCAGAAGAAGTTATCAGCGTCTTGAAATCTGGAAAACGGGTTATCGTGCCTGAGCTAAACTATCTGGGTCAGTGGTCGGCACTGCTTCGCCAAGATGGCGTCAATGCCGAATCAATTACGCAGTACACGGGTTTGCCGTTCAGGCCTGCGGATCTTGTGGAGAGTATCGGTGAGCGAATCGGGGCTGGAGTAATAGCATGAGCAAGCGAAATCTTGAATACGACTTTGCGTGGTGCCCGGGATGTGGCGACTTCGGAGTGCGACGAGCACTGCAGGTCGCTCTCGAGGCATACTCGGTTGAGCATGAAGAGCCACAGGCAAACAGCGTAATTATTGCCGGCATCGGCTGCTCCGGAAACATGGTTCACCTTATCGAAGGTGACCAGCCGTTCGGCATTCACGGTATCCATGGCCGGACACTTCCGATTTCGTTCGGAGTGAAGATGGGGCGACCCGACTTGAACACCGTGGTTGTCGCTGGAGACGGTGACTTCCTTTCGATCGGTGGTGAACACCTTGGGCCGGCAGCGACCAGGAACGTTGATGTTACTGCCGTAATTATGGACAACGGTGTGTACGGCCTGACAAAGGGTCAGTCGTCGCCAACCAGCGAGTTCGGGGCGATTACAACCTCGACACCGCTTGGCAAGATCGAGACTCCTGTCTCACCGCTCAAGAACTACATGTCGATAGGGGTGACCTTCATCGCTTCGTACTACTCGAGCAAGCCACGACAACTGGCGAAAATCATTCAAGAAGCCATGAACCACCGCGGGTTCAGCATCGTTCACGTACAGTCGCCATGCACGACGTACAACGACATCTACGACATCTTGAAGGGCAAGCCGAAGGAAGGGATCAAGGGACTCGCTTACGATATTCCTGAAGATCACGACCCATCGAGCGTGGAGGCTGCAAATGACCTCTTGAGCCGCCCGGGTATCCCTCTCGGTGTGATCTACAAAGAAGAGGGTAAGACGCTTCAGGATCGATACGAGGATTTGCAGGCGAAGGCCCCGATTCGAACCAACGACCAGCTACTCGATTCGTATCTGCTGCAGTAGTAGCAGTTTGTTTTAGCGAAAACCAAAAAGTCCCGCCATGTCCGGGGCTTTTTTTGTTGGTTTGCTGGTGCGATCCGAAGTTTAATTCCTTCTCCCTGAGGGAGAAGGTTAGGTTGAGGGGGCACGGGAAGTCCGGGCAGCAGGGGAGACGTGGTGTTCTGGGAATCTGGCTGTTGCTGAGTAGTGTTGCGATGCTGAAAACTGTTGTAGTTGGCATTCCCCCTCTCCCTAATGGAGAGGGCTTCTTTGTGTGCAGTCGGGGAGAGGGAGCGTTTAGAACCGCTGGCGAAACCGCCGAAACGCTAGTCTGCGTTTGAGCGTTCGGCCACGTACTGTTCGAGTGAGTCTCGAAGCTGAATCCGACCCCGATGAAGCCTGGCCTTCAGGGCTGAGACTGAAATGTCGAGTGTGTCGGCTGCTTCCTGGTTCGAAAGGCTCTGGACATCGCGAAGAATGACAGCCACTCGCAGGTCTTCCGGCAGGGCGCTGATGGCCACGTCGATCCGGTCGCCCAGTTCGGTGTTCATCGTGGCGGCAACCGGTGATTCGGCCCAGTTACTCGAAGCAATGTCGGGTCGGGCATCTTCGGAGACAGTCATCTCCCTGCCGCGTTTGTCCTTGCGAATTCGCATGAGGGCGGCGTTGACCGTGATGCGGTAGAGCCATGTCGTTGGCTGGGCGTCACCCCGGAAGCGATCCCTAGCCTTGTAGGCCGACACAAAAGCGTCCTGCGCCACTTCTTCGGCATCGTGGGGATTGCCCATCATGTGATATGCAACGTTGTATACGAACCCTGAGTGCTTCTCGGCTATATCCGTAAATTCTTGGGCGTCCATGTACCGTCGTGGAAAGTTTGCAGGGCTTAGGGTCGAAATGATGCCGACTGAAATATCGTTGCTTGCAACTGGATTTCAGTTCAAACACTCTACCAGAACATACGTCTGATTCCTTTCCGCATTTCCATGTCAATTTCAAGATTGACCGAATTATTAGTAAACCCTCGTGGGCAGGTGCGAGATAGAATAACCAACAGGATTCAATGTCCTGTTTACTCGACGTGAATGCTCTTTGAACCTAATACGCGTACACTGCATCTTATTAAATGTCCGTGACGAACGAACATGATCGTTGCAGGGCAGTATGGAGATTAACGTGACCGGCTCATCCTCGTGGATTGACAAACTAATCGGTAGAGACGAGATACACACGCCCGACGACCCCTGTGCGCAGGGTATGGGTGATTGTGCAGAGGTTCACGACAACGCGTCAGATTTCATCGATGGCGAGGTTCCTTCCAAACTCACGTCTCGCATCAGGCACCACCTGGGTTTCTGCGACGACTGCGATGGTTGGATGACGAGCCTTGCGCAGACAGTTGGGCTTATCCGCCAGACTCCCCAGCAGGAAGTGCCGGATTCGTTTAAGCAGAAGTTGAAGAACCTGTCAGACGATTAGTCTACGAGGCATGGGTAACTGAAAAAAGGCGATCTATTCGCCGTTTTTTTTGTGTCCGTTTCGGTTACCTGACGGCTCATCTCAGCCGAGCCCATCCTGCCTGAGTGTCTGCTCGGGGTCTTCATCTTCAATAGAGACCTCGGAGCGAAAGTATTCTTTGTGCCTCTTATGGAAGTACATGCTGTGCAGCATGATGGCGATTCCAATTCCAGTGAGACCGTAGACAACGCCCGGTTCGACTATCGAGTTTGGGCGGAACGAGAGTGCTATGAAAACTGCGTAACCTGCTATTCCGCCAAACAGGCTGGGGTGGTTGAGCTTTCTGTTCATCGTTACAGCAATAAACAGACCGACTGCGAACGCAATAAATACGGTTTGAGGTGCTATTCCTACTGCGGCACCCATCAACGTTGCCACCCCGTCCCCACCTTTGAACTTGGTGAAAGGCGAGTTCCAGTGGCCTGCAACTACGGCTGAGGCGGGTACGATAAGCTCGACGCCGGCGAGCCCCATGTACTTAGCTATAAGAATCGCAGCTACGCCCTTGACGACGTCGATGGCAGTAACGATCGTGCCCTGCTTGCGTGATACTTCTCGCCAAACATTTGTTGCGCCAGCCTGGCGAGACCCAACTTCAAAAATATTGACGCCATTTAACCTGCCGATAGTGTAGGCAGCAGGAACTGCACCAAGTGCAAAAGCGATGGCGGCTGAGACTAGAAATGTGATGAACGTTACGTCGGTGCTCATGTAGTGATTCGAATTGTATCAGCGGACGCACAATCGCTGGCAGTAGCAATTTATTTTTCGAAATTGGATAACTCTTGGAACTTGCGCCCAACCCGATATGTGTGGGGTTAGTTCACAATTGCGCTCTATGTCCCATCCCCCCGAATCGAATACCCGTGAAGATTCTGATGTGGGTTTGTTTGGAACGCTCGCAAATTCTCAACTTCGCCGATTCCTGATGGCAACTACGGTGTGGGGCACCGGGCACCAACTGATCACGGTATCGCAGGGCTATCTGCTTTTCGAACTGACCGATTCGGCACTGTGGTTGGCTGCTCTGGGTGCGGCGGTCGGTGTGCCAAACATCATTGTTGCGATCCTTGGCGGAATACTTGCGGACCGCATACCCCGCAAACGGATTCTTATGATCGGCGCGACTGTTGCGGGATTGCCGATGCTGGCGATAACCATTCTTCTTGCAACTGATTCTCTTGAGCCGTGGCACTTACTCATGGGTGGTGCAGCGCAGGGATCGGCACTGGCACTCGACTGGATAGCGCGCCTTTCACTGTTGCCGGACGTGATTCCGAAGAAAATCATCGTCCGCTCAGTTTCGATCGACCAGGCTGCCTTCAATGGAGCCCGGGTAATCGCACCGCTCATCGGTGGGTTTATCCTCGCATCATCGGGTGCTACTGCAGCTTACGGGCTTGTCGCCGGGTTCTTCGGACTCGCAATTATCACCTACACGACTATCAAGCCCCATACCGAGGTATCACGCGGCTCCCATCTCGGGATCGTCGAAGACTTCAAAGAAGTTGGCAGAGTGCTGCGCAGCAATGTGATTCTTCGAGTGAATCTGATGTTCACGGCAGTAAACGCACTGATGCTGGGTGGTCTCATCTTTATCATTCCGGCGTTTGCAAAAGACATTCACGGGGTTGGTGAAACCGGTCTTGGTTACCTGTTTGCCGCAGTAGGTCTTGGCGCGTTTACGGGTGCGTTTACGGTATTCCTGACAGGCGGCGTTCGAAGGTCGGGGATTGCGCTGCTGACCACTGATGTGTTGTTCGGTGCGTTGGTGATCGTGTGGGCGTTTACAACCACAATGGAGCTCGCACTTCCAATCGCGTTCTTGCTCGGATACTTCAACGCCGTTCACATTGCGCTCGGAATTGGGGTGATTCAGGTAAACGTGCCTGCAAAGGTGAGAGGACGCGTAATCGGAGCCTATGAACTTGCATGGGCTGGGTTTCCGCTTGGGGGGCTCGTCAGCGGTTCTCTGGCAGCGATTTACGGACTCGAATATTCGCTCGCAATCCTCGCGACCGGGTTGATCGTGTTTACGATCGTGACCACGCTGGTGAGCAAAAGTTTTAGAGGTATCCGAATTGATTAGCGGCGTCTGCCCCAGTTCACGCCGCAGTCTGCCCGAAGCGATCTAGGCTTCTTTGTCGAAGTAGTCGGGCTGGTAGGGCGGTGATAACGGGTCGCCGTTGTTCTGGGCGTCGATCTCGGCCTGTTCGGATTCGGTCAGGTACTTCGATGGGCAACGGACAGTCAGATTGTCGGCGCTAAATGACCCATCGACCATTTTTTGCCCCTGCAAGATTATTTCCGAGTGGTCGTTGAAGAACACCTGCCCGATTTCACCCTTGTAGACGACGTTAAGATGCTGGACGCCATCTTCGTCTTTGATCGAGAATCGCGCTGTCAGCCCGTCGGCATCTCGGACGTACGAGTCCTGAACAAGCTTGCCCGTAACGCCGACCTGTCGATCGTCGACGGTTGCAGCCACATCGTAGACCTGGGCTACTGAGAGATAATCGACCGTTGCGCCCTCAAAGGCTGTGAAAGCAAAGTATGCGAGGGCTGCTGAGACCAGAATGAAAGCAAATGCAAGCTTGGCGCGTGGCCCCATTAACGTGGAAGTTCGTGCCGCTGACACAGCTACCGGAGTTGGTTGCTGATCTTGTGATTGTTGTTCGTTTGGTTCGTTAGTCATATCTGTCGGTCGCCGTTGGAATAATTCCTTCGTAAACTCTAGCCTATAGTGCCTTTTAGCTTCGCAATTTCGTGTTGAAGAACGCGCTGTTTGCTGCCTAGGTAGAGAACATAGACGAAGAACAGCACCCAGGTGATGGCGAACACTGCAAACAGGTACCCGAGGTTGGTTTCGAGCTTACCCTCTTCACGTTCTACGACGGAACTGGCGATTCCGTTTGCAAAAGAAACGGTAACTGGAGCGAATCTTTCACGATGATCTCGCAGGTGTCGGGCCGCTTCTGAAGGTTCTTCACCTTGCGATGACACCCAACGGTCGCCTGCCTGATTCTCGAGCCCGAACTGGGTCTCGGCTGAAAGCTCATATGTCGTTACATTGCCCGTGGAGTCAGACAGCGCGAACCGTGTCAGGTTCCCGTTTTCGTCGGTTTCAACTCCAACAATAATCCCGCTGAGAACGCTGTTGTCCTGGGCGAACGACGTTCTGGCGCCAACGCCAATTATTGAAACGCTTAAAGCCAGAATCACCGCAATAACGATTCGCAGCGTTCCAGCTCTTAATACGGATCTGAATACGGATTGAGTCACTATCAATTTGCTCCCGCCGAAGCTGACAGGGAAGAAGCTCTCTTTAGCTCAACCATATCGTCTTCGGATTTTCGAATTTTGTATCGGGTCTGAATCAGATAAATGAACAGGAAAGTAAATGCCAACGTTGAAGCGAGCAATACCATGCCGAGTTCACTGCCCAGCGTCGACTCTGCATCGGCAGCAGGCCCCGTGATGATCGGCGGATGTGCCTGCGACCAGAGGTTCGCTGCGAAGTAGATTATCGGAGTATCGATTGCACCTATAACCCCGATGATCGCGGCGAGTCGCTGACGCTGGGATCCGGGTGGGAAGTACGCCCTGAACATCAGGTACGCGACATAGATGAAAAAGAGGATGAGCGCAGTCGTTAGCTTTGCCTCGCCGGTCCACCACACTGCCCACACCGGGCGTGCCCAGATCATGCCAGTAAGCAGCATCAACCCGCCGAACACCACTCCCACTTCGGCCGATGCGACCGCCAGACGGTCCCACTTTTCGTTCTTCTTCCACAAATACATGAACGAACTGCCGCTCACAACGAAAATCCCGAGCATTGATCCCCATGCAACCGGCACGTGGAAATAGAGGATTCGCTGAACGGCTCCCTGGTTCAATTCCGTGGGGACCCAGGCAAATATGAGATACAGCGTCAGTCCCATGAGGACTGCGCTGACGATCAGCAGTGGGTCGAGTAGGTTAAGGACTTTGGTCATCGATAGGTTTATTGCAGTTTTGTGCCGTGCGAATACTTAGAGAATTTTATCACGAACTAGGTTTTTTTAGATAAAGCAGTGCATGTATTCGTTGTGTTGATCCGGTTGAGATTAGTCTTCGAGTATGTACTGGAAAATGAACGCCGAAACGACGAGGAACGCAACGTCGAAAGCAACGGCGAGTTGCAGCCACTGCGCCATGTCGGACCAACTCCTGCCGTTTACGACGTGACTGGTCGATTCCACAGCTGCCATCAATAGCGGTGTGACTACCGGCAGAAACAGCAGGGGCAGCATTACTTCCCTCGCCCGTATTCTCACCGACATTGCGGCAAACAAAGTACCAACAGCGGCGAAGCCAAGAGTCGTCAGCAGACTTATTGCAAGCATCTCCCATCGGAACACGACGAGGTTGAAGAGCACTGCGAAAACCGGGATAACGATGATCTGGGCTACCGTGATGAACAGGAAATTGCCGAGTGCCTTGCCGAGATAGATCAGGTCGCGGCTGATCGGCGCGAGCATCAGCGCTTCGAGCGTGTTGCCTTCGACTTCGAGTGCGAACGCCCGGTTTAGGCCCGTCACACCAGCAAAGGCAATTCCAGCCCACAATACGCCGGGTCCGACTAGCTTTGCGTTGCCCTGGTTCAGGTCGATTGCAAACGTGAATATGACGAGCACCAATAGTGCGAATCCCGCGACGGCGACAACGACGTCCTTGTTGCGGATTTCGAGCAGCAGGTCTTTACGACCAATCGCCCAAATGATGGCAAGTGAACCTCTCATTGGGCGCCTGCTGGCCGGGAGTAGGTCGATCCGGAGTGTGCGGAGTACACCTCCTGAATCGCTGCTTGATCTTGCTTTGGGCTGTCGGAGTTGAACCCGACCCTACCACCGAGTAGCACCACGGCGCAGTCGGCAAGGTCGAGAGCATGCTCAACGATGTGGGTCGTCATCACGACCGTTCGGCCTGATGATCGGTACTCGTCGATTATCCGGTCGAGCATTTCCACCGACTGGCTATCGAGTCCAGATTCCGGTTCGTCGAGTAGTAGTAGTTGTGGTTCGTGCATCAGCGCACGCGCCAGTGCCACGCGTTTCTGAAAACCATGCGACAACGTTCGAACGCGGTCATCGAGGCGTGGCTCGATGCCAACCTTTGACGAGTTCTGGGCGATGAGTTCATCGACGCCTGTGAGTCGGTACATCTCGGCGAAGAACATGAGGTTCTCTCTGACGGTCATGCCGGCGTAGAGCATCGGCGAGTGCAGTGCTGATCCGGTGAGAGCACGAACGGCCGGGCCATTCTTTGAGACATCGGTGCCCATGATCTCGATGGTTCCCGAATCGGGCTGGGTGAGCATTGCCAGGATGCGCAACAGAGTCGATTTACCAGCACCGTTCGTGCCGAGCAGTACTGTTACTTCGCCGGTTGGAAGCGATAGATCGAGCTCGCGCAGCACCGCCGTATCGCCAAAGTTTTTGACGATGGATTCAACTTTGACGGCCAGTTGAGTCGATTGGCTAACCACCGTGGAGTGCTCCGTTAGCTCTTGACTGCGAATCTACGTTTGAATGCATCGGGCTGCATAGACGCCATGTCGGCGAGCTGCTGCAAGAGTTCGTCGTCTTCCAGATCAGACTGTTCGAGTCGGATCATGTAACGACGTGCTACATCGTAGTAGAGGCTGTGGGTGTCGACCATGCGGATGGCCGTTTTGCCGGTTTTAGGGTCGCGCGTGTCTTCGAATGGGACAGCCCGGAGTTGATTGTCGACGACGCAGATCATCGCACCCTGGGTGGTCCTGTTGTCTTCGGCGGGATCCGACAACAGGAAGCTGACAGCGCCGTGCCCGAGTGTGCGTGTGTAGTCGATGTCGAACGGTATCGGTGGAGCTGAACGGAGTTCGTACCCGAGCGTCAGGTCGACGATTCCCATCGCTTCACCGCGTTCATTGAATCGGCGTTCGATTTCGATTCTCAGAATTCGTGCCAACGGAAGGTCGGCGAGTTTGATGTTGCCGTATTCATCGCGTGGGATCTCGACGCCGGAGATTTTTCGCAGATCGCTCAAGTTGAGCTTGCTTGCGATACCCTCGGCGATGATGGCAACCCCGTCGGGTCGACCCGAAATCCTGCGCTTGAGAATTGCGCCTTCGAGCACGTCGCAAACTTCTGCCAGACTGACTGTGTCGCGGGGAAATTCCTCTGGAATGATAGTAATCGTCGATGCTGCGGCTTTACCGATTCCGAGAGAGAGATGTCCTGCATGACGGCCCATAGCGACGATGAAGTACCAGCGGTTGGTGGTGCGGGAATCTTCTTTTAGATTCATCACGATCCCGGCACCCACGTGTCGTGCGGTTTCGTATCCGAACGTTGGCATATCACCAGGCAACGGTAGATCGTTGTCGATGGTTTTCGGAACGTGTGCTACTCGAATATCACCGTCGGCGGCCCGCGCTATTTCTGATGCCCCAAACGCCGTGTCGTCTCCACCGATCGTGATCAGGTGACTGATATTCAACTTCTTCAATGTGGCGACACAGGTTTCCAGATCTTCTTTGCGCCTGGTTGGGTTCGTGCGGGATGTATGAAGAATTGAACCACCCTGCGTGTGGATAGTCGTTACGTCCTCGATAGTGAGATCAACGGTTTGCGAAGTATCGCCTGTTACAAGGAACTCGTAACCATTTCTTATCCCAAGAACCTCACGACTAGAGATATTGGCTTCAATAACGGCCGCGGAAATCACGCTATTGATGCCCGGAGCCGGGCCACCACCAACGAGTATTCCGATGCGTCCCTGTTTGTTCTCCATCCGATGATCTCCGAGGCGTTCGTATTTTTGGCGTAAGTTTTCGGCGTAGTGTTTCGGTCGAAAAAGTGCCTGTTCAGTACCTGTTCACTGAATGTTCGCATCCAAGAATATGCGAACGATAACGAATATGCGTGAGAATGGCGTATTTGGATTGTCGATTATTCGGGTTTCGGAATACACTCAGCCCATCAGATTCACCAATATCTAGAACTCATTAACGAAACGAGTAACGCTCTCCCATGACCCAACATGATCATGAGCAAGTCGATCCGGCCATTACCGAGATCTGGCGCCAGACACTGGTGGACGGGCATAAAGACATGCCGTCTTCACTACTGCCGGGCGGTTCTCGCTGTGGAATGTGCCAGATACCACTTAGCGGGTTCGGCGGAGCGTTGATGAAAACGTTTCGTGGCAGAGCGGCTTCCCGCAAGAATCCGGCGATGTGTAATTTCTGAGACGATGTTCTTCCCACCGGCGGTGCGGAAGTCGAGATCGCAGTGTTTTTTGCTGATGTAAGAGGGTCAACGGCTATTGCCGAAAAAGTTGGACCTGTGGAGTTCGCTGCACTTTTGAATCGCTTCTACAAAGTTGCTATGGACGCATTGATTCCCAACGGGCAGCGATGGAAGCTGCTACTGGGATTCTCAAAGCTGGGGCAATGGCTCGGGAAGCGAGCCGTGGCTACCTGTGGGAATCGGGATTAATTTCGGAAAAGCCTATGTCGGCAAGGTTGGTACTGGGGACGTGAACGACTTCACTGCGCTGGGCGACACTGTGAACACGGCTGCCAGGCTGCAAGCTCATGCCAAAGCTGGGCAGGTGGTGGTTTCTGAAAGTGTGTACTCGCATTTGACCGAGGTTTACCCCGGTGTACCGGCCGAACAACTCGAACTGCGCGGAAAAGAAGAAACGTTCGGGGTGCATGTGATTACGCCGGTGGTTTAGCCAGTTGCCGAATATGTGCGGCGGCACATGTCGGTTATTTCAGGTGGGAGGTTCCGAGAAGCGGGCAAGTACCTTCTCGAGCCTGAACGGACTGAACTGCGGATGGCGTACAAAAACCGATAACTGGATCTGTAACAGTATTTGTCAGGAATCAGAGGAAACTCATGATATCTCGGTACCCGCGTCCCCGCCGCCAGATCCCTCCGCAGGGGTCGGGAAATGGTCATTTGAGTTAGCCGGGGATTTAACGTGGCTGCAAACCGAACCCTAGTGATCGTGCCCGTGCCCATGTCCAACGAGGTTCGGGTGAAACGAGTGCATCGGGTTGAAGCGTCGACCTTTTCTCAGGGTTTCGACGGGTACCAGCAACTGGTTGCCGTGACGCTCGTTTTTCTTTGCATCGTGAAAAACCACCGGGCCTTCACGGTGCTGAATCACCGCGATGTCGGCATCGGCACCAACTTTTAGCGTCCCGATGTGGTCGGGCAGATTCACTGCCGCAGCTGGCTTGGAGCTTCCGAGCGCAATTGCATCTTCCACCGAGTATCCGAGGTGGATGTACTTCGAAAGCGTAGTCATCAGGTCGAACACCGGACCTCGAACGTTGTAGCGGTGAATGTCGGACGACACCGTGCCAGGGCCAAGCCCCTGTTCGAGACATGCTTCAGCAACGGGGAACGAGAACGATCCAGCGCCGTGTCCAACATCGAAAATAATGCCGCGTTTCATGGCATCCCACGCTGCGTCGATCACCTTGTTGTTGTTGTCGAGGATTCCGTGCGTGCCGCCTGTGAACGAGTGGGTCACGATATCGCCGGGGCGTAGTTTTTCGAGGAATGTTTCGAACTTGGTGACCGCACCACCGATGTGGATCATCACTGGCTTGTCCAGCTCTTTTCCGGCCTCGAGCGCTCGATCGATAGCGATGATGTCGTTGTTTCCAACGATGGGGTGCGACAGTCGAACCTTGATTCCAACTATCACGTCCGGGTGCAGTTGTGCCGCTTCGATGGCTTTATCTACGCGCGCCCACCTGATGTCTTCGAGTTCGCCTATATCGTGGTCGAGTTGACCCATTCCCGATATGTGAAGGAACGCCAGAACACGGGTGTTGACCTCGTCGATCACGTAGCGATGAAAACCGGCAATCGTATTCGCACCCGAAGAACCAGCATCGATCGCAGTTGTGACACCACGGTGGACACAGGCGGGGTCGGCTTCGATAGCGAGATGGGCTACACCCCACCACACGTGAACGTGCAGATCGACGAGTCCCGGTGTCACGAGAAGCCCTTCTGCCTCGATCATATCGTGGGTGTCGCCATCTGAAATATAGTCTTCGATGGCCGCGATCTTACCGCCTGTAACGGCGATATCTTTCTTCGCATTGACGCCTTGTGCAGGGTCGATAACAGTTCCGTTTTTGATGACGAGATCGTATGTCATGTGAGGTCTTTCGCGGATGGTTCGACGGACGGCCGAACAAACTGGTTTCGGCACGCTAGTCGCAGATATTAGCCCCCGTTATGCCATTAGAAAAGCCCTGAGATTTGGTAATACGCATTATTCGAGCCACCACCGAGCGTCTCGGTAACAGCTCAGTGCTGGATTCTGGATCGTGTGACAGACTCGTTAATAGATGAAACAACGACTCCACAAAATACTCGCGGCCGCCGGAATAGCTTCGCTCCGAAAATCGGAGCAGATGATCAGGGAAGGCCGCATCCTGGTCAACGGTGAGAAAGCGAAAATCGGTGATTTTGCCGACCTCGATACCGACGATATTGTTGCCGATGGCAACCAGGTATCGTTCGAGACGAAACGGTATCTGATGCTGAACAAGCCCACGGGCTACGTTACGACGGTTACCGATCCACATGGCCGGCCGACCGTGATGGACCTGGTCGATGTACGAGAGCGGATCTACCCGGTCGGGCGCCTGGACGTCGATACCGAGGGGTTGCTGCTGTTAACCAACGACGGTGATTTCTCGCAGAAGATGGCGCACCCAAGTTTCGAGATCGAAAAGACATATCTTGCAGAGTTGGCGACTCCGCTGACAGTAGATGCCGAAAAATTGTTAGCCCGCGGAATCAGGCTTGAAGATGGGCCTACCGCACCCGCGAAAATCAAGGTCGTCTCTAACCGACGTCGCAAGGTCGAGATAACTATTCACGAAGGTCGAAACCGTATCGTGCGCCGGATGTTTGAGTCGGTTGAGTCACCGGTGATTCGACTGCGCAGAATTCGATTTGGCACTGTAGCCCTGGACGATCTACCGAAGCGCGGAATTCGCGAGCTTACCGGCAGGGAAGTGGTATCCCTGATGGATCTGGCTGTGGAATCGAAACGGGTTAGTAAGCCAACTCCGGAACCGAAAAAACCAAAAGAGCCCACGGCGAACGACCGGCGTTTGGCTTTCATCGATAATCGCCCGACAAGACGAGCGGGCACCGATGCTAATCGGTTGATTATCGATTCGGACGATTCTGGAGGTCGCAGACGAGCGGCAGCCAAGTCGAAGCTCGGGCGTGGTTCCCGACCTGGTTCCCGACGTTCGAGTGGCTCGGGCGGCAGACGCGCTCCAAGTCGCTCAGCTCGGCGCTAGGTTTTCGCGTCCCCGCACCAAATCCCTCGCCGAGCCTCGGGAAATAATGTGTTGATGTTCGTGAGACTGCGCGGCAGCACCGGGGGGTGATGCCCGGGCCCATAGCAATGAATCGCTGCCTACCCGTCCAGCGAACGCACGACCATGCCAGGTAGTTTTCCGTTTGGCTTGCCGTTTTCGAGGGCTGGCTTTCCGTTGACGAACACGTAGTCCATTCCCGTTGAGTAGACGTGTGGATTGGCGAAATCGTTATTCTGCTTCACGTTTGCGGGATCGAAAACGACCATATCGGCAATCTGACCCGGAGCGATCCGGCCTCGCTTTGACAGGTTCAGCCGCGATGCCGGGAGTCCCGTCATCTTGTAGATGGCTTCCTCCAAAGAGAAC
>Ga0209403_10003708_pt1 | contig 17080 bp, 16 predicted proteins | sample ArcticOcean_MG_C_8_FD_187440 | JGI IMG/M metagenome (GOLD analysis project Ga0209403, IMG submission 187440) | Marine microbial communities from western Arctic Ocean - ArcticOcean_MG_CB11_86 (SPAdes) (version 2) | ecosystem: Environmental > Aquatic > Marine > Oceanic | place: Arctic Ocean... | reverse complement strand
GAGATTTCCGACGAATATGACCTGACAGCTGCCCCGGTTCGGGCCCTGGACGATGGCAGTTTTTCGGTGGAAGGCCTCACCACAATTCGCGATTTAAACCGGCGGTTTGATTGGACCCTGCCCGATGAAGAAGCCGCCACAATTGCCGGACTGGTGATGTACGAAGCCCGAGTGATCCCCGAAGTGGGCCAGGTGTTCACGTTCCATGGGTTCCGGTTCGAAGTGATGCGCCGCACTCGCACCCAAATCACCAATTTACGGATTACACCGCCAGCAAAACTGAAGCGATTTAAGGGCCGCCCCCGTCGTTTTTGAAATCCTGGCCATCATGCTCCCGGTGGTGTTGATCGCTGGTTTGGGAGTGGTGTGGACCCAGCGCGGCAAAGATTTCGACACCACCTTGATCACCAACTTGGTCTATTACTTTGGTGCCCCTGCCCTGGTTTTCTCCACGCTGTCGGTCATCGAATTTGACGCCGCCCTGGGAAATTTTGCCCTGGCCGCAATCGCTTCGTTTGTCGGGTTCGCCGTGTTGGGAGCCCCCATTTTGCTAGCCCTGAAAATGCCGGTGCGGACATATTTGTCCACGCTCATGTTCCCGAATATGGGAAATATGGGTTTGCCAATCTGCCTTTTTGCGTTCGGCGATGCCGGGCTGGTGTTGGCTGTAATCTACTTCTCGGTGGCCGCCGTCGCCCACTACACTATCGGCGTTTGGCTGCTGTCGGGGGAAAGAACCCCCACCCGGCTTTTCAAAACGCCGCTTGTTTATGCCGCTGGAGCGGCACTGATCTTCCAGGGCCTGGGCGCCACACCGCCCGGCTGGCTGGCGAACACCGCATCCCTGTTGGGAGGGATGACCATCCCGTTGTTACTGCTGACCTTGGGAGTATCGTTGGCCACTACAAAAGTCGGTCACCTTGTGCGCGGTAGCAGAATCGCGGTGTTGCGTCTGTCCATCGGCTTCGCCGTGGGCTGGGCCATCAGCACTGCATTTGGGTTCACCGGGGTGGAGCGCGGCGTGGTGATTTTAGACTGCACCATGCCCGTAGCCGTGTTCAGCTATTTGCTGGCGTCGCGGTTCGACAGGGCACCGGAAGACGTGGCCGGGGCCATCGCTGTGTCCACCGGGCTATCGGTCATCACGCTGCCGCTGATATTGGCGCTGGTGCTGTGACCAGCCCTTAGCCTCCGTCTGGGGTCAAGGCGGAAATGGCCAAGGCGTGGACGTCTCCGGCTATTTCCTCGGCCAGAATTTCGTACACCATGCGATGACGCTGAGGCCGAGATTTGCCGGCGAAGGCGTCGGAGACAATCTCCACATGGAAGTGGGTTTCGATGGCATCACCGGCCTCGGCATGACCCGCATGCTGGTGAGAATTGTCGGTGATTTCCATACGCGATGGGGAAAAGGCCGCAGCGATCTTTTCTTCCATCTGTTGTTTGATTGTCATGTCCGGCGATTTCTGTCTGGCGCATCCATTAATCTAACTAGTGGATACCTCAGCAGTCGTGAAATAGCGAGCGCGGGACTCTTAACCACAACATGTAGTATATTAGATCAATGGGAGCTGAAATGTGGGCCATCATTGGTGCAGGCACCGTCGTCGTACTTGTGGCAATTCTTCCCGCATGGATTGGCAATGCACGGTCCGCGCGGATGCGGGAACTGCTGATCAGGTTCGAAGCAACCCAATCGGCATTGACTAGCACGGTCAGCGATCGACTGGAAGCTGTTCAGTCCCAATTGGGCGACGGCCTAAAAAATTCCGACCGCACCATCGGTGAACTCCGTGAACGGCTGGCGGTGATGGACGCGGCGCAAAAAAATCTTACCGAATTGTCACAAAAAGTAGTGGGGCTCCAAGACATTCTGTCCAACAAACAAGCCCGAGGCGCCTTTGGCGAAGTCCAGCTGCGGGACATTGTTGAAAGCATGCTGCAGCCATCAGCCTTTGATTTCCAGGTCACGCTAACAAACGGCAAGCGGGCGGATTGCGTGATTCGGCTGCCCAATCCGCCCGGCCCGATCGCCGTTGACGCCAAATTCCCTTTGGAAAGTTACAAGGCGTTGCACGCCGCCGAAAACGAGTCCCAACGAGTGGCGGCCAGCCGCGCATTCAGCAAGGACGTGATCAAGCACATCAACGACATCGCGGAAAAATATATCTTGCCGGGAGAGACCGCTGAATCCGCGCTGATGTTCTTACCGTCGGAAGCGGTGTTTGCAGAACTGCACGCCAACTTTCCCAAAGTCCTGGAACAGTCCTATCGGGCGCGGGTTTACATCGTATCCCCCACCACAATGATGGCGACGCTGAACACGGTACGCGCGGTGCTGCTGGACGTGCGTATGCGTGAACAGGCCGGGGTGATTCAAGTCGAAGTCCAAAAAATGTTGGAGGATGTCCAGCGCTTGGACGACCGGGTAGGCAAGCTGCAAAAACATTTCAACGCTGTCACCAGCGACATCAACCAGATCACAACGTCCACCGGAAAGATCACCAACCGAGGCGAAAGAATTCTTGAAGTCGAAATGCGTGACGACGACCGGGTAAGCACCGAGGTAGCCGCCCCACCCAGGGTCGTCTCAAGCGGTGGCGGCTAGGTCCCCGTTACCGGCTGGCGCGATTTCAGCGCCCAAGCCAGCGTCCCTTCGTCCAAATAATCCAACTCACCCCCCATAGGCATGCCGTGGGCCAGGCGGGAAATGCGCAGACCAGCCCCCATCAGCCGGTCGGTGACATAGTGGGCGGTTGTCTGTCCCTCCACCGTGGCGTTCATAGCCAGGATCACCTCGGCCACACGATCATCTTCGGATCGGGAGATTAGGTGCCCGATGGATAAATCCTCGGGCCCCACCCCATCCAGCGCCGACAAGGTTCCCCCTAAAATATGGTACTGTCCTTTGTAGACGCCGGATCGTTCCAGCGCCCACATGTCGGCCACGTCTTCGACCACGCACAAGGTCGATTGATCCCGGCGATCGTCGGCGCACACGGAACAGGGATCGGTGGCATCCAGGTTCCCGCAAACCGAACAGGTGGAGACCCCATCGGCGGCGCTGCGCAAGGCCTCGGCCAAGGGGGTCAGCATGGTTTCCTTGCGCTTCAACATATCCAACGCCGCGCGCCGGGCGGACCGAGGCCCCAGGCCGGGCAGCTTCGACAACAGCTGGATCAGTCGATCAATCTCGGTGGTGGATGTGGCCATGATCGCTAAAACGACGGCATCTCATTGCCGGGGGGTAGGCCCAGGCCGCCGGTGACTTTGGCCATTTCTTCTTGGACCATGCCTTCGACTTTGGTTCGGGCATCATTGTGGGCGGCCACGATTAAATCTTCCACCACCGCCTGGTCTTCGGAAAACAGGGACGGATCAATCGCCAAGCGCCGCATTTCGTTTTTACCCGACAGCGTGATCTCCACCATGCCGCCGCCAGACACCCCGGTGGCTTGGATTTGTGCCACCCGTTCTTGGGCCTCGGCCATCTTGTCCTGCATTTCCTTGGCTTTTTTCATCATTTGGCCCAGGTTCTTGATCACATCAACTCTCCTTGTCCTGATCGATTTGCTCGGCGGCGAGCCCATCGCGTACTTGGGCAATTTTTGATCCCGGGAAGGCGTCTAGCACTGCCTGTACCACCGGATTTTCTGCCGCCTGGGCCATGCGTTGGGCCTGAAGATCTGCCTCCTGCTGGCTCAATGTCGTCGCCCCGGGCTCGTTGGAAACAACAACCACCCATTTTTGTCCGGTCCATTCCGACAATTTGGTCGAAAGCCGATTCGCCACACTTTTGTCGGCACCAACGCCGACCCGAATTTCGATGGTGCCCTGTTCAAATTTCACCAAGTGCACCGCCGCCACCAAATCGGAATACAGCGCCAGCTCTTTGTGCTGTTTCGCCAGTTGGGCAACCGCCTTGAAATCCGCAAGATGCACAGAAATGCTCCCGGCTTTCGCCTGGGGCGGGACATCCACCTCCAATTCTGGGGCGGTCGCTTGGTCCAGGTGCGGCGGCGTAGACACCGAAGAGTTGGGCGAAGGAGCAGCGGCACTGGGCGTGGGTGGTTCGGACCGCGGTTGTGCGTCTTTGTTGGTCAAGCGTTCCACAAGCTCCGCCGGGCCGGGGAGATCGGCCACATAGGCCAGACGCACCAACACCATTTCTGTGGCGGCCAGCGGATTTGGCGCGCTTTGGGCTTCTTTCAATCCCTTCAACAACATCTGCCAAGCGCGGGCCAATGCGGCCATGGAAATCTTGGTAGCCATGGCAGCGCCACGATCGTGATCGGCGCGGGTGCGGGTGGCCGCATCATCGGCATCTGGCACCGCCTTTAGACGGGTGAGCCAGTGTGCCAGTTCCAACAAATCGTGCAGCACCAACACCGGGTCGCCCCCCAGATCGTATTGACCGCGCAGGTTGGTCAACGCAGCGGCAACATCTCCGGCCATCAGGGAATCGAACAAATCCAATGTGCGCCCACGATCCGCCAGGCCCAACATTTCGTTGACGGCTTCGTCGGTGATTTTGTCTGCGCCGTGGGCGATGGCTTGATCCAACAAAGACAGGCCATCGCGGACTGAACCTTCGGCGGCACGGGCAAGCATTTCCAATGCGCCCTGGTCGACATCCGCGCCCTCTTTTGCGGCAATATTTTCCATGTGCTGTGCCAACACATCCGGTTCCACCCGGCGCAAATCGAACCGTTGGCACCGGGATAACACGGTCAAGGGCAGCTTGCGGACCTCGGTGGTGGCAAACACAAATTTGACGTGGGGCGGCGGCTCTTCCAGGGTTTTCAGTAACGCGTTGAAGGCGCTGTTGGATAGCATGTGGACTTCGTCAATGATGTAGACCTTGTACCGGGCTGATGCCGGAGCATAGCGCACACCTTCGATCAGCTCACGGATATCGCCCACGCCGGTGTGGCTGGCAGCATCCATTTCCAGCACATCCACATGGCGGTCTCCGGCAATTTCCTGGCAGGGGTGGCATTCACCGCAAGGGACGATGGTCGGCCCGCCTTTGCCGTCTGGGCCGATGCAATTCAGGGCTCGGGCGATGATCCGCGCCGTGGTGGTTTTGCCTACCCCGCGCACTCCGGTCAGCAAGAACGCATGAGCGATACGATCCTGCTCGAAGGCGTTGGTCAATGTGCGCACCAACACATCTTGGCCCACTAGTTCGCTGAACACCTGGGGGCGGTATTTGCGCGCAAGAACGCGATATGCCGGAGCTTGTTGGTCGGTCATGGGCGCGGTGGCCTACCCGTGTGGGGTGCGGTGCAAAACGGTGGGAGACTGGAAACGCGACCCGGGCGACACTCGTTACGGCTGCTTCCTTCCGGATCTGACCGGGTTGGCGAAGTGCCCGTCCACCAACCAGCCTCCCGAGGGGATTATATCAGTCATCAATCCCTTTGGGACAGATCACGGTCAGGAAGATTCTGATCAATCGTGTTTTAAGCGGAATGGATCGGCGGGATAGGTCCCCAGCACGGTGACCTCGGTGGTGAAAAACGCCAGCTCTTCCATGGCCAACTGAACCGACCGGGAGTCCAGGTGGCCGTCGATGTCGGCATAAAATTGCGTAGCATTAAAGCTGCCCCCCACCATATAGCTTTCCAGCTTCACCATGTTGATTCCGTTCGTGGCAAACCCGCCCAGAGCCTTGTAAAGAGACGCCGGAACGTTGCGCACGGTGAACACAAACGTGGTCAGCACCGGACCGTTATCGGACCCTGGATCCTCTGGCTCTTCCGAAAGGATGGCAAACCGGGTGGTGTTGTGGCCGGCATCTTCGATGTCTTCGCGCATGACCTGAAGGTCGAGAATTTCCGCTGCCAAACGCGAGGCGATGGCGCAATGGCTGGGATCCCCGGCATCGGCCACGTCCCTTGCGGCCCCCGCCGTATCCACCTCTACCTGAGGGGTGAGGCCCAGGTCAGCAATAATCCCGCGGCACTGACCGAGCGCCTGCAAATGGCTGTGAACGACTTTTAGGCCATTCAATGTGGCATCTTTTGTCGCCAAAAGCTGGTGATTGACTGGTTGAAAATGCTCGCCAACGATGAACAGGCCGGATTCGGGCAGCATGTGGTGAATGTCCGCCACCCGCCCGGCGATGGAGTTTTCGATGGGCACCATGGCCAATTCTGCGCGGCCGTCGCGCACGGCTTGGAACGTGTCTTCGAAGGTGGCGCACGACAAGGCTTCGCGATCGGCATAGGCCGCGGCGCACGCCAAATGGGAATACGCACCGGGGGCACCTTGATAGGCGATGGAATGTTCGGGCTTGGGCATCCCCTTTTCCTTGGATTTATTGTTTAAATTCAGTCGGTTCTTGGGGATCCGGCCAAAATGGCCTGGGCCCGCGCCAGGTCGGCGGGAGTATCGACACCAAGCGGAAACGTGTCAACGAGGCGCACACCGATGGTCATGCCAGAATCCAAGGCCCTGAGCTGTTCAAGACCTAATTCTTTTTCCCGGGCTGATTGAGGCAAACCCACGAATTGCGTCAGGGCCGGGCGGCGATAAGCGTACACGCCGATGTGGTGGTAGTGGGGCCCGGCAGCCAGCAAAACCGGGTGGCGGGCGAAATCAATAGCCGTGCCCACCGCACCATCCCCAAAGTCGACCAGAGCCTTGACCACATGGGGGTTGGATCGTTCCGCTTCGTCGGCGATGGGGCTGACCAAGGTGGCGATGGCCACATCTGGGTCAGTAAGGGGCTCCAACACCGCGGCCAGGGCAGTTGGACCAATGGCAGGCATATCGCCTTGGAGGTTCACCACCACATCGAACGCCCCATCCGGATCAATCCGGGTAAGGACTTCAAAAATGCGATCAGAGCCCGATGGGTGGTGGGAGCCACTGAGTTCCACCCTGCCACCTGCGTCCTGCACCGCGTCGGCGATTTCCTGGTCCTCACACGCCACCACCACCGGCCCAATCCCGGCTTCTGCGGCCCTGCGCCACACATGAACGATCATGGGATCCCCGTCGATCAGCGCCAAGGGCTTACCGGGAAAACGCGTAGAGCCCATCCGCGCGGGAATCAGTACGATAGGATTGATGGTGGAAATTTGAATTTGGAGCCCCGTGGCGCGAAACATGCGAAAAGAACAAGGACAGAAAGAACAAGTACAGTATGTGGCACGGATGGGCATCCGTTCGTTTTTTCCAAGCCCGCGCTCCCTTGCGCCAATCTGCGCTAACTCAGTAATGTGAGGGGACCGGGTCCTATTTAGGCAAGGTGGGCACAAATGAATACGCAAGAAATCTTTAAATGGACGGCGGCGACGGTTGGCGCAATTGTGGCGGTGATCATCATTGCCGTGGTCAGCGGCTGGATTTATGGGGTTGAAGACGCCGAAGTGGCGGACGTGCCCCATGAGGCCGAGGTAGCCGAGGCTGCTGAACCGGCGCAAGAAGAGCCCGCGCCAGCAGCCGAGCCAGAGCCCGAGCCAGCGGCTGAGCCCCTTGCCGCACCTGCACCAGCCGCCGGAGGTGGCGAACTCGCTTCCCGCCTAGCCGGCGGTGATGCGGCCGCAGGGGTCGCACTGTTGGCCCGATGCCGGGCCTGTCACACCCTGGACGAAGGCGGTGCCCGGCGCGTGGGCCCCAATATTTGGGGCATCGTCGGCAAGGCAAAGGGCACCTCGGAGGGGTACGCCTATTCCGACGCCCTGGCCAATGCCGGCGGCACCTGGACGTTTGCTGACCTGGACGGCTATCTGACCGCCCCAAGGGAATTCATGCCAGGAACCAAAATGACCTTTCCCGGTATTCCCGATGCGGCAGACCGGGCGAACGCAATTTTGAGTTTGCGGGCCCTGAGCAACGATCCGGTCCCGCTTCCGTAAGGTGGCAGCCGCCGACGATCCGCCGCCCAATTTGGGCGCATTGACCGCGTTTGCCTGTGAACTGGCGGATTCCGCCGGGGCCATTGTGCTCGACCATTTCCGCGCCCCTGGGCCCGTCACTACCAAGCCAGACGGCAGCCCGGTCACCAAGGCCGACCGCATTGTGGAGTCCGCCATGCGGGACGCCATCCAAGGGGCCTTTCCCGACCACGGTATTCTGGGGGAAGAATTCGGCGAAACCGGTGCAAACTCTGACTATGTGTGGGTTTTGGACCCAATAGACGGTACCCGGTCGTTCATTTCAGGCAAACCGGTGTTTGCAACGCTGATTGGCCTGGGCTTTCGCGGCAAGCCGGTGCTGGGGGTGATCGACCAGGCGATTACCGGCGAACGGTGGGTGGGAGCGGCTGGCGCCCCAACCACCCTGAACGGAACCCCGGCCAAGGTCCGCGATTGTGCGGAATTGGCCCAGGCCACCGCATACACATCAGGACCGGAATGGTTCAATGGCCCGGACCGGGACGCCTTTGACCGGCTGCATCACGAAGTTCTGATGACTCTGTACAGCGCCGACGCCTATGCCTTTGGCCTGCTGGCCTCTGGCTATGTGGACGTGGCCTTTGAATGCGGCTTAAAGCCTTATGATTATTGGGCTTTGGTCCCGGTGATCCAAGGCGCAGGGGGGATCATTACCGATTGGGCTGGGGCGAAATTGACCTTGGACAGCGTCGGTAAAGTTTTGGCGGCCGGCGACAAATCCGTTCATCGCCGCGCAATCGCCATACTTTCGACTTAAAACCCACATTCTTAGGCGGGGATTGTGTCATGTCCCACCCTTGCCTACCCTGGCACGATATCGCACACTTTCCAGGGGAGAAATTGTTTTTCAGGCGAGGATAAAAAATTATGCGCAAAACCGTAGTTACAATCGCAGCGTTGGCCGTGGCCGGCCTTGTGGCCGTACCGGGTACCGCACAGCAGAACACCACGATCACGCATGGCGCCACCTTGGTGGGGGAGCTGAAATATGGACCAGATTTCACGCACTTGGATTATGTGAACCCTAACGCGCCAAAAGGCGGCGATGTGGTTCAGTGGGCATTTGGCGAATTTGACAGCCTGAACCCATTTATTTTGAAGGGCCGCACAGCCGCTGGCATCGGAATGAATTATGAATCTCTGATGACCGGGAACCTGGACGAGCTTAGCTCCCAATACGGGCTGATCGCGGAGACCATGGAGGTCCCCGACGATCTGTCTTACGTGATTTTCCATCTTCGTCCCGAAGCCCATTGGCAGGATGGCACACAAATTACGGTCGACGACGTGATTTTCAGTCTTGAGACTTTGACCGGCGAGTTGGCCCACCCTGGGTATCGCTCCTATTTCAAAAACTTGGTGGGTGCCGAGGCTGTTGGCCCAAACTCGGTGCGCATCAATTTTGAATCCGAAGACCTGAACCGCGAACTGCCGACCATTGCCGGTCAGATGCCGGTTCTGTCCAAGGTCTATTGGTCCACCCACGATTTCGGCGAAACCACGTTGGAGCCATGGATGGGCAGTGGCCCATACACGATCAAATCCATGGATACGCCGTCATCCATCACTTGGGAATTGGACCCCAACTATTGGGGCAAGGATCTGCCAATCAACATCGGCCAAAACAATTTCGGCACCATCCGATTTGATTATTACCTGGACGAAACGGTGGCCTTAGAGGCCTTCAAGGCCGGCGATTATGATTTTCGCTCGGAAAACCAATCCAAGCGTTGGGCCCTGGATTACGAATCCCCAGCGTTGGACAAGGGTTTGATCATAAAGGGCCTGATCGACGATCGCAGCCCGTCGGGCATGCAGGCGTTCTTCATGAACACCCGCAAACCAGCCCTGTCGGATCGCAAAGTACGCAAAGCGTTGCAGTACGCTTTCGATTTCGAATGGACCAACGAATCCTTGTTCTTTGGTGCCTACACCCGAACCCGTAGTTTCTTCGAGAATTCGGAATTGGCGGCACTCGGCGTGCCGACGGGCCAAGAGCTGGAAATCTTGGAGCAATTCCGTGGCCAAATCCCGGACGAGGTATTCACCACCGAATACAATCCGCCCAGAACGGATGGATCCGGGAATGCCCGCGAGCAATTGTTGATCGCCCAAGGTCTGCTGGCCGATGCCGGCTGGACCGTGGTGGACGGCAAGCTTGTTGACGGAGACGGCACGCAAATGGAATTGGAATTCTTGTTTTCCAGTTCGACGTTCGAGCGTATCGCCAGCCCGATCATTCAAAACATGGAACGCCTGGGTATTCTTGCCACCCAGCGCACGGTGGAGACCGCCCAATATCAAGAACGGGTGCAAACCTACGATTACGACATTGTCGTCAACACCGTTCGACAGTCGTTGTCCCCGGGTAACGAACAGCGGGACATGTGGGGCTGCGAAGCCGCCGACACGGAAGGTGGCCGCAACTTAGCTGGCATTTGCGACCCAGTGGTCGATGAATTGATCGACCTAATCATCGCCGCCCCGGACCGACCGACCTTGATCGCTTTGAGCAAAGTGATGGACCGTGTGTTGCAGTGGAATTACTACGTCATTCCCAACTGGCACATTCGTTCGTTCCGGCTCGCCTACTGGGACAAATTTGGTCGACCGGATGTAACACCAAATTACGGCGTCGGCACATCATCTTGGTGGATTGACCCAGAGAAAGCCGCGTTTGTGGCGACTCAAAAAGCCGGCCTAGACTAGGTTGTATCAATAAGGAATAAGTCGGGGCCCGGTCGTATTTTTCGGCCGGGTCCCTACGCGTATTAGAGTATGCAAGCCTATATCATCCGCAGAATTTTGCTGATCGTGCCAACGTTGCTTGGCATCATGGTGATCAACTTTTTTCTGATCCAGATGGCGCCCGGTGGACCCGTCCACCAGATGATCGCCCAGTTGGAAGGTACCGCCATCGATGTCACCCAACGGTTCACTGCGGCGGGCAACGAAGAAGTGGGCATCGCCGATATGGATGAACAGGCCCAAGCACAGGCGGGCCATGATGTGGTCAGCAAGTACCGGGGCGCCCGCGGCATCCCCCCGGAATTGATCAGAGAAATTGAAGCCCAATTCGGTTTCGACAAGCCGATCCATGTGCGGTTTTTCATCACCATGGGAAACCTGATCAGATTCGATTTGGGGGATTCCTATTTCCGCGACAAGAACGTCATGGAATTGGTGGTGGAAAAATTGCCGGTCTCGTTGTCCCTGGGAGTTTGGACCACACTACTGGTGTATTTCGTTTCCATCCCCCTGGGCATCGCCAAGGCCGTGCGTGACGGCACAAAATTTGACGCCTGGACCAGTGCGGTAATTTTGGTCGGGTTTTCGGTACCGGGTTATTTGTTCGCGGTCATGTTGATCATCGTGTTTTCCGGCGGCAGCTATTTTGATTTGTTCCCCTTACGGGGGTTGGTCTCCAGCAATTGGGACGAACTCAGTTGGGGCATGAAAATTTTGGATTACGCTTGGCACATGACACTGCCGGTCGTTGCAATGATGATCGGTGGGTTTGCCGGCCTGACCATGCTGACGAAAAATTCGTTCATCGAAGAAATCAACAAACAGTTCGTGGTGACCGCCCGGGCCAAAGGCTTGACCGAACGCCGGGTGCTCTACGGCCACGTGTTCCGCAACGCCATGCTGATTGTGATCGCTGGATTTCCCGCCGCGTTCTTGAGCATCTTTTTCACCGGCGTGTTGATGATCGAAATTATTTTCTCGTTGGATGGCCTTGGCCGCATGGGGTACGAGGCAACACTGACCAGGGACTACCCTCTGATTTTTGGATCGCTATACGTGTTCACGCTGCTGGGTCTTTTGATGGGAATTATTCGGGATCTGACCTACGCCGCAATTGATCCGCGCATCCATTTTGACCGCCAGGAAGTTAGCTAAGCCATGAGTGTCTCAGAACGCACAGATTACCCAGAGCCGGATGCCGCAGCTGTGCGGGCACCCGCCCAGTTGGACACGTTCATGGGTATGCGGATCACGCCGCTGACCCAGCGTCGCATCGACACGTTCAAAAAGAACCGCCGCGGGGTTTGGTCTCTGTGGATTTTCGGCGTCATGTTCGTGGTGAGCCTGTTTGCGGAAATTCTTGCAAATGACCGACCTCTGATCATCAGCTTTGACGGCGACATCATGTTCCCGTTTTTGGTGGATTACCCGGAAACACGATATGGCGGATTTTTCGAAACCCCCGCTGAATACCGCGATCCTTATGTGGCCGATCTGATCGAGGAAAAGGGATGGATTTTGTGGCCACTGGTCCCTTTCAGCTTCGATACCATCAACTACAATCTCGATGTCCCGGTGCCATCCCCGCCAAGTTCTGGAAACTGGGTGGGCACCGACGACCAAGGCCGGGATGTGGTGGCCCGGCTGCTGTACGGCTTCCGTATTTCCGTGCTGTTCGGGTTTACGCTGACCATATTCGGATCGGTGGTTGGGGTTGTGGTCGGCGCCTCCCAAGGATTTTGGGGGGGCTGGTACGATTTGCTGTTCCAGCGGTTCATGGAAATTTGGGGCAGCGTCCCCACCCTGTTCTTGATCATCATCATGGCCAGTATTTTCACCCCGAATTTCTGGTCGCTGATGTTCATCTTGTTGTTGTTCAGTTGGATGGGCTTGGTGGACCTTGTACGGGCGGAATTTTACCGGGCCCGCAATTTCGATTACGTGCGCGCCGCCCGCGCCCTGGGCGTGTCGGACGCGAAAATCATGTTCCGCCACATGCTGCCCAACGGCATGGTGGCGACGCTGACATTCATGCCCTTTATTTTGGCGGGGTCCGTGACGACGCTGACCGCCCTGGATTTCATCGGCTATGGCCTGCCTGCAGGGTCGCCGTCGTTGGGCGAAATGCTGAACCAAGGAAAGGCCAACATCCAAGCGCCCTGGCTGGGCCTGTCTACCTTTGTCGTTCTGGCGCTGATGCTCAGCTTGCTGGTGTTTGTTGGTGAAGCCGTGCGCGATGCCTTTGACCCGCGAAAGACCCAAGTTTGACCCTGACCGACACGATGCCTGGTGACGAGACCCATATGACGGCGAACACTCGCAGTGGCCGTCTGGTGGACATCCGCGATTTGTCGGTTTCGTTCCAAATGGCCGAGAATGTGGTGGAGGCCGTGCGCGGTGTGTCCCTGCAAATTGATCGCGGGGAGACGGTAGCGTTGGTGGGAGAAAGCGGATCGGGAAAATCGGTCACCGCACTGGCCATTCTGCAATTGCTGCCCTACCCCAAAGCATTCCACCCCACAGGTTCTATCAAGATTGACGGTGAAGAAGCCGTTGGTGCGTCAGACAAATTTTTACAGTCGATTCGCGGCAATAAGATTTCGATGATCTTTCAGGAGCCGATGACGTCGCTTAATCCGCTCCACACCATCGAAAAACAAATCGGCGAAATATTGCTGTTGCACCGGGGCATGGGAAGAACCGAGGCCCGAGGCCGTATTTTGGAATTGCTCAATTTGGTGGGCATCAAGGAGCCGGAAAAGCGCCTGAATTCTTACCCACACCAACTTTCTGGCGGCCAACGCCAACGGGTCATGATCGCAATGGCGTTGGCAAACGAGCCCGAACTGTTGATCGCTGACGAAGCCACCACCGCAGTGGACGTGACCATCCAGGCCCAGATTTTGGATCTGTTAGAGGATATTCAGCGTAAGACCGGCATGGCCATGCTGATCATCACCCACGAATTGGGCATCGTCCGTAAATTGGCGAAACGCATCTATGTGATGCATCAGGGCAAGTTCGTGGAGGAAGGCAAAACTGCGGATGTGTTTGCCAATCCGTCCCACGAATACACCCGCATGCTGATCGCCTCCGAACCCCAACCTCGCCAAACGACACCTGATCCCAACAGTCCCATGATGCTGGAAACCAAGGACCTGAAAGTTTGGTTCCCGATCAAGGCTGGCGTTTTTCGCAAGACCATCGACCACGTGCGTGCAGTGGATGGGGTGGATTTGGCGGTACGCCAAGGCCACACCCTCGGCGTGGTGGGCGAAAGCGGATCGGGGAAAACCACATTGGGCATGGCTGTTTTGCGTCTGAACCGCAGCGAAGGGTCGATCAAATTCGGCGGCGAAGAAATCCAAGGCAAATCTTTCGATGAAATGCGGCCAATTCGCCATGAAATGCAGATTGTGTTTCAGGACCCGTTCGGATCCCTAAGCCCGCGATTTTCGGTGGGCCAAATCGTCGAAGAAGGCCTGGCAGTCCACCATAAATCGTTGCCGGAATCTGAGCGCCGGGACATGGCCGCCCAGGCGCTGCAAGAAGTTGGCCTGGATCCCGCAAACATGAACCGCTATCCCCACGAATTTTCTGGGGGCCAACGCCAACGCATCTCTATCGCCCGGGCAATTGTGTTGAAGCCAAAATTCATTGTCCTGGACGAACCGACTTCGGCGCTGGATCGCACGGTTCAGGTCCAGATTTTAGAACTTCTGACCGATCTGCAAAATCGCCACAATTTGACCTATTTGTTTATCAGCCACGATTTGAAGGTGGTGCGCGCCATCGCTGACGATGTGATCGTCATGCGCGATGGGAAAGTGGTGGAGTTCGGCACCTGCCAACAGGTTCTTGAAAATCCGAAAACCGATTACGCCAACGCCCTGGTGCGGGCCGCGTTCGAGTTGGCTGCCGACACGTCGGGCGCGGTTAGCGTCTAACTTTGGATCTGACCGGCACTTCGAAGCTGATCCCGCCCGCATCGTTCGAACCGTTGCTCCGCAACATTACGGATAGTTGCTCCGCAACATTGTGGGGCAGGCAGTGTCTAACTTTCTATAGCGATTGGACTAGCTCACTCCTGAAATTGACTCCGACACGGTGATGCCGGCTGAAACCAAAATCACACTGTGATACGCCAACCACCTGGAAGCCGTGTATTGCATCGAAGGCACAGGCGAGTCGAATATCTGGTCAACGGCCAAACCCATGCATTGGCGCCGGGCAGCCTTTACGCCCTGGTTGGCCACGAAAAGCACATCGTGCGTACCCACACTGACATGCGATTCATCTGTGTGTTTAACCCGGCGGCCACCGGCGGGGAGGTGCACGGCCCTGATGGATCGTACCCGTTGTTGGACGATTGATCCTGCGGATCGGTGTTTCCCAATGCCTGATGGGCGACCGTGTGCGCCACGATGGCGGCCACAAGCATTTTCCCTTTGTCACCGATGGCTTGGCCGGGTGGGCTGACTTGATCCCGGTGTGCCCGGAAGTTGAGTTCGGCCTGGGCATTCCGCGGGAGCCAATCCAACTGCAAGCCACCGAAAAAGGCGACATCAGCCTGATCGAAATTTCCACGGGCACCGATCTGACCGCGCCAATGATCCGATGGGCGGCAGAACGCGCCGATGCGCTGGAAGGCCTTGGCATTTCAGGCTTTGTTTTGAAATCCCGGTCGCCGTCCTGCGGACTGGCTGTTCCCGTCCACGGTCGCCCGAATCCAGCCGCCGGATTGTTTGCCCAGGCTTTGGTTCTTGCCATGGACGGACTGCCAATGATCGAAGAAATCGACCTGGGGACCCCTGCGGAACAAGCCGCCTTCGCCGCCCGGGTGAGGGCCTACGTCAAGCGCCTTAGCCGGTAATCGATTGTTCCACTTGGCGTTGGTATTCGCTCAGAACATCGCTGACAGCAACTGGATAAACTGGATCAGCGGGGGCGATCCCGCGCACTGACGGGGGCAGCCCGGTAATTTGGTCCTTGACATAATCGCGAATGATTTCCAGGCTTTTTGCCGGCGCGGTTCTCTGGCCACCCTTCATGACCTGGGTAAGCAACGGGGTTCCCGCCAAGTTTTCTTCGACCCTAGCAATGGTATCACCCACCGCCAAGTCGTTTGCTTGGGCTCGGAAGACCTGTTTGCGCCCGGGCAGGACGACCTTTCCCGGCGCCAGCTTGACCCGGCCGGTCCCTGCGAATTCGGCGAGCTTGTAGGCGATTTCCAGGGATGGCGCGTCGGCCGAAACTCCCATGCGGGTGCCCACGCCAAAGGCGTCGATGGGGGCACCGATTGCCACAACCTCGGCGATCGAATCTTCGTCCAAACCACCGCTGGCAAAAATTGAAACGCCGGTAAGCCCGGCGTCATTCAACATTTTGCGCGCGGCCTTGGAGAGTTCCGCTAGATTGCCAGAATCAAGGCGAATGGCCCTTACGCGAAAATCATCCCCCAGCTCTCGGCTCAAATCCACGACCCGACTGACGCCTGCCAACGAGTCATATGTATCCACCACCAGGGTGGTTTCGGGAAAATGGCTGGTGAATTTACGGAACGCCTCGACCTCAGAACCAAACGCCTGCACGTAGCTGTGGGCCATGGTCCCGACAACAGGCAGTCCAAATTCTTTTCCGGCGGCGACATTCGATGTGGCCGTGGCACCGGCGATAAAACTTGCCCGGGCCGCTTGGATCGCCGTGCCGGTGCCATGGATGCGCCGAGCACCAAATTCCACCACGTCGCGCCCCTGGGCCGCAGCCACCACCCGCGCCGCTTTGGAAGCAATCAGCGTTTGCAGGTGGATTTGATTTATCACGAAAGTTTCCACCAACTGGGCCTGGGGCAAGGGTGCGACTATTTCCAAAATTGGTTCGTTGCCAAACACCGGAGTGCCCTCTGGCATCGCAAAAACGTCGCCGGTAAAACGAAAATCAGCCAACCAATCCAAAAGTTTGTTGGAAAATTCCCCTAATGATTTCAAATAGTTGATGTCTTCATCGCTGAATTTCAGGGACTCCAAGTGGGCCAGCACTTGGTCAAGACCACACGCCACCAAAAAATTGCGGCGTGGGGGTAACTCGCGCACCGCCAAGCTGAACGTGGCTTCCTCGGTCATGCCCTCCGCAAGGTAGGCCTGGACCATGGTCAACTCGTACAGGTCGGTGAACAGAGAGAACGCTTGCTGGGTCACGAGGCCATGTTGATAAAGGGCTGCGGCGGGGGGATATCTGCCAGGGACAATATGGCTATGGGGTGCCTGCGTCCACGGGGAAGGTTGGCGCGTTTCGATCTTTTGCTGCTCCATCAAATCTTTAATCAGGTCAGTCCACGATCATCCCGTTCCGCCTCTGACAACCCGGCCCACCACCGCGCATATTCGATCCGGTCCTGTGGTTCGGCTTCGCGGCGACACCTTTCC
>Ga0209403_10003705_pt1 | contig 17087 bp, 15 predicted proteins | sample ArcticOcean_MG_C_8_FD_187440 | JGI IMG/M metagenome (GOLD analysis project Ga0209403, IMG submission 187440) | Marine microbial communities from western Arctic Ocean - ArcticOcean_MG_CB11_86 (SPAdes) (version 2) | ecosystem: Environmental > Aquatic > Marine > Oceanic | place: Arctic Ocean... | reverse complement strand
GCCACCGTGCCGTAGGCACCCCGGAAGTCGAAGTTATGCTTTAAGTCGCCTTCTTCCAGGTGTTCTGCTGCCAGTGACGGATACTCACCGTAGATGCCACCCTTAACCGGGTCTCCGATGGCCATGGACAGCCCGCCGGCCCCGTGGTCAGTGCCTGAACCATTGTCCTTAACGCGGCGTCCAAACTCGGTGAACAGATAGATCAAAACGTTCTCTGAAGTGTTGTGCTCGCGCAGGTCTTCGTAGAAATCGTTGATGGCCAGAGACAGGCTTTCCAACAAGGCCTTGTGGGTCGGCGCTTGGTTAGCATGTGTGTCATAGCCGGGCTGCTGGGTGTAAAAGACCCGGGTGCCCAGATTGGCCGTCAGCACCTTGGCAATGCCTTTGAGGTTGCGGCCAATCACGGAGTCGTTGTACTCAACGTTTGACTGGTACAGGTCAGGGACAGTTTTAAGAATGTCGGCGCCCTTGAGTGCGTCCAGTCCAGTGGAACCAAGATAGTCCATCACATGGCCGGTGCCGGCGATGGGTGAATACATGCGTGAGAAGAGGTCCAGAGCCTGGGTGCGTTCTGCTTCCGGGGTGATTCCGGTGAGCACACCGTAGGTTTCAAGTACAGCAACGGACGATACGGGCACGCCGGTCAGGGCCATTGCTCTTGGCAGACCGCGACCGAAGTTAACCCCGGTTAGTACGTTCTCTGCTTTGGGGTCCAGGTCTCTAATTGCGCGACCAAGCCAGCCTTCGTCGCCAACCTTTTCTGGCTCACAGGTGTGCCAAATGTCCATGGACCGGAAATGGGACCGGTTGGGGGTGGGGTAGCCGATGCCGTTGATCAGGGCTACTTTGCCCTGGTCATACAGGTTCTTGATACCGGACAAGGCCGGGTTGAATGCCAAACCCTGGCCAATGGGCAAAACGTCTTCTTGGGCTATTCCAACGGTGGTGCGGTTGTCGTAATAAAGGGGGTTCTCGTAGGGGATAACCGTGTTCATGTAGTCGTTGCCGCCGGTCAGCTGAACTACAACCAAGATTGGGTCTTTATTGGTAGAGGTCAATTTGAGGTCTCCTGCCGGGTCGTTGGCTATGTGACAGCAGTTGAATGTGCTGGGTTTATTTTACCAGTCTGGGCGTCCCACGTCAGCGGTAATTCCGGTTTAGCTCCGTTCTATTTGTGACGTAGATTGTAGATAAAAAGCCCATCATTTGAGTGACGGGCTTTTGTGCCAGCGGTTAGCTCGGAGATCGACCGAACTCGGTTAGACTCCGGCTTTATCGAAGTGACGGATGCTTGGCGGCCCGGACATCCAGCCCACCAATTTAGCGATGTCGCCCCGCTCGGTGCGCCATTCCAAGTATTTCTCGTATTATTCCTTAGAGTCCCAGTTTTCAACGAACATAAAATTGTTGGGGTCTTCCTGATTCGTGTGGATGGTGATGGAGTTGCAACCGTCGAAACCACGAGTGTGAACCAATTCATTTCTCAGAAAATCTGTCAGGTCCTTGGTGTGGGCGGGGTCGGCGGTGCATTCTAGGATCACGAGTATGGACATTTTAGGCATACCTCTAATGAGTTAGGTCGATTTCGTGTGTATGAGGGAATCAGTGTAATTGAGCGGACCATATGACACCAACTTGGACGCGTCATATAGTCCGCTCGTTTAGTTCTGCCGTATTAATATTAGGCGGTTAGCCTTCCCAAGGCTTGTTTATTTAGACTTTCCTACCGGGTTTAGAACGGGCAGTTGATATCACGATCGAGGAACCAGTCAAGGAAATAACCGAGGTCGTCTGTCATTTCGCAGAAGGCATCGAGGTTTCTATCGATACCCCTTACGATGCTCTCTATGTCATCGGTAGCGTCTTCTATGTCGTCCACGACTGAGTCGATAGAATTCACAGTCGATTGAATTCCGCCGAGCGTCGTTGTGATTGTTCCGTCAATGGCTGCGTCTACTTCGCCAACGACCGATTCTATTTCATCGGCAGTACTTTGTAGAGCCGCCAAAGCTGCTTCAATTGGCGAGCTAGGGTCATCGCAGATGGCCTGAGCCGCTTCGCCAAGACCGCCAAGAACTGTACACGGGTTGGTGAATGCTCCAAGCATAGCGTCCGTGTCGACAGACTCCCCAAAATCGAGAGCATCGACAAAGTCATTCAGTGAACTGTCGCCGGTGATCAGAGCAGACGGATCTGCGGGCAACCCATTCAATTCGACAAGAGCGTTGAGGCTGCCGACAATGTCGCTGATACCAACTCCCATCTGATTGCCAAGGGACACCAGGTCCAGTTGTTCGTCTAACGAAGACGCCAACAGGCCACCGGATGGTGATTCGTTAAAGGACTACAGTGCAGATGCTACATTCTCATAGTCATAAATGGTGTTCTGTTGGTTGGCAGAGTAGTCCTCTTCATTAATCGAACTGGTTTCTAAGATTCCGGCATTACAGGCTGTGTGGGCAATCTCAACCCCGCCCATGAGGGCCAACTTGGCCATCAAAGAGCCCTGAAGCGAGGATTCGCCTTTAACTCCATTTCCGCCCGCTACGGCGCCCAAACTGCCCTTGGCCCCAAGTTGCCGTTCCGCCGGATATTTCACCGACAAATTGCCCGCCGCCGCTGAGTGTGGCGCAGGTGTTGACGGTAACCGAGAATGGATTGGGGTTGATATTCCCGTCGGCTCCGACTTGAATATCGGAGAGAGTAGTATTTAGATTGGCCGCCACCTCGGTTGCCTGAGCTGCGTTAGCAGCATCGTGGTCGGCCAACGATACGCTAAGGTCTGCAATGGCACCATCAACTTCATCGGTCTCGGTACCAATTAATGAGCCGACATCGGAGTCATGGTCTGCAATTTGATTGTCCAGCGCGAGCAGTGTTGCGTCCAGCGTGTCTAAACGCGCGCTAACGTTGGTTTGAAAGTCGGAAATTTGCTGTTGCATCTGGGTAATCTGTGCCGGCACATGCTGGTTGCCCTGGTTATTTGGGCTGGCGTTGTCGCCTGATGCCGCAGAAACGGAGCGGACCAGTAGCAGCAGAATTATGACCACTGCCACCGCCGCTGTTAGAAACAGCGCCGGGTTCTTACGAACCACAATTGAATTAAACATGCTTTCCCATTCTATTTTTTTGGTTGCTCTTTAAAAGAGCTACGTCAGATGTAATTTTTAGTCGCAAAAATCGGCCCGCCAAAAATCTAGGCGAGCCGACAGGAAAAACGATATAGATACATAAAGGGTCTGTCAATTACATAAGGTGTGACACCGTTGTGAGTATGTATCCAATGCCTCGATTACACCTGAATGAGCGGTTTTCTACCCCTCCAGCTGCGCTGCCAAATCTTCGGGTGTGGTCACCGGGAGTTGGCAGGCGTAGTTCTGGCACACGTAGGCCGTGGGTTTGCCGTCGACCATGCCGCGGCTCTCCAATAGCGGTAGACCATAATCGCCAGCGTCATCGGCGCCCACCAGGACTTTGTTGGGATGAAACCCACCGTAGACGGTCTGGAGCAGCGCCTCGGTAGCCGAATCGTTGCGGGGGCCAATTATGACCACTTCTTTGGGCGACGATACATAGAAGTCCAGGGCGGCGATCCAGTGTCCGGTGCCGGCGGGGGCGCGACCCATCAGGTCTTTCAGTGTCATCAGCGGAGTGACCGCCTTCAACCGGTAGTCTTCGTTGTCGGTGATTACTGCCAGCTTTAGCAGAACGTCCGTGGCCACCGAGCCGCCGCAGGGCTGGGCATTGTCCAGCACATCTCTGGGCCGCACCACCAGTTGGTCATGCTCGGCGCTGGTGTCGTAAAAACCGCCGACTTCGTCGTCCCAGAACAGTTCTATCATGCGGTCGGCCAGGTTGGTGGCTTCAGTGAGCCAACGTTGGTCAAACGTAGACTCGTAGAGGGCTAGCAGGCCGTCGGCAACAAACGAATAGTCTTCCAGATAGCCAGGCAATTTGGCCTGACCCGCCCGGAAAGTTCGGAGCAGTTTGCCGCCAGGGCGCATGGTCTCCAATAAGAAATTGGCGTTCTTCATGGCCGCGTCAATATAGTCCGGACGGTCCAGTGCAGCACCAGCTTCGGCAAAGCTCCGGAGCATCATGCCGTTCCAAGACGCTAATACTTTGTCGTCCAGCAGCGGGTGAATGCGCTTCTCTCGCTCGTTGACCAGCGCCTGTTTGCCCCGTTGGACAACGTCCACTAACCGGTCTAGAGCGATGCCTTGCGTCTCGGCGTATTCCGACGCCTTCTGGTTGATGTTGAGGATGTTGCTGCCTTCAAAATTACCCTTCTCTGTAACGCCGAAGAACCCGCTGAATATACCGGCTTCATCGCCAAGTACAGCTTGAATCTCGTCCGGAGTCCAAACGAAAAACTTGCCCTCTTCGCCTTCGCTGTCGGCGTCGGTAGCCGAATAGAACCCGCCTTCCGGTCCAGTCATCTCCCGAAGGATGTAATCGAGGGTTTCCTCGGTGATGCGGCGATACATGCCGCGTCCGGTGGCCTGATGGGCGTGTAGGTAGAGCCTGGCCAGCAGGGCGTTGTCGTACAGCATCTTCTCGAAGTGGGGCACAAGCCAGAATGCGTCGGTGGAGTAACGGGCAAACCCTCCGGCAATCTGGTCGTAGATGCCGCCCCGGGCCATTTTTTCCAGGGTCAGGTTCACCATCTCCAAGGCCCGGTCGTTGTAGCCGTGGCGGTAGTAGCGCAGCAGCACCTCTAAGTTCATGGCCTGGGGGAACTTGGGCGCGGTGCCGGTGCCGCCATTCTGATAGTCAAAGTTGGTGGCCAGAGTGGTATATGCCTCGTGAAAGGTGTCCACAGTTACTGGGGAATCGCTCTTGGGCATCTGGCCAGTGCGCCCCATCTGGGAGGTGATCTGATTGGTCACCCGGTCAATCTCTTCCCGGCTGTTGTGATAGGAATTCGCCACAGACTCCAGCAGCCTCGGGAAGCCGGGCATGTTGTGTCGGTCCACTGGAGGAAAGTAGGTGCCGCCATAGAATGGACTGCCGTCCGGGGTGAGAAACACAGTCATGGGCCAACCACCGCTGCCGGTGAGCATCTGCACCGCTTCCATGTAGACGGCGTCCAGGTCGGGCCGTTCCTCGCGGTCTACCTTGATGCTGACAAAGTGCTCATTCATCAACTGGGCAATGTCCTCATTCTCAAACGACTCCCGCTCCATCACATGGCACCAGTGGCAGGCAGAATAGCCAATGCTAAGGAGAATGGGCTTGTCTTCGTCTTTAGCCCGTTTCAGGGCTTCGTCACCCCAGGGATACCAGTCCACGGGGTTATTGGCGTGTTGTAGTAGATAGGGGCTGGTCTCGGCACTTAGTCTGTTGGGCATGGTCCACCTATATGAAAACCGCGTTAAGTCCGCCGAGTATGACGACGGGAGCGGCGAAAATTCTGAGTAATCAGAGTCTGCGTATTGTCGGCGAAATCCAAACCGAATACCAGAGCAGACGCGGACTACAAGTCGGGTTTTTCCTGGATTTTTCCCAGGTTTTTCAATGTCGGTATACTGGATTCAGAAAACTTTGTGAGTATCAGAGGTGAACCAGATGGCTAACCCTAAAGTCGTGTGTATCACAAACTTGGATGAAGAACTTAGGCAAATGGTGGCTGGCCAAGCGCTGCCGGGGATGGACGTAATCTCCGAGTCTTTGAGCGCTGATGAGGGCGAATTAATGGAATTGGTTTCTGACGCCGACTTCATGATTATCTGGCCCGCGCATATTTCCGATGATATTTTGCGAGCGGCCAAACAGTGCAAGTTGGTGCAATGCCTCAGCGCTGGTTACGACAAGGTCAATTTGAAACTGGCTACCGAGCTGGGAATTGGGGTGGCCAACAACGGCGGTGCCAACAGCGTGGCGGTGGCCGAGCACACAATCATGCTCATCCTGGGATCACTGCGCAAGATGGTGGTAAAGGCCAACCTTGTTAGCAGGGGCGGTTGGCGGGCCAGCCGAGACCGACGCCCCGATGTTTTCGAATTCGAAGGCAAGACTCTGGGCCTGATCGGCATCGGCAACATCGCCAAGCGGGTGGCCAAACGAGCCAGGGGATTCGATGTTGATATCCAATATTTTGATCGGTTCGCCCAGCTTTCAGCGAAAGAAGAAAAGGAACTGGGCGTAAAGTCAGTTGGTTTTGAGGAGCTACTACAGACCTCAGACGTAATCAGCCTGCACGTGCCGCTGACGTCAGAAACCCGGAACATGATTGCCAAAGACCAACTGGCCATGATGAAGTCGACTTCCGTGATTATCAACACCAGCCGGGGCGGCATCATCAATGAGGAAGACTTAGCCGATGCGCTGAAATCCGGCGTAATCGCCGCCGCCGGGCTAGACGTCTTAGACGAAGAACCACCGCAAGCTGGTCACCCGCTGTTGGGGTTGGACAACGCGATAATCACGCCCCACACCGCTGGGCCGACCCTGGAATCAATCCCCAAACGTGCCGCCAACGCCTTCGAAAACATCCAACGGGTAATAGACGGCGGCCAACCTTTGTGGACCGCCATATTTGGGAATATGGAGTAGGGTCCTTGTTCTCGCTCAGCGTCACTTGTTTTGCCGTGTCGGCTAGCCCGATGAGCATAATGTGTGCCGAATAAGCACACGTTGTGTTAAACTACGACAGTGAAAGACTGCTCGTGGAACTCGCAGAAGAACGAAACTCTCATTGCTGAACGCGGCGTTTCATTTGAGGATGTGGTTTTTCATATTGGTAACGGCGACCTGTTGAATATTCTTGAGCATCCCAACCAGGAGCAATACCCCGGGCAGAGAATTTTCGTCGTTAACATAGGAGATTATGCTCATCTCGTCCCGTTTGTGGAGAACGACAGCGAAATATTTTTGAAGACGATCATTCCTAGTCGGAAGGGAACCGACACTTATTTGAGGCGCGGAGAGTCAAATGGCTAAGCTAGATAAAGAAGAAAAAGATTTGCTTGACTCGTTTGAGCGTGACGAATGGAAACCAGTAACCGATATTGAAGTAGAGTCTGATAATTATCGGGAATACGCCCGCAAATCGTTTAAGAAAGACATACGAGTTAATATCCGGCTGTCCAAGAGAGATTTGGAAGCCATTCAAAAGCGGGCAATAGAAGAAGGCATCCCCTATCAAACGTTGATGGGAAGTATTTTGCATAAGTATGCAGACGGCCGACTGAAGGAAAAAAGCAGATAAGGCCAACCTGGCTAGGCTGGCCTTATCGTTAATACCGGATTAGATTGTTGCGCACTCCGTTCCTACCCCTGATTCCCCTTAGGAATCTGACTTTCCTCGGCTAGGCGAACTATAAACTCATCCAGCGGCAGCGCTCCCAAGTCTTCGCCTTCGCGGTTGCGGACGGCCACTGCTTCGGCTTCGGCTTCCCGATCACCGGCGACCAGCATGTAGGGCACTTTTTGCATCTGGGCGGTGCGTATTTTCTGGCCCATGCGCTCGCCGCGGGTGTCCACTTCCACTCGGAATCCGGCTTCGGTCAGGGTTTTGGCCACCGACTCACAGTACTCAATGTGTCGGTCCGCGATGGGTATAAGTACCGCCTGTACCGGGGCCAACCACAGCGGGAACGCGCCCCCGTAATGCTCGATGAGCACACCCAAGAACCGTTCCATGGATCCTAAAATAGCTCGGTGGACCATGTAGGGTTGGCTGCGCCCGCCTTCGGCGTCCTGATAAGTTAAATCGAACCGTTGGGGCAGGTTGAAGTCGAACTGCACCGTGGTGCACTGCCAGGCCCGGCCTAAAGCGTCGGTGATATTGATGTCAATCTTGGGTCCGTAGAATGCCCCGCCGCCATCGTCAACGGTGAAGGGCAGGTCCCGTTTCTCCAGCGCTCCTTTCAGAGATTCTGTGGCGTGTTCCCACATGTCCAGATCGCCCACGTACTTCTCCGGCCTGGTGGACAAGGCAATGGAAAAGTCCTTGAACCCAAAGGCGTCCAGTAGCTCAAAGGTCAGTTCCAACACGCCGCCAACCTCGTCTTCCACCTGGTCTGGCGTGCAAAAGATGTGGGCGTCGTCCTGGGTGAAACCGCGCACGCGCATCAGGCCGTGCAGGACGCCGCTTCGTTCGTAGCGGTAGACGGTGCCCAACTCGGCAAACCGCAGCGGCAGTTCCCGGTAGCTGTGCAATGCTGTGCGGTATATCTGGATGTGGAAGGGACAGTTCATGGGCTTGAGGTAATACTGCTGTTCGTCCACTTCCACCGGGGCAAACATGCCGTCCGAGTAGAAATCCAAGTGTCCGCTGGTCTCCCACAGTTGGGCCTTGCCGATGTGGGGCGAGTAGACAATGTCGTAGCCCAAGCGGTAGTGCAGCGCCTTCCAATAGTCCTCAACAAGGGACCGAACGCGGCCCCCCTTGGGATGCCAGACAATCAGGCCTGGGCCAATCTCGTCGTGTACTGAATATAGGTTTAGCTGCCGGCCTAGGGTCCGGTGGTCGCGGCGCTCCGCCTCTTCCAGTCGTTCCAGGTGTTCGGCTAGCTCCTCCGCAGAGTCCCATGCCGTGCCGTAGATGCGCTGTAGCATGGGGCGCTTTTCGTCGCCCCGCCAGTAGGCACCGGCCACGCTGAGCAGCTTCATCGCCGGGATGTCGGCGGTGGCCTGCACGTGGGGGCCCTGGCACAGGTCAACAAAGCCGTCGTGGCGATAGATCGAGATTACCGCGTCGTCGGGCAGACCTTCAATCAACTCCATCTTGTAGGGCTGATCAGAGAACATGGTCTCGGCGTCGGCGCGGCTAAGGTCTTCCCGTTGGAAGGGGAAGCCGCCCTTGATAGTCTCGTTCATCGATTTCTCGATCTCTTCCAGATCCTCTGGAGTGAACGGTCGGGAAACTTCAAAGTCGTAATAAAAGCCATTTTCGATGGGCGGGCCAATGCCCATTTTGGCTTCTGGGAATAGCTTTAATACAGCATCGGCCATCACGTGGGCGGCCGAGTGGCGCATGGCGTTGCGATGGGCTTGGGCCTCATCGACGCCTTCTGTTTCTAGGGATCCGTGTTCTAACATCGTACTTTCTCTGGCCTGTTAATGGATTAATGATCTGGGAAAATAGGCGGCGACGGAATCAGTCGCACAGGCACCATTATAGCCTACGTCGGCCGACAATCTGCAGGGGATAGAGTTCGAATGTTGGCCGTTCGGACTTTGTTGTGTCAGCCGCTGTTCGGGAGATTAGCCGGCCATATGCAGGAATAATTCACGCCATTGCCGCGCTTTAATGGAGCTTAGAACGTGCTCTCTGATGTTTATGAGGTAGGTGGCAGTGACCAAGAGCGTGAGCAGCAGGCACAGTCCAAGCTGTTGGCCGCCTTGCCCGGTGACCCACAGAAGTATGTTCAGCAGAGCGAACCCAAAGGCTGCGCCCAGTACCACGTTTCGCAGTAGCAGCATGACCAGGATGCTGGGGCCGGCAGTGATGACGGTGAGCCATGGGACGATGACCAAAGAGATACCAAAGATCGCTGCAGCGCCCTTTCCACCCTTGAAATTTAAAAACACAGGCCAATTGTGACCTGCAACCACGAGTGGCGTGGTGATGAATAACGCCCAGTCGCCAGCGCCCAGCAACCGGGGCACCATCACGGCCAAAACACCCTTGGCCAAGTCCACCAGCAATACTACAATCCCTGCCCAGGTGCCCGCCTGCCGGTATGTATTTAGCGCGCCCACGTTGTGGCTACCCACGTCTCTGATGTCTTGACCCTTGAGCCACCGGACAAGTAAATAGGCTGTAGGAATAGACCCCAGGGCGTACGCGCCTAGGGCAAGGGCAACCACGGCAGTTAGTTCAAGAATCATTTCGCTGGTCCCAGCATGAACAGGCTATTACTAGAATAACTAGCCGACGCTCTCGAGCGGGAAAACACCTCTTTTAGCGATTCTAGACGGTTGGTTTGAACACCAAAATCCTATGGTTGCCTTGATCAGACACGTAGACGTCGCCGTCGCTGTCTATCGCCAGACCCTGAGGCTGGCTGAACTCCCCGTCTCCGTTGCCCTCGCTCCCCCATTTACGCAGGAACCTGCCCTGTTGACCGAAGACCTGAATCCTATCATTGCCATATTCCGAAACGTAGACGTTGCCGTCACTGTCTATCACCAGACCCTGCGGCTGGCTGAACTCACCATCTCCGCTGCCCCTGATCCCCCACTTGCGCAAGAATCTACCCTGTGGATCGAAGACCTGAATCCGATCGTTGCCTTGATCTGACACGTAGACGTTGCCGGCACTGTCTATCGCCAGGCCCTGGGGCCGGATGAACTCGCCGTCTCCGCTGCCCCCGATCCCCCATTTGCGCAGGAAACTGCCCTGTGGATCGAAGACCTGAATCCGATCGTTGCCTTGATCAGACACGTAGACGTTGCCGGCACTGTCTATCGCCAGACCCTGTGGTTGGCTGAACTCCCCGTCCCCGCTGCCCTCGCTCCCCCATTTGCGCAGGAACCTGCCCTGTGGGCCGAAGACCTGAATCCTATTATTGCCATATTCTGACACGTAGAGGTTGCCATCACCGTCTACGGCTAGCCCCTGAGGCTGGCTGAACTCCCCGTCTCCGCTGCCTCTGGTCCCCCACTTGAGAAGGAATCGGCCCTGTGGATCGAAGACCTGGAGCCTGTCATTCCAATGATCTGAGGCGTAGACGTTGCCCTCTATGCCTATGCCCAGACCCTGGGGCGTCCTGAATTCCCCGTCTCCGCTGCCCTCGCTTCCCCATTTGCGCAGGAACCTGCCCTGTGGGTTGAAGACCTGAATCCGATGATTGCCATATTCTGACACGTAGACGTTGCCGTCACTGTCTATCGCCAGACCCTGAGGCTGGCTGAACTCCCCGTCTCCACTGCCAAATCCCCCCCACTTGAGAAGGAATCTGCCCTGTGGGTCGAAGACCTGGATCCTATGATTGCCTCGATCTGACGAGTAGACGTTGCCCTCATTGTCTATGCTCAGACCCTGGGGCCAATCGAACTCCCCGTCTCCGCCGCCCTCGCTGCCCCACTTGCGCAGGAATCTGCCCTGCGGGTCGAAGACCTGGAGCCTATTGTTGCCTTGATCTGACACGTAGACGTTACCCTCATTGTCTATGCCCAGACCCTGGGGAAATCTTAACTCCCCATTTCCGCTGCCAGTGTCCCCCCATTTGCGCAGGAATCTACCCTGTTGGTCGAAGACCTGAATCCGATCATTGCCTCGATCGGACACGTAGATGTTGTCCTCATTGTCTATGCCCAGACCCTGAGGCCACCTGAACTCCCCATCTCCGCTGCCAAAGCCCCCCCACTTGCGCAGGAATCTGCCCTGTTGGTCGAAGACCTGGATCCTATTATTGTCTCGATCCGACACGTAGACGTTGCCGTCACTGTCTATGGCCAATTCCTGGGGCCGGATGAACTCCCCATCTCCGCTGCCCTCGCTCCCCCACTTGCGCAGGAATCTACCTTGTTGGTCAAAGACTTGGATCCGATCGTTGCTACATTCTGACACGTAGACGTTGCCGGCGTCGTCTAAGACTAGGTGCATGGGCCACCTGAACTCCCCATCTCCACCGCCCCTGGTCCCCCACTTATTCAGGAATTTGACATGAGGACTGTAGACTGTGCTCATCGCTGGCCGAACCGGTCTAAGAAGGTGTCCCATTTTTCTTCGGGACTTAGCCTTCTCTCTATAGTTATTTTTGGTGATGGTGGTTGCTGGAATCTAGGAATTAGAAAACCTCTTGGCATAAGGACTATCCAGATCGAAGTCCACTTGGTGCCACTGATTTTACATCTTCAGTGGCTAAGATGTGCTCGTGCTCCCTTTTCGGAGCAGTCACGGCCAAACTTCAAGCCGATTACAATGCTTGAGGATGTTTGATAACCGTCATAGGAATGAGAGGAACGAAAATGCCTACCAACGGAAGCATGGATATTAGCCCGATTTTGGCGTTTGTCGACTGTGGTATCGACTCCAGTGCTGGTGCGGAAGGAGGCCCAGGTCGTGTGCCTGCACCTGAACGCCGCGAGGTCATCATTAATGGCAAGCGAGTCAAGACTGTTGATGTCCATGCGCACTGTATCGTTCCGGAGGCCGCAGAGCTGATTAATCACTCGCTGGAGGCGCCGGGCCTTCTATGGTCCAATATCAACGACCGCCTGGCACAGATGGATCAAACGGGTGTTGATGTCCAGGCGCTCAGCATAAATCCTTACTGGTACGAGGCTGAGCGCTATGCGGTCGCCGAATTCATCCGGGTGCAGAACGAGGCCTTGGCCGAATTCTGCGCGTCGCAACCGGATCGTTTCGTGGCCTTTGCGACCGCGGCACTGCAATATCCTGACCTCGCGGTTGAACAGGTCGAGCAGGCAGTCAAAAAATTAGGCTTCCGTGGCATTGGAGTTGGCGGTAGCGTTGCCGGTGAAGAACTTTCCGACCCAAAATTCCACCCATTTTGGTCCAAATGCGAAGAGTTGGGCGTGCTCGTCTTCATGCACCCGCTTGGTACCCGCGAATTGGAACCGAGTGGCCGGTTGGCTGGAAGCGGCATCTTGACGAATACAATTGGAAACCCGCTAGAGACCACAATAGCCTTGTCGCATCTTATCTTCGAAGGAACGCTCGACCGCTTTCCAGGTCTCAAAATTTGCGCCTCGCATGGCGGTGGATTCCTGCCGTCTTATGCCAACCGCTCGGACGCGGTGATCACAACCTTCCCAGGCCGGGTCGGGCCATTGCCCAAGAAGAAGCCGACCGAATACATCCGGGGCGGACAACTGTATTTTGATTCAATCATGTTTACAGACGAGGGCATGCGGCACCTCATCGCCGAGGCAGGGATTGATCACGTAATCCTCGGGACCGATTACCCGTTCCCATGGAACACCGCTCCGGTCGACCACATCATGTCGATTCCCGGGCTAAGCGACGATGACCTGATCAAGATTCTCGGTGGGACTGTGGCGAAACTCCTCGGAATTGAGGGGTAGGCGATTGTGGAACAGGTGTATTTTCAATCTTTAACGCCAATCTACTCGGCTGTTTCGGGTTCAGTGGTTTCTTTTCCGGCAGTCGCTTCCTCGACGGTTTCTTTTAATGAATTCATGTGGCGCAGCACCATGCGTTCGTAGTGACGCTTCACATAGAACCTGGCTATCAGCCAACCGACAGCGGGCAGCCAATGCATCCGACATTCAATCTCGCCGGAGTGGGTCATGGTTGTGCTAGCGCCCGATTGGCTGAACACAAACTCCTCTTGCGAGTGGTTCAGCGGCCCTTCAATGTGCCTGAAGGTGATGCGCTCTTCCGGGTAGAGCATCACCTCTTCCAGGGTTCGGTACATCATGGGGCCGTCCCGGGAGCGAAATTCCATCAGCAGTCGATTGCCGTCGCGCTCAATCAGCGTCTTGCCCTATTCTGTGTTGGGGGCTGAGTCGGTAGACCGCTTTCCAAGCTCTGCGTCGCCAAATGAACTGATTAGCTTGAAAACCGCCGAGCGGGTCGCTTGAATGGTGACGCTCTGACTTTTTAACTTAACTTTCATATTTATCTTCCACTGTTTTATATTTCACTGTGCATGGTCCTAGCATTAATACTGGGAGATGCCGGGTCTATTCGGCTTGTTATATGATTGTTTCCCAGAATTGGATCGAATCGGATTTTTTGAAGTACACACATGTCCCGGCCACAGATATAATTACCGGCATCAAAAACGGTCCCAAGACGGACACGGACAATCAAGAAACTTTGGAGAGCGCATGGCGACTCAACAAGATTTGGAAGCTTTCTCAACTCAGGTAACCTGCCCGGATGACTTCGATGATTTCTGGTCTGGCACACTGGAGATGCTGTCCGGGATTTCGCTCAAATCAGTGATTACGGCTGAGCCGATTCGCAGCAACGAAGATGTCCATGTTTTCCACGTTACCTATCTGAGCCTGGGTGGCCTGGAAATCTCAGCTTGGTATAGCCTGCCCACCAAGGGTGAGGTGCCGTTTCCTGCCATTGTCAATTTCCCCGGATATAAGTCAGAGCCGCCGGTGCGTCGAGACTGGGGCAAGAAAGGCGTGGCTGTGCTGTCGGTGGCGGTCCGGGGCAAACTCATGAGTAGTTCGGACTTCAACCCCGGTTATCCTGGCCTACTCACCGCCGGTCTGGAAAGCAAGGAGACCTATGGTTATCGGGGAGTTATTTCTGACTGTGTGCGGGCAGTGGACTTTCTTCATTCCCGCCCGGAGATAGACCCGGAGCGTATCTACGCCTGCGGTAGCAGCCAGGGCGGAGGTCTTACCTTGATCACATCAGCCCTACGCCCTGAGATTAAAGCAGGAGTTGCGGGGTATCCCTTCTTGTGCTGCTATCCTGAGGCCATGACCATGTTCCAGTCTTATCCGTACGACGAGCTGGCCTGCTACGCCCGAGCTTATCCCGGTGACGAAGAACAGATGCTGGACACTCTGCGCTATTTCGACGCCGTGAACTTTGCCCCCAGGATCAAGTGCCCCATGGTGGTGGGTATCGCTTTGGATGACGAGGTATGTCCGCCCGAGACCAGTTACGCAGCCTACGACGCTTTGACCGCCCATAAGGAACTCTGGTTGTTTCCCAACTCTGGACACGGCAACGCCCACGACTATCCCGGCCAAGAGCGGGCCTGGCTGGAAAACCAAATCGGTTTAACGGCGGTTGGCTCATGAGCATCTCAGCGGACCGATTTTGGCGAGAAAACGAGGCAGCCTTGGCTGAGGTCATGCCGCAGCTACAGGTGCAGCGGGATGATTTCTACTCCCAAGAAGATTGGGACGTTTACCAATTGCATTACACATCTGCCGACGGTATGTGGCTCTTCTCCTGGTTGTCGGTGCCCAAGGGAGACGGGCCATTTCCAGCCATCGTCCGCATGCCCGATTACGGCAGCGTCCATGACATTGTTTACACGTCGTTGCGCGACCGGGCAGTGGTCATGAACCCCACCTACCGTGGCCAAAGGCAGAGCGACCATTCGTTCCAGGCCAAGTATCCGGGGCTGCTGACAGAGGGCATTGGTGACCCCGGCTCCTATGTCATGCGCCGGGTATTCGTTGATTTGCTTAGGTCAGTGGATGTCCTCTACGAACAGAACCTGGCCCGGATAGGGAAGTTGGCTGTGAATGGCGCTGGTCTGGGTGGGTCTCTAGCGTTGGCCGTGGCCGCCCGACGCGGCGTGGTGGACGCAGTCGCTGCCAACACACCCATGGCCTTGGGTAATCCAGCTTCTCTCGCGCCAGGGCTGGCCTACCCGCTGGCGGAGTTGGACGATTACCTGCGTTTGTATCCGGACCAGCGAGACGCCGTGATCCAGAGCACTGCAGACCTGGACCCGCTCAACACGGCCAGCCATATAATCGCTCCGGTGCTGCTCAGTGTGGGCATCAACGACACTGGCTCTTGCCCGCTGGCTTTTGGCGAAGAGCTGGCGTCGCTGATCCACCATTGTGACCTCCGCGTTTACCACGGTGCGGCAGAGGGCGGAGGTCACGAGCACGCCCAGATCCAGCTATCTTGGCTGTCGGACAAGCTGGGATTGGGCTAGGCGAATAGGTCAATAAACGAGGGCCACGGCTGGGGTTCAGGGAACTCTGGCTGATATAATTAATTCAGTAGAGAGCCTGGAAATTTGGCCCTTTACCTGACGTACCAACGACGAACTAAATTGGAGAAAACATTGGCCATGGAGCAATTGAAACAACACCTGTCGACCCTCGATCAAAAGATTGCGTCGTTGGTGGAGCGTCTTTGACCTGGCCAATAAAGAAGACGCCATAAGCGTCATGGAGCGCGAGGCAGGCGAGCCTGGTTACTGGGACGACCACCAATCCGCGCAGATGAAAATGCAACAACTGGGCCGCCTGAAGGATACCGTGAACCTTTGGCGCGGTCTGGAATCCAGCTCTAAAAACCTGGTTGAACTCACCTCAATGGCCCTGGAAGAGAACGATGCTTCTCTACAGGAGCAGTTGGAGGTTGAGTCTGCGGACTTGTCCCAACGTCTGGCTAGAGAAGAGATCAACCTAACCCTGTCCGGCCCTTACGATGACCGCCCGGCCATTGTGAGCATCCACGCCGGCGCTGGCGGTACCGACGCCCAAGACTGGGCCGAGATGCTGCTGCAGATGTACTGCCAATGGGCTGAGAACGGGAAGCGCCCACTGGATGTGATGGACCTCTCCTACGGTGAAGAAGCGGGACTCCGTGGCGCGACATTGGAGATTGGCGGAGCCCACGCCTTTGGCTATCTACTGGCAGAGCAAGGCGTCCACCGGCTGGTGCGACTCTCTCCGTTTGACCCCAACAACCTGCGTCAGACGTCGTTCGCTCAAGTGGAGATTCTGCCCACGTCCGAGGACGACCCTGAGGTGGAAGTACGCTCGGAAGACATCAAGATGGATACATTCCGGTCTAGTGGCCCCGGCGGACAAAATGTACAAAAAGTGGCCTCCGCAGTTCGGCTGACCCACGTCCCCTCCGGCATAGTTGTTACCTGCCAGAACGAGCGTTCGCAGCACCAGAACCGGGAGTTTGCCATTCGCATTCTCAAGGCCAAGCTGTTAGCGCGACAGGCCGAGGAAAAGGCCAAACAGGTGGCCAACATGCGGGGCGAACGGTCAGCCAATGAATGGGGCAACCAGATACGAAGCTACGTGCTCCACCCGTACAAGTCGGTGAAAGACCACCGGACCAACTTGCAGAGCACCAACCCTGACGCGGTATTGGGCGGCGACATTGATAAGTTCATTGAAGCCTACCTGATGTCCAAAGTTGGCGAATAAGCCAGCGGACCTATTCCGTGATTCGTATGGCTGGCCGGACCCAACGTACTTCAAAGTTGGTGGCGCAGTTGATTCCTGCCTTGGCAGGAATGACGGTGGGGGCTGGTTAGACTACGAGGCAATCACAACTGTAGGGGCGGGTTTGTAACCCGCCTTGGCTGAGGCAGAACCCGTTTTACCACGTAAACCATCACATGGTTTGGTCGCGATGATGACTTCATCTGCCACAAGAACCGGCAGGTTAAAAACCAGCGACTAGAAGGCCG
>Ga0209403_10003704_pt1 | contig 17087 bp, 16 predicted proteins | sample ArcticOcean_MG_C_8_FD_187440 | JGI IMG/M metagenome (GOLD analysis project Ga0209403, IMG submission 187440) | Marine microbial communities from western Arctic Ocean - ArcticOcean_MG_CB11_86 (SPAdes) (version 2) | ecosystem: Environmental > Aquatic > Marine > Oceanic | place: Arctic Ocean... | reverse complement strand
TATATCTCTTAACAAACTTTCTGATGATTTAGCCAAACGAGATTCTGTATACCTCATTGCTGCAGGTGGATCTCCATCAACAGATCCAAAGTTACCTTGACCATCAACTAGCATTAGTCTCATAGAAAAATCTTGTGCCATTCTAACCATGGAATCGTATATAGCAGTATCGCCATGAGGATGATAATTACCCATTACATCACCTACTACTCTTGCTGATTTTTTATAAGCTTTAGACCAGTCATACCCTCCTTCAATCATTGCATAAAGTATTCTTCTGTGAACTGGCTTCAGCCCATCCCTTACATCTGGAAGCGCTCGTGATACTATAACACTCATAGCATAATCTAAATAAGATTTTTTCATTTCATCAGTGATAGATATCACTGAATGATTTACAGGCTTATCATTATTATCTTCTGTCAAAAAAAACTCCTAGAAATCAATTAAATAGGCTTAAATCACATTATATAGTATAACTTTATTAGAATTATAACAATATGTATTGCTTAAATTAAATTAATGGTTTTTTTAGAAAGGTATTTCATCATCTAAGTCACTAGCAATATTAGAAACTTGATTTTGATTGGTTTGTTCATTAGAGCTTTGACTTTGGTTGCTAACAGAACTTTGACTTTGGTTGCTAAAAGAGTTGTCAGGCCTCGCACCTAACATAGTTATTTCTCCTCTATATCTTTGCAAAACAACTTCTGTTGTATATTTTTCTTGACCTGATTGTTGATCGGTCCATTTTCTTGTTTGAAGTTGTCCCTCGATATAAATTGTACTTCCTTTTTTTAAGTATTGTTCTGCAATTCTCCCTAAAGCATCGTTAAAAATAACTACTCTATGCCATTCTGTTCTTTCTCTTTGTTCACCAGTAGTTTTGTCTTTCCATCGATCTGAAGTTGCAATGCTGAGATTAACAATTTTATCTCCATTTTGCATAGCTTTAATTTCTGGATCACTACCTAAATTTCCAATTAAAGTGACTTTATTTAAACTACCACTCATTCTACACTCCATAAAAAACTATAAAAATTATTTATAGAACAGTATCTAATTAAAAAAAACAAAAATATAATCTTTTTGATTGACATTTAAAGTATCAAAGTTAACTAAATGTATAATTAACATGAGTTTTTATTAAGGATAGAAAATAAATGCCCTCATCGAATGAAACTAATCAATTTTTAAAAGTTCGTGGTGCAAAAGAACATAATTTACAAAATGTTGATATTGACATTCCAAAAAACAAATTAATAGTAATGACCGGTGTTTCTGGCTCAGGAAAAAGCTCTTTAGCTTTCGACACTATTTATGCAGAAGGTCAAAGAAGGTACGTAGAGTCTTTGTCGGCATATGCAAGACAATTTTTACAAATGATGCAAAAGCCAGATGTAGAATCAATTGAAGGCCTCTCTCCTGCCATATCCATTGAACAAAAATCTACTAATAAGAATCCTAGATCTACCGTTGGTACGGTTACAGAAATATATGATTATATGAGACTTTTATGGGCTAGAATAGGTATTCCATACTCTCCTGCGACAGGATTGCCAATTGAAAGTCAAACCGTTAGTCAAATGGTAGATAAAATTTTTAAAAAAGAAGATAAAACCAAAATCTTTTTGTTATCACCAATTGTAAGAGGAAGAAAAGGTGAGTACAGAAAAGAATTTATCGAATTAAGAAAAAAAGGGTTTCAAAGATTAAGAATTAACAATGAACTTTATGATATTGAAGAAATCCCTACTCTTGATCGATATAAAAAACACGATATTGAAGTTGTTGTGGATAGATTGATAATTCAAAAAAACAATGAACAAGAAAGCAAAGATCTACTTCAAAGATTAGCAGACTCCATAGAAATAGCCTTACAATTATCTGACGGTCTTTTGTATACATTAGATATTGAAACAAATACTAAAGAGATCTATTCGTCTAATTTTTCGTGTCCTGAAAGTGGTTTTACAATTGATGAAATAGAGCCACGTATTTTTTCTTTTAACAATCCTGCAGGTGCTTGTAGTGAATGTGATGGATTAGGTAATGCAGTTGCTTTTGATAAAAAATTAATAGTTCCTGATGAAAATATGACATTTAGAGATGGAGCCATCGCACCTTGGTCTGTAAACACAAGTAAACTGTTTGTTCAAACATTAGAATCTCTTGGAAGGCATTATAAGTTTTCCATAGACACAAAATTTTGTGATATTCAAGATGAAATTAAACAGAAATTATTATTTGGTTCTGGTGATGAAAAAATAGAGATTGTCTATAACGATGGAACAAGAGTATTCAAATCAAATAAAGCCTTCGAAGGAGTTATACCAAGTCTTGCAAGAAGATTGAAAGAAAGCGAAAGTAAATGGGTTAGAGAAGAATTAGGTAAGTTTCAATCAGATAAAGACTGTGCTAAATGTAATGGAAAAAGACTTAAATTAGAAACTTTAGCTGTTAAAATAGATAAAAAAGATATTGCAGACATTTCAAGATTAACTATAGAAGAAGCAAGAGATTGGTTTATAAATTTAAACACCGTTCTTAATGAAAAAGAATTGGCTATCTCCAAACAAGTTTTAAAAGAAATAAATGATCGACTTGGATTTTTAACAAGTGTTGGATTGTCATATTTGTCTATTTCTAGAAATAGTGGAACATTGTCAGGTGGAGAAAGTCAAAGAATAAGATTAGCAAGTCAAATAGGTTCTGGATTATCAGGCGTACTATATGTTCTAGATGAACCTAGCATTGGATTGCACCAAAGAGATAATGAAAGATTATTACATACATTACAAAAGCTTAGAGATTTAGGTAATACTGTTATAGTTGTAGAACATGATGAAGAAGCAATATTAATTGCTGATCATGTAATAGATATTGGTCCTGGCGCTGGAATTAATGGCGGGAAAGTGATCGCCCAAGGAACGCCTCAAGAAGTTATAAATAATAAGAATAGTATTACAGGAAATTACCTCTCTGGTATTAAAAGCATTCCTATACCTAAAACTAGAAGGAAAATTAATCCCAATAAACATATATTACTCAGAGGAGCAACCGGGAACAATCTTCAAAACATTGATGTTGAATTTCCACTAGGCATTTTAACTTGTGTTACAGGGGTATCAGGAGGAGGAAAATCTACATTAGTTATACAGACACTTCAAAGAAGTTTATCTAAAATTTTAAATGGTAACAGCTCAATGCCATCACCATATAAATCAATTAATGGTATATCACAAATTGACAAAATCATTGATATAGATCAATCACCTATTGGGCGAACACCAAGATCAAATCCTGCTACTTATACAGGAGCTTTTAATCATATAAGAGATTGGTTTGCAGGTTTACCAGAAGCCAAAGCAAGAGGATATTTACCAGGACGTTTTTCTTTCAATGTAAAAGGTGGAAGGTGTGAAACTTGTCAAGGGGATGGTGTAATTAAGATTGAGATGCATTTTTTACCAGATGTTTATGTTAAATGTGACCAATGTAAAGGCAAAAGATATAATAGAGAAACATTGGAAGTTAAATGGAAAGATAGATCTATTTCAGATGTTCTTGACCTAACTGTTTCTGAAGGAGCTGAACTTTTTAAGGCTGTGCCTTTAATAAATGAAAAGTTAGAAACATTAGAAAGAGTTGGTCTTGGATATATTAAAATTGGTCAACGATCTACCACATTATCCGGAGGTGAAGCTCAAAGAATTAAATTAGCTAAAGAACTTTCCAGAAAAGGAACTGGAAGAACAATTTATATACTTGATGAACCTACGACTGGATTACATTTTCATGACATTAAAAAATTATTAGAAGTTATACAAGAACTTGTTAATAATGGTAATACAATGATTGTAATAGAACATAATCTTGACGTTATAAAAACTGCAGACCATGTAATAGATTTAGGCCCAGAAGGTGGAGATAAAGGTGGCTTTATAGTAGCTAAAGGAACTCCAGAAGAAGTATCTAAAGTAAAAACTAGCCATACTGGACGTTACTTAAAAAAATTATTAGATAATACAAAATGATATGAATAATACCAACAAGATTAATATAATTGGCGGAGGTTTAGCAGGTTGTGAAGCAGCTTACCAAATATCTAAATTTGGAATTAAAGTAGATTTATACGAAATGAGACCAAAGATTAAAACTGAGGCTCATAAAACAAAATTCCTTGCAGAATTAGTTTGTTCAAATTCATTTAGATCAGATGATAAAGAATATAATGCTGTTGGGGTACTACATGAAGAATTAAGAATAGCAGATTCCTTAATTATGAAAATTGCAGATTTAAACAAAATACCTGCTGGTTCCGCTTTAGCTGTAGATAGGGACAATTTCGCAAGAGACGTAAATGATGCAATAACTAATAACAAAAACATAACTATAATAAATAAGGAAGTTGCTTCCTTAGATCAATTTAATGATGAATTAGTTATTGTTGCCACAGGACCTTTGACTTCTAGTAAATTAACAGAGTTTATTAAAACAAAAACTGAAGAAAAATCTTTGGCTTTTTACGATGCAATAGCTCCAATAGTTTATAAAGATAGCATAAATATGACAATAGCATGGAAACAATCTAGATATGACAAAGGTGAAGGAGATGACTATATAAACTGTCCTCTAACTAAAGAGGAATATTACCAATTTATTAACGCCGTAACTGAAGCACCTAAGATGGAATTTAAAGATTTTGAAAAAACTCCTTTTTTTGAAGGCTGTATGCCAATTGAGGAAATAGTAAGGCGTGGACCAGAAACATTACGTTTTGGACCAATGAAACCTGTTGGTCTAACTAACCCTCATAAAGATGAAATACCATATGCCATTGTTCAATTGAGACAAGATAATGTATCTGGATCTTTATATAATATTGTTGGTTTTCAAACAAAGATGAAGCATGGTGCACAAAAAGATGTATTTAGAATTATTCCAGGTCTTGAAAGTTCTGAGTTTGCTAGACTAGGTGGATTACATAGGAACACATTTATAAATTCACCTAAAATACTAGATCCTTTTTTACGTTTAAAATCATCTCCAAACATTATCTTTTCTGGTCAAATTACTGGGGTTGAAGGTTATGTAGAATCTGCAGCAATAGGCTTTATCTCTGGTTTAGTTGCAGCTTTTGATTTTAAAAATAATAATTTGGAATTACCTCCTGAAGTTTCTGCTCATGGAGCTTTACTAAAACACATAACTTTAAACGCAAATCCTGAAACTTTTCAACCAATGAATATAAATTTTGGCCTTATGCCAGATATAAACCTTAATAGATCAGACACAACAAAAAAGGTGAAACATTTTAAAGGAAGAGAGAAAAAAAGGATACAAGCTATTGATGCACTAAAATCATTTAGTGAATGGCATGAAACCATGATTTCAAATTAATCTCTTTCGTATTCTGGAATGTTTGCTTCATTATTAACCTGTTCACCTTTATTAATATTAAAAAAGGTTAACAGTGAAACAGCTACAAAAATTGAAGAAAATGTTCCTATTAAAACGCCCCAAATCATTGCCAATGAAAAATCCGCTAATACGGCTCCTCCAAAAAAGAAAATGATTAACAAAGCAATTAATGTTGTGACAGATGTCATCACTGTTCTTGATAAAGTTTCATTAATAGATTTATTATATATATAATAATGATCTTTTGATTTATATCTCCTTAAATTTTCTCTTACACGATCAAATATAACGACAGTGTCATTAATAGAATACCCAGCAGTAGTTAAAATAGCTGCTATTGTAGCCAGATTAAATTCAAGTTGAAGTATAGAAAAAAGACCAACCGTTGAAAAAACATCATGGGTTAAGGCAATTATGGCTGCTATAGAAAACTGCCATTCAAATCTAAACCATATATAAATCATAATTGATAACAAAGCTAAACAAACAGCTAATATACCAGCAAACTTTAATTCTTCACCTACGACAGGTCCAACAAATTCAGATCTTCTAATTTCATAATCTTTAATTGTAAGGCTTTTAACTCTTTCAATTACTTTTATTTGATTTTTTTCATCACCTTCTTGTTTTTGTATTCTGACTAAAACATCTGTTTCTTTTCCAAATTTTTGTATTGAAATTTCTCCAACATCTAAAGAAGATATTTTATTCCTTAAATCATTAATATCAGGTAAATTCACATTTTTACTTCTTAGCTCTAGTAAAATTCCACCTTTAAAATCAATTCCATAATTCAAACTATTAAAAAGCAAACTAAATACAGTTCCTAGTAAAATTAATAAAGAAAACAAAAATGCAAATTTTTTAAATTTTAAAAAATTAAAATTTGTATCAGATGGAATTAACCTTAAATATTTCATTGTAATAACCTTAATAGAATATTTTATTGATATCTTTTTTCTTTACGTAAAATAAAACAAGATATTTAGTTATAATTATAGCAGTAAACATTGAAGTAAGTATTCCAATCATTAAAGTAACTGAAAAACCTTTAATTGGTCCGCTTCCATAAGAAAACAAAGCAATAGCTGCAAATAAAGTAGTTAGATTAGCATCTATAATTGTCGACACAGCTTTCTGAAATCCAGATTCAATAGCATCGTATATTTTTCTTCCCATTTTATACTCTTCTTTAATTCTTTCAAAAATCAAAACATTTGCGTCCACAGCCATACCCATTGTTAAAACAATCCCTGCTATCCCAGGAAGTGTTAATGTTGCTTGAAGCAAGCTTAAAAGAGCTATTAAAAAGACAATATTACAAAACAAAGCAATATTTGCAAAAACACCAAAACTACCATATGTCATAATCATAAAAATCATAACAGCTATTATACCAAGTAAACTTGCTATTTTCCCTGATGAAATTGAATCACTACCCAACCCTGGGCCTACAGAGCGTTCTTCTAAAATGACCATAGGAGCAGGTAAAGCACCTGATCTTAAAACTAAAGCTAAATCATTAGTTTCTTGTAAAGAGAAATTACCAGTAATTTGGCCACTAGAAAAAATTTGAGATTGAATTGTAGGAGCGCTAACAACTTTACCATCTAAAACTATTGCAAAATCCCTACCTATATTTTTTCCAGTAACCCTTCCAAATTTTTTCCCTCCTAGTGCAGAAAGTTTGAAAGAAACAGATGGACTATTATTTCTATCAAAACTAGAAGTTGCATCTTTTAACATTTCACCAGAAACCATTACTCTTTTATTTATCATGTATAAAAGATTTGGATCTTTATCATCTTCTAAAATACTAAAACCTGGAGGAGCAACACCACCTTTTTTAATATCTTCAGAGTTAATAGTAGGATGAGCTAATTGAAAAGTTAACTTAGCTGTTTTTCCTAACAATCTTTTAATACGACCGGGATCTTCAAGACCGGGTAATTGAACTATTATACGATCAATGCCCTGTTGCTGGATCGTTGGTTCGTTAGTTCCTGTTTCATCTATTCTTCTTCTAACAATTTCTATTGCCTGAGCCATCGTAGATTTAATAATTTTGTCTTTGTTAATTTTAGAAAATTCAACAAAGAAAATTTTTTCATTTTGATTAACTAATAAATCTTTATTTAATTTAAAAATGATACTTTTAATATTTTCATTAGAATTTACATTCCTTTTTTCAAATGATATTTTTTGTTCTTTAATATTTAACTTTCTATAACCAACCTTAGCTTTTCTCAATGATGACCTTATATCACTCATTAAAAATTCTAATTTCTCTGCAAAAACAATGTCCATATCTGCTTTAAGTAAAAGATAGGAACCTCCTTTTAAATCTAATCCTAGATTAATGATTTTTCCAGGCAAGAAATTTGGAACATTCGAATGACGAAGGTTAGAAATAAAATTAGGAGCAGCATATATAAAACCTATAATCACACTAATGAAAATTAAGGTAATTTTAATTTTAGATATTTTTTTCATTACAAATCACTATGAGTTAAAGATTAAAATATAATTTACTTTTTAGATTTAGATTTAAGTACAGGTTTTTCTTTTTCTATTGATTTTTTAATCTTTTCATCACCTCTTACTTCTGAAATCATTGTCCTTGCAATTTCTACAGTAATACCTGAAGCAATTTCCACGCTCACTGTTTCCGATCCATCCATAGCTTTTGAAACAACTCCAAAAATTCCACCTGCAGTCAAAACTTTGTTACCTCGTTTAAGGTTTGCAACCATTAACTTATGTTGTTTAACTCGTTTTTGTTGAGGTCTAATTAACAAAAAGTAAAAAATAATAAAAATTAAAACAAAGGGAAGTAAACCTTGAATAGAAAAACCTCCAGCTCCACCAGCAGAGGACTGAGCGAATGCATCTGAAATCATAAAAAAATCTCCTAAAAAAAAACAATTGAAATATATTTAGTTTATATAAAAAAAAATCTACAAAGACCATAGATAATTTTTAAAATCTATATATATTAACATTTTTATTATTACTAAGGTTTTATTATGATAAATGAGCAAGTCACAAATCATTTTCTAGAAAGAATTGCAAACGCACTAGAAAGAATAGCTCCTCCAGAGAAAAAAATAAATAATTTAGATGAAAGTGAAGGTTTTATTTATGAATCTAAAACAGGTTTAATACGGCCAATTGATAATATTAACAGGATTTCCATAAAGTTACTTCAAGGTATTATACCGCAAAAAACATTGCTTTTAGAAAATACTATTAATTTTTCAAATGATTTGCCAGCAAATAATGCTTTGTTATGGGGATCTAGAGGTACTGGCAAGTCGTCATTAGTTAAATCAGTTCACGCAGAAGTGATTTTATTAACGAGTACTAAATATCTTAAACTAGTTGAAATCCACAGAGAAGATATTTCAGATTTACCTGAGCTATTAACTTTATTATCAAAATACCAAAAGTATAAATTTATACTTTTATGCGATGATTTATCTTTTGATGCTGGTGAAAATATATATAAAAGCCTTAAAGCAGCTTTAGATGGAGGTATAGAAGGAAAACCAAACAATGTAGTTTTTTATGCAACATCTAACAGACGACATTTAATGCCTAGAGATATGGTAGAAAATGAACAATCTACAGCTATAAATCCATCAGAGTCTGTTGAAGAAAAAGTATCTTTATCAGATAGATTTGGCTTATGGATTGGATTTCATAACATTTCTCAAGAAATTTATCTCGATATAATTTTTGCTTATATTAATGAGTATAAAATACCAATTGAAAAAGAAAAATTAAAATCTAAGGCTCTTGAGTGGTCTATAACAAGAGGCGCGAGATCTGGAAGAGTTGCTTGGCAGTTTATTCAAGATTTAGCTGGAAAAACCAAGACAAAAATTATTTAATTTAAATATTTCAATGGATCTACTGGGTTTCTTTTATATCTAATCTGAAAGTGAAATATTTCCTTCTTCATTGAGCTGTTCGCTATGGTTTGCCCTTTAACTACAGTATCACCTTGCTTAACTTTAAAGTTTCCAATATTAGAGTAAGCTGTTAACCAATCGTTGTTATGTTTGATTAAAATTAAATTTCCATATTTTTTAATTTGTGACCCTACAAATGCAACTTTACCATTAAATGAGGAAAGTATAGGAATATTTTTTTTTGAATTTATATCAATTCCATCATAATGTTGACCTCGACCAAATTTACCAAAATTTTTGATTACATCACCTTTTAGGGGCCATATAAATTTTGGAGCATTTTTTATTAATTTTGAATTTAAATTAATATTTTTAGTATATTTTTTATTTTTTTTATAAATTTTTTGTTCCAAAATTTTATCAATAACTGAATAATTTTTTTTGAGAGGAATAAAAATTTTATTATCAACAACTAAATTAAATGGCTTCTTTAATTTATTTAAATTTATAATATCTGATTGATTTACTGCATATTGAATAGAAATACTAACTAAAGTGTCACCTTTTTTAATGATATGAAAATTTTTATTTCTTAAAAATAAAATCTGATTTATTTTTAATTTAAACGGTTCAATTAAATTATTATCATTTATTATATCTTTTGGAACAACTTGAAATTTATTTGCGATAGAATAAATTGTTTCATTTTCTTTAACTAAAATCATTCCATTTAAAGGAATTTTATAAGAAGCTTTATTTAATAATTTATTAAAAACAGTAACTTTCTGTTCTTGAGCAAAATCATTCTTAACCTCTTTAACTAGATTATTATTTAAACAACCAGTTAATAACAAAACAAACAAAATAAAAACTTTATTATACAAATTATATATCCTTAAATTTATTTTTATAATCACTTAAAATCAAAATAACTTCAATCAATATTAGTTATTAATGGAACAAAACTAACTTTACCTAGATCTTCCCATATATCAGTATTTCTAGTGTTTTTTATTGTAATTTTTTTTAGTCTCTGCTCAGAGTTTTTTTTACCAACTGGTGCAATACAAATTCCATTAAATCTAATTTGATTTAATATTCTATCATCTAACTTATCTATTGCACATGTGATAATAACATTATCAAAAGGAGCTAACTTAGGCCAACCAAAGAAACCATCTCCTACTTCAGACACAATGTTTGTTAGTTTTAGCTTTTTGAAACATCTTTGTGCATTTACTAACAGTGGCTTTAATCTTTCAATAGTATAAACTCTCCTTGTAAGTAAAGATAAAATTGAGGTTTGGTATCCCGAACCAGTTCCTATTTCAAGAATAACTTCATTACCTTTTAAAGATAATGCCTCAGTCATTAATGCAACAATGTAAGGCTGACTAATAGTTTGTTCAAAACCGATGGGTAGAGGATTGTTTTGATATGCATAAGAATGAAAGGTAGAAGGCAAGAATATTTCCCTAGGAATTCTTTCAATAGCAGACAAAACACTATTAGATGAAATACCCATTGATCTTAACTTCATAATAAGATTAGCTTTTTGTATTGAGGTTTCAAGTAACATTTTTAATTCTATCTATAAATCTATCAAATAATTAAATCGATCAAGGTTAGTTATGTCTAGAGATAATGGAGTAATTGAGATCTTATTATTTTTGATGGCTTCTAAATCAGTATTAGAAAAATTATTAATTTCTGTTAACATCTGTCCTATTTTAAATGATTTGTTATTCTCGTTTAAAATGATTTCATCAGCTTTTTTTTGATTAGCTAATTTTGTATATAAAAAATTTTTATTAACTATTTTTGAAAATGAAGAAGAAGGAAAATTAACGTTAAAAAACATTGGATAATCAAAAGTTTGATTAAAAAGATTATCTATTATTTGATAGGCAGAGTTTTTAGCATAATCATAAGTGTATAAATTTTCATTTCCTCCAAATTGACTTAATGCAATGGAATTAACACCCCTAACTGCACCTTCCCAAGCTGCTGCAACTGTGCCTGAATAAGACACTTCATCGCCAATATTACATCCAGCATTAATACCACTTAAAATAAGATCTGGTTTAAAATCTTTCATTAAATGATTTATAGCAAAAATAACACAATCAGTTGGTGTTCCATCAATAATCCATTCATAATCAGATTTTTTTTCAAAATTAACTTCTTGATTAAGCGTTATCGATCTAGATTTTGCAGATTGATTAAATTTAGGAGCAATAACAAAAATATTATCTGTAAAAATTTTTGCAATCTCTTTTAATACTTTTAATCCAGCCGCATTAAATCCATCATCATTAGTTATTAAAATACTTTTTATTTTATTTTTCATTGTGTTGTATCAACTGAGTTATCAATTTTAGTAAGGCCTTTCATATATGGAATAAGAACTTCAGGAATTAAAACTGATCCATCATCTTGTTGATAATTTTCTAGAACTGCTATCATTGTTCTTCCAACTGCCAAACCTGAACCATTAAGGGTGTGAACAAAATTTATCTTATTCGTTTCTTTATCTTTAAATTTTGCATTCATTCTCCTTGCTTGAAAATCTCCACAATTAGAACAAGAAGATATTTCTCTATAAGCTCCCCTTCCATTATTTTGACCAGGCAGCCAAACTTCAAGGTCAAAAGTTTTTTTTGAAGAGAATCCAATATCACCAGAGCATAATTTCATAACTCTATATGGTAATTTAAGTTTTTGAAGAATTTTTTCTGCGCATTCAACTAATCTATTTAATTCTTTTTCAGAATCTTCAGGTTTTGTAATAGCTACCATCTCAACTTTAGAAAATTGATGTTGCCTTATCATACCTCTAGTATCACTCCCAGCTGCACCAGCCTCAGATCTAAAGCAAGGGGTATTAGCAACGAATCTAAGTGGCAATTCCATTTTATCAACTGTTTCATTACTAACAATATTAGTTAAGGGGACTTCAGCAGTTGGTATTAACCACCTATTATCAATTGTACAAAATAAATCATCTGCAAATTTTGGAAGTTGACCAGTTCCTAATAAGGCTTCTTCCTTTACGATATAAGGGGGAGATATTTCTTCAAAATTAAAATCATTAATGTGAGTATCAATCATAAATGAAGACAAAGCACGTTCTAACAAAGCTAATTTTCCTCTTAACAAAACAAATCTTGAACCTGAGATTTTAACTCCTGTTTTAAAATCCATTTGATTAAGATTTTCTCCTATATAGACGTGATCTGATGGGACAAATAAGAACTTAGGAAGCTTTCCCCATTCTTTTATTAAAACATTGTGATTTTCATTGTCACCATCAGGAACATCACTATCAAAAAAATTAGGGATTTCATTTAAAATATTATGCAATGATTCAGAAAGAGTTTTAATTTTTTCATCTAAAGAAGATAATTTTTCTTTAAGATTAGATACATTTTTTTGAACTTCTGTAACATCCTTACCTTGAGAAATCATTTTACCAATATTTTTAGAATCTTGATTTCTTTTTTCCTGAATTTGTTGCATCTCAGTTTGAGAAGTTCTAATTAACACATCTAAATCAACAATTTTAGAAGAGATTCCATTTACACCTCTTCTTTTCATTAGAAGATCAAATTCAACAGGATTGTTTCTTATAAATTTAATATCATGCATTTTATACTCTTTAATAGTTATTTTTTACTTACAAATTTTGATAATATTATTGAAATTTCATATAAAGCAATAATTGGCAATGCAAGTAAAACTTGAGAGATAACATCAGGTGGAGTTAGAATTGCAGCAACAACAAAAGCACTTAGTATAGCATATTTTCTTTTTTTAATTAAATCATCAGAAGTTAAAATGCCTGTTTTTGTAAGCAATAACAAAATAACGGGTAATTCAAAACAAAGACCAAAAGCAAATATTAATTTCATAATTAAAGATAAATACTCAGAAATTCTAGGTTCTAATTCAATAGGCAATGAACCATCAACCCCAGTAGCTTGAAATGAAAGAAAGAAATCCCATGCTAATGGTACAACTAGATAATATACCATTGAAGCACCTGCTACAAATAAGATTGGAGTTGCTAATAAAAAAGGAAGAAATGCTTTTTTCTCATTTAAATAAAGGCCTGGTGCAACAAAACGCCAGATTTGAGTTAAGAAAATTGGTAAAGAAATACAGATGGATATAAAAAAAGCTACTTTGACTTGAGTAAAGAAACCTTCGTGTAAAGCTGTATAAATCATCCGACCACCCTTTTCTAGCATTTGAGAAGCAAGAGGAGCTTGTAAAAAATTATACACAATGTCAGCAAGATTTTGATTGTCACTAGTAAACTTAATAAAACATAAAAAGAATAAAAGTAAAAAAGCACAAAAAGATACTAGTAGTCTATTTCTCAATTCAATAAGATGGTCTAATAAAGTCATATTATGTTCTGATTTTTTTTTCTTTGCCATAATAATCTCAAATTTTAAATTTTATTAATTTTAGCTTTGGTTTTTTTCTTTGAAGTAGATAAATTTAGATTTTTAATTTCATTTACATCTTTTTTTAAAGAGCCCATATCTAAATCATCAATATTTTGAAAACCTTTTAAATCTTCTATTTCAGCACTAATTAATTTTTTATCATTAATATTTGAAACTTCTTTTCTTAGATCTGATATTTCAGCTTCATTCGCTAAATCATCTATCCCAGAATGAAAATCAGAAGCCATAGATTTTATTTTTCTTACAAATCCAGTTATTGATCTTAAGACTTTTGGTAAGTCTTTAGGTCCTACAACAATTAGTAAAACAAAAGCGATTAATATGAACTCTTGAAAACCAAGATCAAGCATTTAAAACCTTCTATAAAAAATAATTAAATTAAGATTTCTTTTTTATTGTTTGTTTCTTTTTTATTGTTTTTGAAGTTTTTTTCTTTTTAGAAGTATTCGACTTATTTTCAGGTATTTCACTAATCACATCTTCTTCATTGGTCTCTTTATTAGATTTGACCTGATCCTTAAAGTTTTTTAAACCTTTACCAAAATCACCCATTATACTTGAAATTTTGCCTTTTCCTCCAAAAAGAATAAGAACTACTACTAAAACAATAACCCAATGCCAAATACTAAAAGCACCCATAACACACCCTCCAAAAACTTCATTATTTAACTTTATAAACTATACATAATTATATGTAACATTTATTTTATTCATATTAAAAATAAAATGTTTTATTTATTGCTTAAAAACAAATATTTGTTTGGGATCAGTAATAATAATAACTTTTTCATTTAAGTTAAAGAAATTTAAGCCAGGTATTCTTGCATGCAAATGAAAATTTTTATCATTAGCATTTAATGATAAATGAACAAGAGTTGATCCAGCCAATAATCTTGCCTCCATTACAGTTCCAGGATAAGATGAAATTATAAAATCATCTTTATTAAAATTTTTTAATTTGTTTTTTTCACTTGAATAAAGTTTTATAGCCTCATTCCTGATAACAACTTTTACTTTATAATTATTTAAACTTTTATGACATTTAAATGAACCCAATAGAGTATTAACTTTTCCGTTAACAACTTTACCTTCTAATACATTTATTTCACCAAAAAACTCTGCAATAAAAGAAGTCTTAGGACGTAAATACAAATCTATAGGACTGCCAAACTGTTCAACAACACCATTATTTAAAACACCAATTTTATCAGACATAAACATAGCTTCTTCAGGATCATGTGTAACAAGCAAAGCTGATATATTATATTCTCTTAAAATATGAAGCATTTGATCTCGTATTTTTTCTTTTAATCTTGAATCTAAATTGGAATAAGGTTCATCTAATAAAATCAGTTTTGGATTAGAAGCCATTGCTCTTACTAAAGCTACTTGTTGTTGTTGACCACCAGACAATTCGTGAGGGTAATAATTAGATAAATTAGAAATATTAATTTCATTCATAAGATTTTGAATCTTTTGAGTTTGTTTAATTATTTCAATTTTATTCAATCCAAAAAAAATATTTTGTAAAATTGTTAAATGAGGAAATAAAGCACAATCTTGAAAAACATACCCTATACCTCTCTTTTCAGGATTCAAATGAAACTTTGAAGATGAAACAATTTCATTATTTAATTTAATTTCACCTTGTTGAACTTTTTCTATACCACTAGCTAGCCTTAACAAAGTTGTTTTACCACATCCTGAAGGCCCTAAAAGGGAAACTACTTCACCTTTAATTAATTTCATAGAAAAATTATCTAAAACAATGTTATTATTATAGCTATGTGAAATATTAATAAATTCAAACAAATAGAAAACACCGTTACTAAATTACATTCGTTGTATTATTCTTCATCAATTGCATCGTTAAAAAGAAAATTATCTTTTTCTAAAAGACCAGAATTTTTTAAATCATCAATTCCAGGAAGCTCTGATATATTTTTTAATCCAAAATGATCTAAAAAACTATTAGAAGTTATCCAAGTTAAAGGTCTACCAGGAGTAGCTCTTCTGTGGCCAGGTTTTATCCATGATAATTCTAAGAGTAGATCTAAGGTTCCTTTGCTTAATGAAACTCCACGAATATTTTCAATCTCTGAGCGTGTTATTGGTTGATGGTAAGCAATCACAGATAGCGTTTCAGTTGCAGCTCTAGATAAAGGTTTTGGTACTTTTTTTTCAATATTAAGAAATTCAGAAACATCTGGAGAAGTTCTAAATGCAAATGTATTATTAATCTTATATAAATTTATTCCACTAGAAGTATATTTAATTTCTAATGAAAGTAAAATGTCTTCTAACAAGAAATTGTCCATTACTGTTTTTGCTAATGTTTTAATAGGTATAGGTTCAGACGATGAAAAAATTATAGCTTCTACAATTTTTTGTTTTAAATTAAAATTTAAATCGTTCTTATATTTTTCTTTAAAATCTAACATAGAGAAAATCCTTATAAACATAACATTTATATCAATAGTTGATATTAAAAGTCTATATAATTAACTTTTTAAACTTAAGAAAATGTCATCATTAACACTATCTTGTTTTAATATAATATCCCCCTCTTTGACAAGTTCTAAGGAGGCTACAAAATGTGATGCAATAGCCGATCTATTTTCAAGCTTATCTTTAATGTTTTTAGGAAGAAATTGAAAAAGCTTTTGCCAGCCTGATGTTTTACTCATCAAATTTTTTAAACGTTCTACAGCTTCTTCAACTGCATATAATCTTGACGATGCTATTGTTATAGTCTTATTCTTTTCTTTAGAAATTATATTACCATATGTATTAATAAGGTCAAAAAGATTAATATTATATTCAATTTTTTGTCTAACATTAAATATTTCTGGATCACCTCTTTTAAAAAAATGAATCCCAAGTTGATGTTTGTTAAATAATAATTTAGAAACTTTTTGTATTGATTCCAATCTTTTTAATTGAAACTCAAGTAAGTCTGACATTTGTTCAGCGTTGTCTAAATCATCAGAGTTATTATTAGGCAATAATAATTGAGATTTCAAAAATGCCAGCCATGCTCCCATAACTAAATATTCAGCAGCAATTTCAATGTCTTTTTTAAGAGCAGAACTTAAAAATAATAAATATTGTTCTGCTAATGGTAAAATTGAAAGTTTAGTTAAATCTATTTTATGATCTCTAGCTAAACTTAAAAGAAGATCAATTGGGCCTTCATATCCATTTAAAGATAAATTAAAAATGTTTAAATTTTTATTGTTAAAGTCCATGTCATCTAGTTGTGGCAATATAAAAA
>Ga0209403_10003701_pt1 | contig 17091 bp, 17 predicted proteins | sample ArcticOcean_MG_C_8_FD_187440 | JGI IMG/M metagenome (GOLD analysis project Ga0209403, IMG submission 187440) | Marine microbial communities from western Arctic Ocean - ArcticOcean_MG_CB11_86 (SPAdes) (version 2) | ecosystem: Environmental > Aquatic > Marine > Oceanic | place: Arctic Ocean... | reverse complement strand
TCGTCCAATACCAGGGGCTTGCATTAACCCTCTTCCCGTAAACCCTGTGGCCATAAAAAGATTTTCATACTTAGGGTGTTTTCCTACTACTGCATTATTATCAAATTTATTGCAGTCATAATACCCAGCCCAGCCTCCTGTCAATTTAAGTTCTTCAAAAGCTGGTATTCTTTTTGCTAAAGCTGGCCAGACCAATTCTTCAAAATCATCCCACTCAGGTTCTAGATCTTTTGCATCAAATTTTGAAATTGGTGAGCCTGCTAAATATTCATTACCTTCTGGCCTCCAATATACTCCTGTTGTTAAATCTCCCATTAATGGCATTTCAGGAATGTGTTTAGGACATTTTATTTTAAAAACTGTATGCTTTTGTGGCACAACAGGAATATCTGAGAACAATTCATTAGTCCAACATCCTGCTGCTGATATGATTGTTTTTGCATTTATTTCTTTAATAGATTTAATTTCACCTTTAATAAATTCTGCGCCTAACTCAATTGCTTTACCTTTTAAAGCATTATGAAATAAATGAGGGTCAATCCAGCCTTCAATTTTACTATCTGTATAAGTGGCAGTTTCAATTCCTTCATTGCTTACATAGGGAAATACTCTGGGCAGCTCTTCACCTTTAATATTCTTGGTACCAGCATCACACTCTTTATGATTTTTTAACGCCTCATACTGTTCCTTGGCATGTTCTGGACCAAATAATAATAGATATCCATTGGGAACCATGCTTGCTGTCGGGTTTGGATTTTTTTCCGTCTTAAGTAATTCAGGTATTTGAAAAATAAAATCTTTTGCAAATTTACCAAGCAAAATGTTTTCTTTCTGAAAAAATTGTCTTCTAAATCCACCTAGAGATAATGGGAAGGATGCTTTTTTATAAGTTGGGTCACGTTCAATTACTTTTACTTTTCTGCCAGCCTCAGATAAAAAATAAGCAGATGAAGCTCCAATAATTCCTCCTCCAATAATTACAACATCATCCATATATTTCTATTATAAAATATTGGTAGTTAATTAAGAAGAAGAATATTTAAATTTAAAATGAAAGCAAATACAAGCCAAGCAAGATAAGGCGCCATCAAGAAAGAGCTTAATTTATTAATAGGGTAATATAATTTTATTAACCACAAAACTAAAAGTAAAATTACAATTATTACTACCAATGCTAGAAAAATTTGATGCAAGGCAAAAAATACTACGCTCCAACTAGCGTTAACTAATAGGTGAATAAAATAAATATATATTATTTTTTCTTCTTTTTTGTGATCAATCCAAATTAGCCAAACTGCAAACGCCATAGATACATAAAGGAACACCCAAATTGAGGGAAAGAAATAATCTGGCGGGTTAAATCCTGGTTTAATTAAAGTCGAATACCAGGGCTCTTTATATATACTGGTTACGAAACCTCCCCAAGCTGAAGCTGCAAAGGAAAAGGCTAAAAAAAATAATAAAGAAAAATATTTTTTAAAATGTTCCATGGTCATATGATTAGCATTTAAGCTATATTTGATCTACCCCCATCAACAGCAATAATTTGCCCAGTAATCCACGAACTTTTTGAAGTTAATAAAAAGTTAGCTAAATTAGCCGAATCAGCGCCTTCACCCAATCTTTTTAATGGATGCATTTTTGCAATAGATTGTTCTATTGAAGGATTTTTAATTATTGAACTTGCCATTTTAGATTTAGTTAAACTTGGGGCGATGCAATTTATTCTAATGTTTGGCGCAAGCTCAGCTGCTAAAGCTACGGTCAAACCTTCTACCGCTGCCTTGGCTGAAGAAATAATGCTATGATTAGCAAAACCCTTTTTAGCTGCTACAGTTGAAAACAAAACAACAGAACCTTTATTATTTTTTAAATTATCTTGAAAAGATCTTATCACATCTGTAACTGCTACAAGATTAAGAACATAGCTTGAAACAAAATCACTAGCCTTAGTAAGTCTAAGAGGTTTGATATCGATTGAACCTACACAATAAGCTATTCCTAAAATTTCAGTTTCAATTAAATCTTTTTTTAAATCATTTATAAAATCGAGTTTTAATACATCGCATACAGAATAAGTGTAACTTAATTTTTCAGCTACTTTTTTCACCTCATCTTCATTTCTTGCTACCAAGTGACAATCTATTTTATCATCATAAAGTAGATTAGCTAAAGCAGAACCTACTGAGCCTGTAGCACCTAATATTAGATATTTTTTTTTCATAAATTTAATCTTTATTTTTAATGTAGTATTCATTAATTTTTAACAGGTCTATTACAATCTTGACGCATATTTTGCTATTACAATATAGTTAAAAAAAGGTTAAATTTATTTAATGAGCAAAAATATATGGATAACAGGAGCAAGTAGTGGAATAGGAAAAGCCTTGGCGATAAAATTTGCTAGAGAAGGTTGGAAAGTTGCGGCGTCAGCTAGACGTGAAAATTTACTAAAAGAACTAAACCAAGAAAATGAAAACATTCATCCTTTTCCTTTAGATATTACTAACATTGATCAATGTAAAAATGTTTTTCAAAATATTATTGAAAAATTTAAGGATATTGAAATTTCTATATTCGGCACCGGTATACACGATCCTAAATCTGAAAAAAAATTTAATTTAGATAAAATAAGAAAAATTATGGAAGTTAATTATTTTGGAACTATGAACTCTATTAACGCTGTTTATGATTATTATAATAATAAAAAAAGTGGTCAAATATCTATCATTTCTTCTGTTGCTGGATATAGAGGCTTACCTGCGGCGGGAGCTTATTGCGCATCGAAATCTGCTTTAACAAGTTTTGCAGAAACTCTTCAATTTGAAATGAAAAGAAAAAATGTTAGAGTTTCTCTAATAAGCCCAGGTTTTATTAAAACGCCAATGACTGACCAAAATGATTTTCCAATGCCAATGATAAAATCTCCAGAATTTGCAGCTGAGCAAATCTATATAGGGTTGATCAAGAAAAAAGGATTCGAGATTCATTTTCCTAAAGCTTTTACATATTTTTTGAAATTTTTAAGAATACTACCTAATAGTATTTATTTTAAACTTATTGAAATGGGCTACAAAAAATAAGCTACTAATCCTTAACAAACATAACTGTAAGTTCAGCAACTTTAATACCAAACTTTGTCATGGTTGCTCTATTAATTGCAACTCTATCATCTTGTTTAAAAATCCAGTCATCAAAGGTAATTTTAATTTCTTTACCTTTGACGGGTACTAATAAAACATATTCGAATTTAAACGCAGGTCCATATGAATAACCTTTTGCTGTTCCAACAACATCTCCAGCAGATCCTTCATAATTATGTTCATTTATTTTATTTATTTTCCATTGCCTTTTTTGAATCTCACCGTCAGTCCAGTTGAATTTTTCATCTAAAATTAGTTGTTTACCATCCCATTTTCCATTTAATTCAGCTGAAAATTGTCTAGTTACTTCGCCCGATCTATTTTGTAAAATTCCCCAAGCCTTAACTTTGCCTGATAAATAATCTTCTATAATTAATCGTGGTTCTTGATCTTTAAAGTCTATTGGTTTCATCTTATTCCCTTGGCAGCTAGTTAATAAAATACCTATTAAAAAAGTTAATATAAGTTTCATATATAGTTATTTGTTATATAAAGAAAACTGAATCAAATCTATATTTTTAGACTTAAATCCAGCCTCGCAATAAGATAAATAAAAATCCCACATGTTCTTAAAACTTCTATTAAAACCTTGTCTTGATATTTGTTCCCAAGAATTTAAAAAACTCTTTCTCCACTTTTGTAAAGTATTACTATAATGTTCTCCATATAATTTTTGACTACCAAACACTAACCCAGTATTGAATGATAATTTTTTTAATGATTTGAGTGATGGAAGAAAACCACCAGGAAAAATGTATTTTTGGATAAAATCTTCTTTAGTTTTATATCTTTCATACAAATCGTCATTTATTACTATCGATTGAATAGCTGCCCTACCACCAAAAATTAAATTTTCTTTTATAGATCTAAAGTATTGATGTAAATATTTTTCCCCTACCGCTTCAATCATTTCAATAGAAATAATATTATTATATTTTTTGTTAACGTCCCTGTAATCTAACATCTTAATATTCACTTTATGATTTAAACCGAGCCTATTAATTCTAGCTTTTGTAAACTCATATTGCTTTTTTGAAATTGTTATACAATCTAATTTAACATCATAGTTTTTTGCTAATTGCTCCGCAAACCCACCCCAACCACATCCAATTTCCAATATTTGGCTACCCGGTTTTGGCTGTATCAAATCTATTAATTTATTGTATTTATTAATTTGTGCCTTTTCTAAAGTTTCATCATCCGAATTAAAGATACCACATGAGTATGTTAAAGTTTTATCAAGCCAGGTTGCAAAAAATTCATTGCCCAAATCATAATGGCTAGATATATTTTTTTTACTTTTTTCTCTAGTATTTGAATTAAATAATTTATTTAAAATGTTTTTTATTAACCAAATATTAAGCAAACCTGAAAATTTGTATGTTACATCAATATTTTTTGCACTTAACTCAATCAAAGATGTGAGATTATTTGTTTTAAATTCATTATTGATATAACTTTCTCCCAATCCACTGCTGCCATTTGTTAATAATTTAGATGTAAAACTTTGATCGTTAATTATTATTTGAGCCTTTAAGGAGTTACTTTTATTGCCAAAATTATATTTTATGCCCTTGGAATCTGTTAATTCTAAATATCCGTGTTTAATTTTTTTAAGATTTCTAAAAACGAACTGATCAGCAATATAATTAAAACTTGTACTCATTAGGTTTCTACAGATAAATTATTTTTAATTTTAATTTTTTTCTTCACTAATTTAACTCCTTTTAACCATAATCGTAATGCTTCAAAGTGTATCGCGGCAATAACTTTAAATGACATTAATGGGTGTTTAAAAAATTGATAAAGTAGATTTTTACTATTTAATTTAATTCTTTTGCCTGTTTGTTTCGCAATAAGTAATGGTCCCTTGCTATCAGTTTGCTTAATAGAAATATTTATATTATTTGTAGGAACAGACAATCTAAAGTTGTAAAATGTTTTCATGGCTATAAATGGTGAAACATAAAATTTTTTATTACATTTGTGTTGAATTAAATTTGAGGATGATTTTCTTCTAAATACATAGGTATGTTGTTCATTAAAAGTATTTTTTACCTCATAAAGTACAGCTTTAAGTTTATTATTTTTATCATAACAAAAGAAAATACTTAAAGGATTAAAAACATAACCAAAGAATCTCGGAAAACAAAGTAGTTTAATTGCTCCGGCATCAATATTTATTTTTGCTCTGCTTAGTACTTTTTTTACCCATTTATTTAATGAAGATCCATCAAGTGGTCCATGATCAATATTATAAAAACTCAAAACATTAAATTTATTATGTGAAAAAAATTTAATGTTTTTTTCCAAATCTTTAACTTCATTTAAATCAATAAATAAAGAAAAAGTTTTATAAATAAAAAAATGTTTTTTAGGTTTAAACCTTTTATGAATTGTCATACCAGAATAAATACAAGATGAAAAATTGTTCATATTTTATCTACAATATCTAAAGCTGATTTCAGGCCATCTTCATGAAATCCATAGCCAAAATAACTTCCGCAAAACCATGTATTATTTATACCCTGTAAATCTATTAGATCTTTTTGTGATTTAATAGTTTGAAGATCGTAAAATGGATGTGAAAATTTTACCTCTTTAATTATTTTTTCATTATATATTGGAATAATTGGATTTAAGGTAAGGAAATAATTATTTTTTGTTTTGAGATTTTGCAGCTTGTTTAGCCAATAAGTAACGCAACTCCTTTTGGTGTCTTTACCGTCTAAAATTGAATTCCAGCTTGACCATACATTTTTTCTATTTGGCATTAATCGATTATCGCTATGAAGGTAAGCTGTATTATCCTTATACTTAAAATTACTTAAAATATTTTTTTCTTTTTCAGTGGGATTATGAATTAATTTTAATGTTTCGCTCGCATGAGTTGCAAAAATAACTTTATCATAATCAAAATATTTATTTGTAGTGCCATAAAATAATCTCACACTATTTTTATTTCTCTGAACTTTTTTAATTTCGCAATTTTTAAAGTGTTCACCACTTATAGTTTTCAAAACTTTACTTACATAAACTTTGCTTCTTCCAGTAACTGTATACCATTGTGGTCTATTTTTTATTTTAAATAACCCATGGTTTTTAAAAAAATTTAAAAATAAACTCATGGGCATTTTTTCTGCCAAATTTTGTGGCATTGACCAAATGGCTGCTACCATGGGAATAATATGAAAATTAATAAAATAATTAGAAAAATTTTTAGATTTTAAGAACTCTCCTAATGTTTGCTCTTTATAAGTGTTTGTATTTAATTTTTTAGCTTTTTTATAAAAAATAACAATTTCTTTAACCATTTTTAAAAAATTAAAATTAAAAATATTTAATTTATTTGCAAAAACGCCATTTAATCCACTGCCTGAATACTCAATACCAGAATTTTTTACCGAAACCGCAAATGACATATTGCTTTTTTCATAACTTATTTTTAAATCATCAAAAAATTTAATTAGGTTTGGGTAAGTTTTTTCATTAAAAACAATAAAACCAATATCAAGCGAAATTAACTGGTTTGAATTACTTTCTTTAATGTCTACTGTATATGAATGTCCTCCAAAATGATTTGTTTTTTCAAATAAATCGACTGTATATTTTTTTGATAAAAAATGTGATGCGCTTAATCCTGATATACCTGACCCTATAACAGCAATTTTCATAAAAATAAAATCTTATGCTGCAGTTTCTTTATATTCGTCCATTGAAGGACAAGAGCAGATAAGATTTTTGTCTCCATACACGTTATCTACTCTAGCAACTGGAGGCCAGTATTTATAAGATTTTAAAGCCGCAGAAGGATAAGCGGCAGTTTCTCTATCATACTTGTGTTTCCATTCATTAGCGGTTAGTTCTACGTGAGTATGGGGAGCATTTTTTAAAGGGTTATCAATTTTATCAAATTGTCCATTTTTTACTTTATTAATTTCTTCTTTAATTTTTACTAATGTTTCGCAAAATCTATTAATTTCTGATAAATTTTCACTTTCGGTTGGTTCTATCATCATTGTTCCTGGAACAGGCCAAGACATTGTTGGTGCATGAAAACCGAAATCGATCAATCTCTTTGCAATATCCTCTTCTGTTATTCCTGTTTCATTTTTAATTTTTCTAATATCTATAATACATTCATGTGCTACATTTCCATTTTTTCCTTTGTATAAAATAGGAAAATGATTCTTAAGTTTGCTTGCAATATAATTAGCATTTAAAATTGCATTTTGGGTAGCAAGCTTCAATCCTTCGGATCCCATCATTTTAATATACATCCATGATATAGATAAAATACTTGAGCTTCCCCATGGAGACGCTGAAACTGCCCCTATCCCAGTTGCTGGTCCACAATCTTTAATTATTGAATGGCTTGGTAAATAGATTTCTAAATGTTTTTTACATGCTATTGGTCCCATTCCTGGCCCCCCTCCACCATGAGGTATGCAGAATGTTTTGTGTAAATTAATATGACAAACATCAGGACCAAAATTTCCTGGTTTAGCAATACCAACTAATGCATTTAAATTTGCTCCGTCCATGTAAACTTGACCACCATGCTTATGAATTAAATCACAAATATCTGTTATTTTTTCCTCAAAAACACCATGAGTTGAAGGGTAAGTTACCATTAATGCAGCTAAATTATTCGAATGTTCTTCAGTCTTTTTCTTTAAATCCTGATAATCTACATTTCCAAGTTGATCGCAATTAATAACAACAACTTTCATACCAACCATTTGTGCGCTGGCTGGGTTTGTTCCGTGTGCAGAGCTTGGTATTAAACAAACGTTTCTATTTTTTTCACCATTTTTTTCATGGAATTTTCTAATAACCATTAAGCCTGCAAATTCTCCTTGGGCACCTGCGTTTGGTTGTAAGGAAACACCAGAAAAACCAGTTATAGACCTCAGCCAGTTTTTTAAATCAGTAAATAGTTCTCGATAACCATCCACTTGTTCTACGGGAGAAAATGGGTGAGGTTGTGAAAATTCTTTCCAAGTTACTGGTATCATTTCAGAAACTGAGTTTAGTTTCATTGTACATGAACCTAAAGCTATCATTGATCTATTCAACGCAATGTCAGAATTTTCTAATTTTTTCAAATATCTAAGCATTCCTGTTTCTGAATGATAGCTATTAAAAACTGGGTGATCTAAATATGTTGAGGTGCGTAATAAATTTTTTGGTAAGTTGGGTAAACTTTTATTCATTGTTTCTTTAATTGTTTCTGAACAATTAAAAATTTTTAATAGCTGATTGGCTCTGTAAATATTTTTTCTTTCATCAAATGAAACAGCTAACATCTCAGAATTTACTTTTCTGATATTTACTTGTTGGTCTAAAGCATTTTTATAAATTTTGTCTGTTTTTTCTAATGTCTTTACGGTAACTGTATCAAAAAAATAATCAGAATGCAGCTCATATCCAGATTGTTTTAATTTGTCTGCAAAATTTTTTGTTAGCTGTGAAACACTTTCAGCTATTTTTTTAATTCCTAGTGGCCCATGATATACAGCGTATGCAGCTGAAACTATTGCAAGTAAAGCTTGCGCAGTACAAATGTTACTCGTAGCTTTGTCTCTTCTTATATGTTGTTCTCTTGTTTGTAGAGCTAATCTAAAAGCTTTATTACCGTGTCTATCTACTGAAACGCCAACTATTCTTCCTGGCATTGCTCTCTTGTATTCATCTTTGGTAGAAAAAAAAGCTGCATGTGGACCTCCATATCCCATTGGAATACCAAAACGTTGTGAACTTCCGACCGCTATGTCGGCTCCCAATTCACCTGGCGTTTTAAGCTTAGCAAGAGCTAATAGATCGCAAACCAATACTGCTTTTCCATTGTACTTATGTATTTTACTGATAGCTTCACTAGGATCCTTTATATCTCCTAGAGTTCCTGGATACTGTAAAATTCCACAAATAATATTTTCATTAATATCTTTATCTTCGTCTCCTATTACTATTCTTAAGCCTAACGGCTCAGCTCTTGTTTTAATTACATCAATAGTTTGGGGGTGGCAGTTTTTTGAAACAAATACTTTTTTTGAATCATTTTTGCATAGTCTATAACTTAGTCCCATAGCTTCAGCTGCGGCTGTTCCTTCATCTAAAAGTGATGCATTTGCAATATCCATACCAGTAAAATCAATTATCATCTGTTGAAAATTCATTAACATCTCTAGCCTGCCTTGTGCTACCTCAGGCTGATATGGAGTATAAGAAGTGTACCATCCTGGATTTTCTAAAATATTTCTTAGTATCACATACGGAGTATAAGTTCCGTAATAACCCATTCCAATAAAACTTGAAAAAACTTTATTATTTTTAGAAATATTTTTTAATTTTCTAAGCGCTTTATACTCTGAATTAGGTTCACCTATACTTAAATTTTCTTTTATCAGAATTTTTTCTGGTACTGTTTTGGAAATCAACTCGTCTAAATTTTTATAGCCTAACTCTTGAAGCATAACTTTTTGCTCTTCTTTAGAGGGTCCTATATGTCTTCGTATAAAGTCTTTTTGGGCGTTTTTTAACATTTAACTAGCCTTCTCTTTTGTAAATTTATCATAAGTTTCTTTATCCATTAAAGAATTCATTTCTGACTTATCTTTAATTTTTAATTTAAAGAACCAAGCTTGATTCTCAGGATCAGAATTAATTTTTGAAGGATCATCAACTATAGAATGGTTACATTCGACAATTTCGCCTGAAACGGGTGTATAAATATCACTTGCAGCCTTGGTAGATTCCACTACACCTGCATTTCCATTTTTTTCTACAGTAGTACCATTTTCAGGCAACTCTACAAAAACAATATCACCCAACATCTCTGTTGCATGTTGGGTGATTCCTATTGTTGCAATATCACCTTCTAATTTAATCCATTCATGTTCTTTAGAAAACTTAACACCACTCATTTTTACCTCACATAGTTTTTTTTATAAAAAGGAAGTTCAGCTACTATTGCTTCATGTTTTTTTCCTCTAACTTCCAAGAGAATTTTTGTACCATATTTTGTAAAATCATATTTCACGTAACCCATAGCAATAGATCCGTTTACGCTTGGGCCATAAGTCCCGCTAGTTACAAATCCAATCTCATTTTCGCCTTGAGAAAATATTTTTGAACCTTCCCTAGCGATAATTTTTCCTGATGGTTTAATGCCTACTCTTAAGCGAGATAGGCCACCATTAATATTTGATTTAATTTTACTATATCCTAAAAATCCACCCTCTTCTCTTCTTCTTTTTGATATTGCCCATTTAAGATTTGCTTCAATTGGTGTAGTTGTTTCATCAATATCATGTCCATACAAACACAAACCAGCTTCTAATCTTAAAGTATCTCTAGCTCCCAAACCTATCAGTTGCGCTCCTTTGGATACTAAAATTTTTGCAAATGATTCAACTATTTTATTTGGTAGTGAAATTTCAAAGCCATCTTCGCCTGTGTATCCTGATCTTGTAATATAAATTTTATTTTCATTGTACAAAAAATTATTTCCATTCATAAATTTAAGAGATGAAACTCCATCAATCTCCCCTTCTAGAATTTCTGCAGACTTAGGTCCTTGTAAAGCAATTAGTGATAAATCTTTATATAGTATAATTTTAAATTTTTTACCAAGCGCTTCTTTGATTATTTTATGATCATTTTCTTTACACGCTGCGTTAAGAATTACAGTAAAACCATTTTCTACTTTTGTTACTATCAAGTCATCATAGATGCCTCCATTTTTGTTTGTAAGGAAAGAATATTTAGATTGATTAATTTTAATATTTTTTAAATCTATTGGAATAATTTTTTCTAGCTCTTCTATTAAGTCAGTCTTATTTTCAATAAAGAGCTGTCCCATGTGTGAAACATCAAACAAACCTGCGTTACTTCGTGTAAGTTTATGTTCTTCTATTATCCCTGAAGTGTATTGAACTGGCATTTGATATCCCGCAAATGGAACAAATTTAGCACCAAGACTTTTATGATAATTGTATAAAGCTGTTTTTTGTATTTCCATAATAACTTTTATAAACCCCATCTGTCTTTTTACCTGAGAGATTTACTCCTTCGGTGAGGCTAAGCCTTCTTTCCAGAAGTTATTATGTACGGTCCGTTTGCCTGAGAGTTTCCGGGGTGGTTGCTCCTTCGGCGCCAAATAAATTGGTCTCTCCCGTATTAATTATATTTTCTGCTAGATATATTCAAATGTCAAATATTAAAAATATTCTTTTTTTTTACTAAATAGAAATTCAAATAAAATTGCTAAAATAATAATTCCGCCGCCAGTAATCACACTTATGGGTGGTATTTCATTTATAAATAGCCATGCCCAAATAGGACCAAGCACCGCTTCGGTTAACATCAACACTCCAACAACTGCAGCTGGAGTTTTTCGCGAGCCAATAGTGATTAAAATAAAACCAAATCCAATTTGAAAAGTTCCTGCTAAAAAACCTAAAAAAAGATCATATAAAGAAACTGAAAGTTTTCCAGCTACTAAAAAACCAATAAGAGCAGCCATAATACCAGCTGTGAATTGGGCTGGAACCATATCAATTTTAGGATATTTTCTAACAATTATTATTAAAACGGCAAAAGAAATTGGCATTATAAATGCTATAATATTTCCAAAAAATTGTTCGCTAGTTTGTAAAGATAAAGAGCTTCCAACAATTAACAGAACTCCAGACATTCCTAATAAAATAGAAATAAAAGTTACTAAATTAATTTTTTCTTTTAAAAAAATATATCCAAAAAATGCTAAGAAAATTGTCTCTGTTGTAATTATAAAAAGAGTGTTTGCTACAGTAGTATAATACATCGCAAACACATAAGAGGCAAAACCAAATCCCAAAAATAGACCAGCAACTATGCCAGGGATACCAGATTGATAAAAAACCTTAAAAAAATTTTTTTTATAGGTAATAAGCAAATATAGAGCTACTATTATTATAAAAAAAAACTGCCTCCAAAAAAGAATTTGCCATAGATTTGCACCTTCAAATGATTTTACAATTATTCCTCCAAAGCTCAAACATATTGCTCCCAACAGAACCAAAATTGAACCAGGAACTTTATTTAGTAGTGTCAATTTATCTCTTTTATATCTTTTATAATTTTAGAAATATTATAATTTTTTTTTTTATACAATTCTTCAGCTTCTTCAAGATCTATACACTTAAAAGAAATATTTGTCCCTGGTATTTTTTGTACTAACAAATCGTAATCAGCAGTTATTATATTAGCTATTTTCGGATACCCACCAATTGTGGGGCAATCTGTTAAAAGTATAATTGGTTGACCGTCTGCAGGTACTTGTATTGCTCCTTTGGTAATTCCTTCTGATCGTATATTTGTATTTACAATATTTTTTAAAGTCTGACCTTCTAATCTCATGCCCATGCGATCAGTTAGATTAGAAATTTTATAAAGTTGAGAAAAAAACAATTTTTTACTTTTTTCTGAAAAAAAATCATATTGGGGTCCTTTTAAAACTCTAATAGTGTTCGAATTTTCTGGCAAGATGCTAGCTTTAAAATTATTTTCATTTTTTCTATTTTTATTAGTTGTTATTTTATCTTCTAAAGTTATTTTACTTCCATTATTAGGACCTATTCTTGCCTTAACTAAGGTTGATACACTATTAAAAAAAGATTCAATTTTAAAACCACCCTCAACAGACATATAGCCATAGGCAGATTTGTCAGTAGCTAAAATATCAATACTATCACCTTCGTTTAAATCATAACTTCTGTTACATTCTCCATCAATAGTGATGTTATTTGAATTAATAATTTTAAAATAAACATTACCTGTTACAGCTATTTTAGTTTTTCCTTTAAATAGTTTTAATAATGGACCTTGGTAAGCAAACTCAATAACTCCATATTTTTTTTTATTACCTACTAGTGCATTAGCAACTGTGAAAGATTTATGATCCATACAACCACTTGTGGGAACTCCCAAGTGTTGTAAACCAAAACGCCCCTCATCTTGAAAAGTGGTATTCATTCCAGCTCTTAAAACTTTGAAAATACTATTTGTCATTTATAAAATTGTTAAACTCCTCTTTTGATATTGATTTAAATTTTATAGTGTCTCCAGGTGAAAGTAGGCTTGGTTTAAGATTATCTTTATTATTAAAAAGTTTTATTGGTGTTCTTCCTATAATATTCCATCCTCCGGGACTTTCATATGGATAAATATTACAAAACTTTTCAGCGATACCAACTGAACCTGCTGGAACTTTAACTCTTGGTGTTTTTAATCGATTTAAAAAAAGTTTAGAATCTAAATCTCCCATAAAAGGATGTCCAGGAACAAAACCAATCATATAAATAAAAAAAGTAGAATTTATGTGAATATTAATTATTTCCTCTTTATCTAATTTTAGTTCTTTACTTATATTATTTAAATCAATTTCAAAATCATAACAAATAGGAATAATCCAATGCTTTTTATCTTTTATATAATTTAATTTTTTAGATTGGGCTAAGTTTATAAAATCAGAAATATTACTTAAGTTAGTTTTTTGTAAATCAAAGTTAATTATCAATTTATTGTAGGAGGGGGCGCAGTTTAATATTCCTTCAATATTTCCTAATTCAACTTGTTTTCTAACATAATGAAATAGCTTAATTACCTCATTGTTAATTGTTTGATTTACCTCTTCACCAAAATCACAAACTATTGCTGAATCTCCAATATTATTTAGTTTCTTTAACATATATTGATATAATAATTACTATTCCTTATTAAATAAACTAAGGATTTAAAAGATGGAAATTAATATTAACTGTGATTTAGGGGAAAGTTCAAAATTACACTCAACTGAGAATGATCCTCTCCTCTTAAATATTGTAAATTCAGCTAATATAGCTTGCGGATATCATGCTGGGGATAAGAAAACTATGGAGAAAACCATAGAAATTTCAAAAATTAACAAAGTTAGTATCGGAGCTCATCCATCTTTTAATGATAAAGAAAATTTTGGAAGGAAAAAACTTGATCTACCACCTGTTGAAATTACAAAATTAATTATTGACCAAATAAATTTGCTTTCTGAAATTGCAAAAAGTAAAGAAATGAAAGTAACACATGTAAAACCGCATGGTGCATTAAATAATATGGCTTGTGAAAATTATGAGCTGGCAAAAGTAATTGCAGAATCAATAATAAAAACAAACAAAGATTTAATATTCTTGGTTCCCACCGGTTCTCAAATGGAAAAAGTTGGTAAGAAACTTGGAATGAAAGTCGCTTCAGAAATATTTGCTGATAGAAATTATGAAGATGATGGAAACTTAGTATCCAGATCAAAAAAAAATGCAATGATAACTGATCCTAAAATTGCAGAAGAACACATTATAAAAATGATACAAAACCAAGCCTTGAATTGCTATTCAGGAAAACAAATTTCTTGCAAAATTGACTCTGTATGTGTTCATGGTGATAGTCCAAGCGCAGTAAATACTGCTAAACAAATTAAAGAAGGTCTTATAAAATCTGGTGTGACTTTAAAGACATTAGATAAAATGAAAAAATTCATTTAATAAACATTAATATAAAATGAAAAAACTAACTAAATTATTAATTATACTTTTTGCTGTATGCATATTTAATTATGGCATGCTTTATGCCGCGTCTAGCGGTGGTAGCGACACTGGTGGCAACAACGAAGCTGGTCTTTATAAGCAAGGAAAGCAATTGGTATATAGAGCTAAAAAACTTGAGAAAAAAAATAAAAAAGAAAAAGCAAAAAAATTATATTTAAAAGCTCTAGATAAATTTGAAAAAGCTTACAGTAAAAATAAAAAAAATGCAGATATATTAAATTATTTAGGATTCACATTAAGAAAAACTGGCAGCCTAGAAAAGGCAGAAGTTTTTTATCTTAAAGGATTAAAACTAGATGCAGGACACCTGGGTATAAACGAATATTTAGGTGAACTTTATGTTCAAACAAATAGAATTGACCTTGCTAAAGAAAGACTTCAAATACTTTATGGCTGCAATTGTGAAGAATACGAAGAGCTAAAAGAATTAATTGAAAATAAATAAAATGAAATCCGTTAAATCTACGGAAATAAATTTTCTATACAAAATATTTAAACCTCAGCTGAGTCCCAAAAAAATGTTGAACTTTGGAGTATTTGGTGGTTCATATTTTGAAGGTAAAATAAAAGAATATCCTAAATTGTGGTTTGCAAAAGCAAAGCTTAGTAAAACTTTTGATATAAAACAAAATTACTTTAAAGTTAGAGCGGGTCTATCAAGGGAGCACTGGATAGAAAAAGGTTGGATTTTTAAAGAAGATCCTTTGGGCTGGTTTCAATGGTACTGTAGATTTGCAAATGGAAGGCGTATTCCTCATATTGATGGTGTGCAAATTAAAAGATGGAAAAATTTTACTAGGCATGTAACTGCTATAAAGAATAATTGCGAACCTGGTGATATAAATTGCAGAAGAAGACAGAGACAAGCAATTTTACAATGGGCTTACGATCCTTTTATTTAATTGTCTGAATCATCTGTTGTGGAAGCCATAATGCTATCTCAGGAAAAATAATTATTACAATAACAGAAAAAACCAGTAACAAAAAAAGTGGAAATGCACTTCTTGCAATAAATCCCATATCTTTATTAGCCAGTCCTTGAAGTACAAATAAATTAAACCCAACTGGAGGAGTTATTTGTGCCATTTCTACTACAATAACTAAAAAAATACCAAACCAAATCATATCAAAACCAGCTTGCCTTATCATTGGTTCTATAATTGCCATAGTTAATACAACTGCAGAAATGCCATCCAAAAACATTCCTAGAATAATATAAAATAATGTTAAAACAAAAATTAAAACATATGGTGATAAATTCATTTCTTGTATCCAAATTGCAAGATTTCTGGGCAAGCCAGTAAATCCCATGGCTAAAGCTAAAAATGAAGATCCAGCCAAAATAAACGCAATCATACATGACGTTTTTGTTGCTCCTAATAATGATAATTTAAAACTTTCTTTGTTTAAGCTTTTTTGAAAAAAAGATAGAATTAACGCTCCAACAACTCCTAAAGATGCAGCTTCTGTAGCTGTTGCAACACCTACATATATAGATCCAATAACTGATGTAATTAATAAGATAACTGGAATTAATTGCGCTGATGCTTTAATTTTTTTGGAAAAAGAAAACCTTTCTTTGACTTGAGGCATTTTTTCCTTATTTACGACAGACCAAACAATAACATAAAGCATAAAAAAAATCGCGATCATAATTCCTGGAATAATTCCAGCAATAAAAAGTTTAGCTATCGATTCTTGTACCGTTACACCATAAATTATTAATATAATAGAAGGTGGAATTAGAAGTCCTAAAGTTCCAGATCCTGCTAAACTTCCCAATAATAGTCTTTCAGGGTATTTTCTTTTTCTTAATTCTGGAATAGACATTTTTCCAACTGTAGCAACCGTAGCTGCGGATGAACCAGAGATGGCTGCAAATAATGCACAACCAACAACGTTAACATGAATTAATCCTCCGGGTAAACGTGACATCCAAGGAGCTAAGCCTTTAAACAAATTTTCAGATAATTTAGTTCGATATAATATTTCTCCCATCCAGACAAATAATGGTAATGCAGTCAAAGTCCAAGAAGAGCTTGTTCCCCAAATTGTTGTGGCCATAGCATCTCCAACAGGTCTAGTAGTAAAAATCAACATACCGATAGCAGAAACTCCTATCATGCTTATAGCTACCCACACACCACTTCCCAAAAACATTAGTAAAATTGATATAAAAAATATTGTTAAAAATAATTCAGGCATACTATTTGTTGTTTTTTTTTAAGATTAACAAAATAAAATTATGTAATACACAAATAAAAAATATTGTTGATCCTATTGCTACTGTTGTTTGAGGTATCCAAATATAAATTTCATCTGCTCCT
>Ga0209403_10003698_pt1 | contig 17098 bp, 20 predicted proteins | sample ArcticOcean_MG_C_8_FD_187440 | JGI IMG/M metagenome (GOLD analysis project Ga0209403, IMG submission 187440) | Marine microbial communities from western Arctic Ocean - ArcticOcean_MG_CB11_86 (SPAdes) (version 2) | ecosystem: Environmental > Aquatic > Marine > Oceanic | place: Arctic Ocean... | reverse complement strand
TTTTTTAAATTTATTGTTTTTTTTTTTATTTATATTTCTCATTAAAGCTTATTTATACTCATATTTCTAATCTTTATATATGTATAAAATTTTAAAAAAAAATAGTTAAATCAAAGCTCTTATGGTAATAAATCTTATGACATTTTTTTTCAGAAATTTAATTTTATATATTTTTTTTAAGTGTTTTTTTTTAACATTTGCTATAGCGGATATTAACGATGCTAATTTTCAAGATTGGTTAGTAGAATATAAAAAATATGCTTTAAACGAAGGTGTTTCAGAAGAAACTCTAGATCTAGCATTTAAAAATGTAAAATATCTAAAAAAAGTTATCGGGTATGATCGTAAACAGCCAGAATTTTATGAAGATACTCTAACTTATGTAAATAAAAGGGCATCCGATTTTAGAAAGATAAAAGCTCGCATTTTATTAAGAGAGAATAATCTTTTATTTAATGAAGTCGAACAAACTTTTAATGTTCAAAAAGAAATATTATTAGCTTTATGGGGGATAGAAACTAATTTTGGCAAACATGTTGGTAAAATGGATATAATATCTTGCTTAGCAACATTAAGCTTTGACAAAAGAAGAAGTAAATATTTTTCATCGGAACTTACCATCCTTTTAAAACTAGTTGATAAAAAATTAATTGATCCAGATACACTTTATGGTTCATGGGCTGGCGCATATGGAAATTTTCAATTTATGCCATCTACTATTAATAATTATGCTATCGATTATGATAAAAATAATAAAATTGAGTTAAAAAAATCTTTAAAGGATGCTGTTGCTTCTGCAGCAAACTATATTAATAAAATTGGATGGGATAAAAGTATGCCTTGCTTTTATAGAGTAAAATTAACAAAAAAAATTAATAAAAAATATATAAATACCTCTGCGAGAAATATTTCAAACAGTTTAAAAATCTCAAAATGGATTGAAAAAGGAATTGTAAGTTTTGATGGAAGTGAACTAAAATCTATTTACAAAGCTGCTCTGGTTATACCCGATGGGAAAGTGGGGACGCCTTCTTATCTTGTATTTAAAAATTATGAAAAAATTTTAAAATGGAATAGATCTTTAAGATTTGGTATTAGCGTTTGTACTCTAGCTGAAAAAATAAAAGCATGATTATATTAAAAAAAATCATATTATTGACTTGCATTGTTGCTTTATATTCTTGTGCTAATACTGGAGTTAATAAAAACAAAGAAGTAAATAAAAAAAAATATTACTCTTCGTTTGGATTTGCTTTAATTTATGATGATAATTTAAACGCACAAGGAATAATTAATAAAAAAATTGATAATACTAAAATTATAACTATTCATTCTTCATTAAGAAAAAATACTTTAATAAAAATTATAAATCCCAATAATTCAAAAGCTATAGAAGCAAAAATTATTAAAAATGGAAAGTATCCAAAAATCTTTATTATAGTTATAAGTAAAAAAATTGCAGAGCTTTTAGAAATAGATGAAAACAATCCGTATATAGAGATATATGAAACTAAAAAAAATAAAAGTTTTGTTGCAAAAGAAGGTGATATGTTTGATGAAGAAAAAAAAGTTGTAACTAATGCTCCTGTAGATGAAATTAAAATGGATGATTTGTCTGAAACAAAGATTGACGAAAATAAGACCGTTTCTAAAATAAAAAAGTTTGTAATTGTAATCTCGGATTTTTACTATCTTGAATCAGCAAATAACTTAAAAACTGAGTTAATTAAAAAAACAAGCAATAATAACTTCTTAGTTAAAAAAATTAACAATAATAAATACAGGCTTTCAGCAGGACCATTTAAAAATTTTAATGCTTTAAAATCTACGTATATTAGTTTAAATAATTTAGGTTTTGAGGAGCTTAATATATATAATAAATAACATGAAATATTTTACTTTAACTTTGTTTTTAATATCATTTATTTTTTTATTTTCTAATAAACCAGTTAACGCAGAAATAGAAATAGACGCAAGTTACGTAATTTTACAAGATCATCTTTCTGGTGACATCCTTTATGAAAAAGATGCTGATGGAAAAATATACCCAGCTTCAATGACTAAAATAATGACTTCGTTAATTGTTTTTGATTTATTAAAAAAAGGGGAGACTTCTTTGGATGAAAAAATTACTATTTCAGAAAAAGCTTGGAGAATGTCACAAAGTGGATATTCATCTATGTTCATAATGTTAAACGATCAAGTTACTGTCGAGAATCTTCTGAAGGGAATAATAATAGTTTCAGGCAATGATGCTTGTGTAGCAATAGCAGAAGGCCTAAGTGGTACCGAAAAGGACTTTGTAATTCTTATGAATGAAAAAGCAGAAGAAATAGGTATGTATAATACTAATTTTAATAATTCTTCTGGGATTAACGATTCTCAAAATTATTCTACAGTTAGAGATATATTAAAAATGTCTAGATATATGATAAAAAATTATCCCGAATATTATACATATTTTAAAGAAAAAACTTTTACATGGGACCGTACTGGCGGTGATCCCATAAAACAAGGAAATAGAAACCCACTGTTATATAAAAATATTGGAGTTGACGGCATTAAAACAGGATTTCTAACAGTTGAAAAATATTCTTTAGCATCATCTATAAATACAGGCGAAAGAAGAATAAATGCTGTTGCTAGCGGGTTCCAAACAAAAAATGCTAGATCAAGAGAATCTGCAAAAATGTTAAATTGGGGTTTAAGAAAATTTGATACCGTTCAAGTGGTTAAAGAAAATGAAGTAATTGAGAGTTTAGATGTATGGTTAGGAAAAAAAAATAAAGTAGATGTTATTGTTGAAGAAGATATTTATTTAACAATTCCAAAACGAAAAAAAAAAATTATAAAAGCAGTTATAGAATATAACACACCTTTAAAAGCCCCAATATTAAAAGATCAAAAAATAGGATTTTTAAATGTTTATGTTGCTGGAGAATTAAAAAAAAAAATTGATTTAATTTCCACTGAAAAGATAAAAAAAGCTAATATTTTTTCTAGATTATTTAAATCTTTTAATTATCTGGTTTGGGGAGATGTCTAAAAAAAGGTCACTGTTTATAACTTTTGAAGGAATTGAAGGGTCAGGAAAATCTTACCAAAGTAAAAAATTATATCAAAAAATAAAAAAAATTAAACTTCCGGTTATTTTTACAAGAGAGCCAGGAGGATCTAAAGAATCTGAAAGTATTAGAAAAGTTTTACTTAGTGGAACGAAAAATAAATTTAATAAAGTTACAGATGCCTTGCTTTATTTAGCTTCAAGAAGTGAACATATAGAAAAAACTTTGCAGCCCGCTATTAAAAAAAACAAAAATATTATATGTGATAGATTTACAGATTCTATGATTGCCTATCAAGTTTATGGTAATAAAATAGACAGAAACCTTATTAATTCTGTTCATAAAACTATTTTAAGAAAAATAAAACCTGATTTAACTTTTATTTTAAAAGTAAACCTTAACAAAGCTATGAAAAGAATAAAAAAAAGAAAAAATAATAATAGATATGATAATTTTTCAAAACCTTTTTATAATAAAGTTCAAAACGCCTTTCTTAAAATCGCTAAAACAAATAAAAAAAAATACTTCGTTATAAATAATACAAAAGATACAATTAAAACTGAGCAATTTATTTTTAGTAAATTTATTGAAAAACTAAAAAATGACTAAAATAAAATTAGGTGTAAATATTGACCACGTTGCCACAATTAGAAATGCTAGAGGAGGAAAGCACCCTGACCCATTATTGGCGGCTCTTCTTGCTCAAAAAAGTGGCGCCGATTCTATTACTATACATTTGAGGGAAGATAGAAGACATATTAGAGATTATGATCTAAAAAACATTAAAAAAAGAATTAAAGTACCTTTAAATCTTGAGATGGCAGCCACAAAAGAAATGATTAAAATTGCAATTAAATATAGACCAAATTATGTATGTATTGTTCCTGAAAAAAGAATCGAGGTTACCACCGAAGGTGGCTTAAATATTAGGAAAAATTTTAATTATTTAAAAAAAGTAATTTTAAAACTTAAAAAAAACAAAATAAGAGTTAGTTTATTTATTGAACCTAAAATATTAGACGTTAAAATATCTAAGAAACTTGGTGCCCAATGTGTGGAACTCCACACAGGAAAATTTTGTAACTTAATAAATATTAATAAAAAAAAAACAAAAATGGCTTTTCTCGATATTAAAAAAGCTGCCGATTATGCTTTAAAACTTGGTTTAAATGTTCATGCTGGTCACGGACTTACTTATAAATCATCTAAAGCCATATCTAAAATAAAAAGTATTTCTGAATTTAATATTGGTCACTTTATTATTTCAGAATCTTTGTTTGATGGTTTATCTGTGCCCATAAAAAAACTTAAAGATATTATTAATAATTGATATGATAATTTTTGGTATTGGAACTGATATTGTTAATATAAAAAGAATAAGTAAAACTATTAAACTAAATGGCCCGAAATTTAAAAATAGAATATTTTCAAAAAACGAAATAGAGTATTGTGAAAAAAAAAGAAATTCTAGCGCCTATTTTGCTAAAAGATTTGCAGCTAAAGAAGCTTTAAGCAAAGCTCTTGGCACAGGCATAAGAAAAGGAATTGATTTTAAAAATATTGAAGTTACTAATAATATTCATGGCAAACCTTCAATAATTCTGAAAGGAAATGTTGAAAAATATTTGAAAAAAAAGTTAAAAAATAAAAAATATTATTTACATTTGTCACTTTCAGATGACCAACCTTGGGCACAAGCAACTGTAATAATTTCTCACAAATGAATAAAAACAAAATATTAGAAAACTTTAAATCAATTATATATGCAGGTATAATAGCCTTAATAATTAGAAGTTTCCTATTTCAACCTTTCTATATTCCATCATCTTCAATGGAGCCAAACTTATTAGTTGGTGATAGACTTTTTGTATCAAAGTATTCATACGGTTATAGCCGACACTCATTGCCATTTAGTCCAAAAATATTTAATAAACGATATTTCAATACAAATGCATCAAGAGGAGATATTGTTGTTTTTAAAACGCCAGCAGATAATCGAACTGATTATATCAAGAGACTAATTGGGTTGCCTGGAGATATAATTCAAATAATTAATGGAGATTTATTTTTAAATAATAAAATAATTAAGCGTAAAAAGATCAACTTAAAAGAGTCAATAAATTGTGGCGCTAGAAAGATAAAACCTAATGAATATAATGCTTATGAAGAAACTTTACCAAATGGAAATAAATATATAGCAGTTTATGATAGTGTTTCTACAATGATAAACACTGATAAATATATCGTTCCTTCAAAACATTATTTTTTTATGGGCGATAATAGAGACTGTTCTAAAGACAGTCGTTTTTTATCTAGTGTGGGCTATGTAAGTTCAGAAAATTTAGTCGGCAAAGCTAGAATAATATTTTTATCTAATGATAAAACTAAAGGTAATATCTTTAAATTTTGGAAATGGAACAGTTCAATTAGAGCTGAACGTTTCTTAAAAACTATAAATGAATAACAATTATTTAAAATTTGAAAAAAAAATTAAGGTAAAGATAAAAAATAAATCTTTAATAGAAAAAGCATTAACTCACAAAAGTTCAAGCTCTACTTATAATAATGAAAAACTTGAATTCTTAGGAGATAGGGTTCTTGGATTAGCTTTATCTGAAAAACTATACAAACTTTATCCTAATGAGAATGAAGGTGTATTAGATAAAAGATTTGCCAAATTAGTTAATAGAAAAACTTGTTGTTCTATTGCGTGGGAAATGGGCATGCAAAATTATATAAAATTAGGAGACCCAAAAAAGATAATTACAAGATCTGATGAAAAAATTTTAAGCGACGCATGTGAATCTTTAATAGGTGCCGTTTATTTAGATCAAGGTTTTGAATTTACTAAGAATTTTATATTAAATCTTTGGCATGACTTCATAGCAAAGTCCAATATAACAATATTGGATTCAAAAACTAAACTTCAGGAATATTCACTTAAAAAATATAAAAAACTACCTATTTATACAGTAATTGATTCAAAAGGACCTAAGCACAATCCAACTTTTAAAGTTTCAGTTTCTATCCAAGGAACAAAAAAATGCATTGGAGCAGGAGGCTCTAAACAAGAAGCTCAACAAGCTTGTGCCAAGAGTTTACTTAAAAAAATAAATATTATTTAAATATGTTTTGGAAAGACGAGGGTTATTTACTATCAAAAAATAATTTTAGTGAAAATTCAATTATTATAGAAACTTTTACTTTAGATCATGGTAAATGCAGTGGCATTGTTTATGGAGGATCCTCAAGAAAGAAAAAAAAAATATTTCAAGTAGGTAATAAGATTTTAATAAATCAAAAATCAAAAAATGAAAATTCATTAGGCTATTTTATTGTTGAGCTTATTAAACCAATTGCTCCAATCTATTTTGATGATAAAAAAAGATCTATATGTATTCTTGCTGCATCATCAATATTAAAAATTTTGTTACCTGATAGACAAGTTAATAAAAAAATATATGATTCTTTTGACTCTTTTTTAGATAAGTTAGACTCAAAAGATTGGATACAATTTTATATTTACTGGGAGCTTTCACTAATTAAAGAGCTGGGTTATGAAATTGATTTCTTTATTAATAAAAATATCACTAATAAACAAAATTATATTAGTATTAATGAAACTAAATTTTCTATTCCAAATCTTTTGGCAGATAAAAATATGATTAATTATTCAAACAATGATATTAGAGAAGCTTTGTTATTTAATAGAAACCTTTTTATGGAAAATTTTATTAATCCAAATAGATTATCTTTACCATTATCTAGGAAAATCTTAGAGAGATATTATTTTTAATTTGTAAATAAAAATATTTTATTTTTTATTTTATTTTATCAGCAATTTCATCAGCAAAATATGTTACTATGGCGCTAGCGCCAGCTCTTTTAAAGCAAACCAAACTTTCCAAAATCGCCTTTTTATCCAAAATATTATTTTTTATTCCATTTTTAATTAAACTATATTCGCCAGACACTTGATAAGCAAAAACTGGAATATTAAAATTATCTTTTACAGTTTTTATTATATCAAGATATGGCATTCCTGGCTTTACCATAACAAAATCTGCGCCCTCATCTATGTCTAAAGCAACCTCCCTAAGAGATTCTTTTGAGTTTCTATAATCCATTTGGTAATCTTTTTTATTTCCTTTTAAAGATTTTTTTGATCCAACCGCATCTCTGAATGGACCATAAAAATGAGAAGCATATTTAACTGCATAGGATAGTATTTGAACATTTTTGTGACCTTTTTTATCTAATGCTTTTCTAATTTCTCCAATTCTACCGTCCATCATGTCGGATGGTGCTATTACATCACAACCCATGTCGGCTTGTAAAATAGATTGTTTTACTAAAATCTTTATTGTCTGATCGTTATCAACAGAATTATTTTTTAAAATTCCGTCATGGCCATGACTAGTATAAGGATCCAATGCCACATCACACATAACTCCAATATTATTATTTCTTTTTTTTATTAATTTTAAAGATTTACAAATAAGGTTATTTTTGTTTAAAGCCTCACTACCTTTTAAATTTTTTTTATTCAAAGGTGTACTTGGAAAAAGCGCAATCATAGGAATTTTTTTATTAGTAGCTTTCTCAACTATTTTTTCAATTTTATCTATTGTGTATCTATATACTCCTGGCATAGATTCAATTGGTTCCTTAATATTTTTACCCTCTCTTACAAATATAGGCCAAATTAAATCATTAACAGATAAAGAGTTTTCTTGGACAAGTCTTCTAGACCATTCTTTTTTTCTATTTCTTCGCAATCTAGTGTTTGGATATTTTCCTATATATTTCATTTGATAATCATTCTCATTACAATTTAAAAGTTTATAATATTATAAATTTCAATTCTATTGCGACAAATCCATCCTGTTTATTTTATATATATTGTATTACATTGCTAATATGAACAATTCAAACGATTTTCATACAGTTAAAGATTTAAAATTTGATATCCCTAATCTACAAGAAGCTTTGACTAAAGTTTTAAAGATTAAAAAATATGATAGCGCTAATGGTATAAAAAATTTTGCTGCAATTTGTTTAAACCAAATTCCAGGAAAGCCAGAGTCAACAAAAGGTAATTTTTCTAGAGGAGTTTATTGGACCAAGCCTGATCATACTGGCAAAGAAGCTGTTAGAGATAAAATGGTAGATGAGACTTTATACACAGAATTTGTAAAAGATTTTGAAAATACTTATTTTGAAAAAGTTTATAAAAAACTTTCAGAGAAGTTTAAGTTAGGAAGAGTGCGAATTTTATTAAAAGAACCAAGGTCTACATTAAGTTGGCATAGAGATCCTGAGCCAAGACTGCATATTCCAATAATAACAAATCCTGGATGTTTAATGGTAATAGAAAACGTTGCTAAACATTTACCGGCCGATGGATCGGTATATATCACTAACAACGTTAAGTACCATAATGCTTTTAATGGTGGAGAAGAAAACAGAGTTCATTTAGTGGCTTGTTTAACTGATTATAAGTTTAATTAAAATTTCAAATTTAAAATCAAAATATTGTAGTATAAATCTTAATACTATATATATGTAAATAAACATTGATTTTAAAGTGAGTATTAAAAACAAAAAAATTAACAATTGCATCATAATAGCTTCTGACCATGCTGGTTTTAAGTTAAAGGAAAAAATTAAAAAGTTTTTAGAAAAAAAGAAAAAAAAATTTTTAGATTTAGGTACTAAAAATAGTAGTTCAGTTGATTATCCTGATTTTGCACACTCTCTCTCGCGAAAAATTAAATCAAATAATCAATTTGGTATTTTAGTATGTGGCTCTGGTATTGGGATGTATATGGCGGCTAATAAACATAAAAACATTAGAGCTGCCTTATGTTACAATATTAAATCTACTAAATTAAGCAGACAGCACAATGATGCCAATGTTATGGCTATAGGTGCTCGGTTGACTAAAAAAAATGTTGCTTTAAAATGCGTAAGCACTTTTATTAAAACTAATTTTGAGGGCGGTAGACATTTACGTAGAGTAAAAAAAATATAAATTATAATGTTTAAATTGAACAAATATATGTCTGATAGTTATCAAAATTTTTTTGACAAAGATTTATCAGCTACTGATCCTGATCTATATAATTCAATTAAACTTGAACTTGAAAGACAACAACAGCATATTGAGTTAATTGCCTCCGAGAATATAGTTTCAAAAGCTGTCTTAGACGCCCAAGGTTCTATAATGACAAACAAATATGCTGAAGGATATCCATCAAAAAGATATTATGGAGGATGCGACTTTGTTGATAAAGCTGAAATCCTAGCTCTTGAAAGAGTTAAAAAATTATTTAACTGTAAATATGCAAACGTTCAGCCCCATTCTGGTGCACAAGCCAACGGAGCAGTATATCTTGCGCTTTTAAATCCTGGAGACCCTATACTTGGTATGAGTTTAAATTCAGGTGGGCATTTAACGCATGGAGCAAAAGTTTCTCTATCAGGAAAATGGTTTAAATCTTTTCACTATGAAGTAGATAAAGAAACTGGGCTAATTGATTATAACGAAGTTGCTAAACTTGCCATAGAGCATAAACCTAAACTTATTATTGCTGGAGGAAGTGCGTACTCAAGAATTATTGATTTTAAAAAATTTAGAGAGATTGCAAATAGTATAAATGCATATCTTATGGTAGACATGGCACATTTTTCTGGATTAGTTGCTGGGCAAGGCTATCCTAATCCAATTGAATATGCTGATGTTGTGACATCTACTACACACAAAGTTTTGAGAGGCGGTAGAGGAGGGATTATTTTAACTAATAAAGAAGATTTAATTAAAAAAATTAATTCTGCAGTATTTCCCGGTTATCAAGGAGGTCCCTTAATGCATGTAATTGCTGCTAAAGCAGTTGCATTTCAAGAAGCTTTACATCCAAGTTTTAAAACTTATATAAAGTCTGTGCTTACTAATGCCAAAATTTTGTCTGAAACGTTAAAAAATAATGGCTTTAAAATATTTTCTGGAGGTACAGATACTCATTTAATGTTAGTAGATCTTAGACCTTTTAAAGTTACTGGTAAAGATGCAGAAGTTAGCTTGTGTAAATCAAATATTACATGTAATAAAAATGGCATACCATTTGATACAGAAAAAATGACTATTACCTCTGGAATAAGACTAGGAACTCAAGCTGCAACTACAAGAGGCTTTGGAACATCTGAGTTTAAAAAAGTTGGTGAACTAATCACTAAAGTAATTAAAGGTCTTTCTAAAAATTCACAAGACAATACTAATGTAGAAGATGAAGTTAGAAGTGAAGTAGTTAAACTTTGTTCTAATTTTCCAATTTATAACCATTTAATAAAAAAGAACTAAAATATGCTTTGTCCTTTTTGCAGAGAAAAAGATACATCGGTAGTAGATTCAAGACCAACGGAGGATGGTACTGCAATTAGAAGAAGAAGAGTTTGTGGGTGCGAAAGAAAAGAGCGTTTTACTACATTTGAAAGAGTACAGTTTAGAGAATTAACTGTAATTAAGACAAATGGTCGTCGAGAACCTTTTGACAGAGATAAAATTGCAAAATCTATTACCATCTCATTGAGAAAAAGACCTATTGATAACGAAACTATGGAAAAATTTATTTCAAAGATTGTCAGAAACTTAGAGGGACTTGGAGAAAATGAAATTCCTACAACAACTGTAGGAAAATTTATAATGGATGGTCTCGCAAATTTAGATCAAGTTGCTTACGTTCGTTTTGCTTCGGTATACAGAAACTTTAAGGAAGCAAAAGATTTTGAACAATTCATTGGCAATTTGAATGTCTATAAAGAAAAATAAATTTAATAAAGATTCTTTTTTTATGCAACTTGCCTTGCAACAAGCCGAGATAAACCTGGGTAATACTAAGAACAACCCCTCTGTAGGCTGCATTATAAGAAAAGGTCAAGCTATTATAGGTGTAGGAAAAACCAGTATAAATGGCAGACCACATGCAGAAATAAATGCAATCAATAATTCAAAAATAAATATTAAAGATTCTACACTTTATAGCACTTTAGAGCCTTGTTCTAACTATGGAAAAACAAGTCCTTGTGTTGAAAAAATTATTAAAAGAAAAATAAGTAAAGTTGTCTTTTCAATAAAAGATCCTGACTTAAAATCATTTAATAAATCTATCCATAAATTTAAAAAAAAAAATATTAAAGTTATTAATGGAGTTTTATCTAAAAAAGTTAGTTTTTTTTATAAAAGTTATATTAAACAAAAAAATAATTCCTTACCATTTGTTACTTGCAAATTAGGTTTATCAAAAGATTATTATTCAATTAACAAAAAAAAGAAATGGATCACAAATAAATATTCTAGAGGAAGAGTTCATTTAATGAGATCTATGCATGATTGTATAATAACAAGTTCTAAAACAATTATTGAAGACGATCCTATGCTAACTTGTCGAATAGAAGGATTAACTAATAGGTCTCCAAGTAAAATTATATTAGACAAAAATTTATCTTCACCACTCAATTCAAAAATTTTTAATAGAAATAGAAATTGTTCTACTATTATTTTTTACAACAAAGAAAATAAAAAAAAGATAAAATTATTAAATAATCTAAATGTAAAGACATATAAAATTCCATTAAATCAATCAGGAAACCTTGATTTGATACAATCATTAATTAAAGCTAAAAAACTTGGGTTTTCAAGAATTTTTTTAGAATCAGGTATAAATTTAGTAAATAGCTTTCTAAAAAATAATTTAATAGATGAATTTAAAATTTTTATTACAAATTTTAATCTTGGGTCAAAAGGTTTGGCTAATTTTAAAAATATATTTGCTTTATTTTTTAAAAAGAAAAGAAAACAGATTGAGTATGTAAATCTTTTTAATGATACTCTATTATCATATAAATTAAAATAATGTTTAATGGAATTATAAAAAATATTGGAATTATTACTGATATTAAAAAAAAAAATAATAATTTTTTTTTAGCAATAAATTCTAAAATGAAATTTAAAAAAGATGAAATAGGCTCTTCTGTTTCATGTTCTGGGGCATGCTTAACTATAGAAAAGTATAATAAAAATATATCACATTTTTATCTTTCTAAAGAAACTTTAAATAGGACTATTTTTAAGTCATCAAAAGTCGGTGACATTATTAATTTAGAAAAATCTTTAATTTATGGAGATAAAGTTTCAGGTCATTTTGTTCAAGGACACGTTGATACAACTTGTTATATTAAAAAAATTACATTTTTAGGAAAATCCTGGTTAGTCAACTTTGATTTACCGAAAAAATATAGAAAATATGTAATTGAAAAAGGATCAATTGCCGTAGACGGAATTTCTTTAACTATAGCAAATTTAATAAATGGAGGTTTTGAGATTTCTATTATTCCTCATACGCTTAAACTTACAAATTTAGTGCATCTGAAAAAAAACAAAATTGTAAATATTGAATTTGATGTTTTAGGCAAGTACATTAAAAATTTTATAAATTAATTATGACCAAATTTTCTAAAATTTCCCAAATTATTAGTGATGCGAAAAAAGGCAAGATGTTTGTTCTGGTTGATGACGAAGGAAGAGAAAATGAAGGTGATTTAATTATACCAGCTTCCAAAGTTACACCAAATGCTATAAATTTCATGGCTAAACATGGTAGAGGGTTAATTTGTTTGGCTTTAAACCAAACACAAGTGAATAAGCTTAATTTAACATTAATGTCACCAATAAATAATTCAAGAACTCAGACAGCATTTACTATTTCTATTGAAGCCAAAAGAGGTGTTACAACTGGAATTTCAGCGCACGATCGCGCCCATACAATAAAAGCTGCAATTAAAAAAAATGCTACATCTAAAAATATTGTATCACCTGGGCATGTGTTTCCACTAGTTTCAAAAAATGGTGGTGTTTTAGTAAGAGCTGGGCATACAGAAGCTTCTGTAGATGTATCTAGATTATCCAAGTGTGGATCAGCTGCTGTTATTTGTGAAATTATGAATGATGATGGCACTATGGCTAAAGGACTTCAATTAATAAATTTTGCAAAAAAACACAAATTAAAACTAGGTAAAATTGATGATCTTATTGCTTATCGACTAAATAGAGAAAAATACATTAATTTAAAAAAAAGCTCTAATATAAAAATTAAAAAACAAATTTATAATATTAAAATATTCGAAAATCTCTTAGATGGCTCTGAAAATTTTGCCTTAATTAAAGGAAGCTTAAATAAAAACCCTAGAGTAAGAGTAGTTTCTTCAAATGTAGTGAAAAATTATTTAATGGGAGAAAGGCTGCCCAATGTTTTTAATAAAACAATTGAACATTTTAAAAAATATAAAGATTGTGTTTTAATTTTTATTAGAGACACTAATTTAAAATCAGTTTCAGAAACTTTAAGAGGTTATAAAAGTAAAAAATTTTATAAAAAAGGTAAAGATAAATTGATTAAAAACTATGGTATAGGCGCACAAATTATTAGAACATTAAATATTAAAAAAATGATATTAGTAACACGATCTAAAAAAAAAGTGGTTGGATTAGATGGTTATGGTATAAAAATTATAAAACAGGAAATCATTAAATGAAACATAAGGTACTAATAGTTAGCGCAAGTTATTATAAAGATGTAACAAATGAATTGGTTAATGATGTAAAAAAAACACTAAACAAAAATAAAATACAACATAAATTAATTAATGTTCCTGGTGTTTTTGAAATTCCTATTGTAATAGCAAAAAATATTAAAAAGTTTGATGGTTTTATTGCCCTTGGATGTGTAATTAAGGGCGAAACTCCACATTTTGACTTTATTTCCAAATCTTCAATAGATGCCATTATGAATTTATCTATTAAATATAAGAAACCTATAGGCAATGGAATATTAACATGCTTAAATAAAAAACAAGCCTACTTTAGATCAAACTCTAAAGGCAAAAAAAGAAAAGGCAAAGAGTCAGCTGAGGCAGTAATTGCCATTTTAGAAATTTAAATGAAACAAAATGAACCATTTCTTAATCCTAGAGTTATTGTGATTCAAAAACTTTACGGTCACCATATAAATAAGGAATCTGAAATAATTTTTCCAAAACACAGATATAAAAAATTTATCAAGGATGTAGTAAACGGTACTATTGAAAGGAAAGATTTAATCCAAGAACTAATTGATAAAGAATTAAATGATAATATTAATTATAATAAAACTGAATTATTAATCAAATTAATGATCATGGCAGCAATTTATGAATTTATGTATATGCACAAAACCCCTGTTAAAGTTATTATAGGAGAGTATTTAAAAGTATCTGACTCTTTTGTTGACGAATCCCAAAAAGGTTTTTTAAACGCCATATTAGACAAGGCATCAAAAGTTAGTAGAATTTCTAATGAATGAATTCAGCATTATAAATAAATATTTTAAGCCTTTGTCTAAGAAAAATTCTGCTGCATTAAAACTTAATGATGATATTTTTTTTGATATTAAAAAAGGTGTAGCTTTATCTACAGATAGTTATGTTCAAGGAATTCATTTTATAAAACCAGAGCCTAAATATTTCTTAAAGAAAATTTTAAGAGCTTCTTTATCAGATTTATATTGCAAAGGAATAAAACCTAATTTTTATTTTTTATCACTTTCATTAAACAAAAGTATTGTAAATCATTTATGGTTAAAAAAATTTGTAAATATATTAAAAAAAGAACAAAAAAAATTTAATATTTCTTTAGCAGGTGGCGACACAACTTATTCAACAAAATTTAGTGTCACTGTTACTGTTCTTGGGTATTCAAAAAACAGACCTATTTTAAGAAAAGGCTGTTGTTTAAAAGATGATATTTATATATCCGGTGAAGTAGGCGATGCATTTTTAGGATTAAATATAATAAAAAAAAAATATAATTTTGGTAAATATAATAATTTTTTTAAAAAAAAGTATCACGAGCCAAATCTTCCATTTAAAATTTATCCATATTTAAATAAGATAGCATCCTCATCAATTGATGTTTCTGATGGTTTGGCTCAAGACCTTGGGCACATATGTGAAAATTCAAAATTTGGGGCTACTATTGACTTAAATGCAATACCTCTATCAACGCCTTGTAAAAATTTAGTTAAAAGAAAGAAAATTAAAGTTAAAAATATTTTTTCTAATGGAGATGATTATCAAGTTTTATTTACATCAAACAGAAGAAACAGAAAAAAAATATTAAAATTGTCAAAAAAGTTAAGTTTAAAAATAACTAGAATAGGACTAATAAATAAAGGTAGAAATATAATCTTTAAACATAATAGTCATATTATTAAACTAAATCCTGGTAAAATGGGTTTTACACACACTTTTTAGTAAAGATTTTAGTTGCCTTTTATTAATTTATTTGTCAATTTGCTTTTTTTTAATTTTATTTGATATTAATAAATGATTTTTACACTTTATCTAATTATAACAGCAGGTCTATTATCATTAATATACGCCTATATAGTAGGAAAACAGATTATATCTTACAGCCCTGGAAATGCTAAAATGCAAGAAATTGCTGGAGCAATTCAAGAGGGTGCTAGAGCCTATTTAAATAGGCAATACAAAACAATTGCTATAGTTGGCGTAATAATACTTGTTGTAATAACATTTGCTCTTGGTATTTGGGTTGGTCTTGGATACTTCATTGGGGCATTATTATCTGGTGCAGCTGGCTATGTTGGAATGCTAGTGTCTGTTCAGGCAAATGTAAGAACAGCGGAAGCTTCTAGAAAAGGTTTGGCCGCTGGTTTAAATGTAGGATTTAAATCTGGAGCTGTTACTGGCATGTTAGTTGCAGGTTTAGCATTATTATCTATCTCCGTTTATTACTTAATTTTATTAAAATTAAATGTTGATAGCAGGGAAATTATTAATGCATTAGTGGGCTTAGGATTTGGAGCTTCCTTAATTTCAATTTTTGCAAGATTGGGAGGAGGAATTTTTACTAAAGGTGCTGATGTTGGTGCTGATTTAGTTGGAAAAGTAGAAGCTGGTATCCCAGAAGATGACCCAAGAAATCCTGCTGTAATAGCAGACAATGTAGGAGATAATGTTGGTGATTGTGCTGGTATGGCAGCCGATTTATTCGAAACATACGCAGTAACAATTGTTGCTACAATGGTTTTGTCCTCAATATTTTTTGTAAACAATTTAAGTATGATGGTTTATCCATTAACAATTGGAGCGGCATGTATAATAACTTCAATAGTAGGAACATTTTTTGTAAAATTAGGTTCAAGCAAAAATATAATGGGAGCTTTATATAAAGGCTTTATAGCTACTGCATTATTGTCTGTAATTGTACTGTATCCAGTTACTGATAAAATTATTGGTTTGAATACGACTTTTACTGTTTCAAATTCAATATTTTCTGGATTTGATCTTTATATTTGTGGTGTGGTAGGTTTAATAATTACTGGATTAATAATCTGGGTTACTGAATATTATACAGGAACAAATTTTAGACCAGTTAAAAGTGTAGCTAAATCTTCTACAACAGGACATGGAACTAATGTCATTCAAGGATTGGCAGTATCTTTAGAAGCAACAGCTTTACCTGCTTTAATTATTGTTGTTGGTATTTTGGTTACTAATAGTTTGGCAGGTTTGTTCGGTATAGCCATTGCAGTAACCACAATGTTAGCGCTTGCAGGCATGGTGGTAGCTTTAGATGCGTATGGCCCAGTGACTGATAACGCAGGTGGAATTGCTGAAATGGCCAATCTTCCAAAAAGTGTTAGAAAAACAACTGATGCACTAGATGCAGTTGGAAACACAACTAAAGCTGTGACAAAGGGATACGCAATTGGATCGGCTGGTTTAGGAGCTCTAGTTTTATTTACCGCATACACAGAAGATATTAAATTTTTTTCAAATATTAGTGGATCACCTCTTGAAAATATTTCTGTTAGTTTTGATCTTTCCAATCCTTTTGTTGTAATAGGTTTATTAATAGGTGGAATGTTACCTTATTTATTTGCTTCAATGTCAATGCAGGCAGTCGGTAGAGCAGG
>Ga0209403_10003696_pt1 | contig 17100 bp, 17 predicted proteins | sample ArcticOcean_MG_C_8_FD_187440 | JGI IMG/M metagenome (GOLD analysis project Ga0209403, IMG submission 187440) | Marine microbial communities from western Arctic Ocean - ArcticOcean_MG_CB11_86 (SPAdes) (version 2) | ecosystem: Environmental > Aquatic > Marine > Oceanic | place: Arctic Ocean... | reverse complement strand
ACTCAAGACCAGCCAGTTGATTGGACAGAAGATAACCCAGAACCGGATATGCTGACCGAGTGAATTGTGCTTGAGGGACCACACGAACAAGAAGCGGTGGTTCATGACATGCCACGCTCTGGAGAACGAGCGTTCAACCAGCAGCACCGCGAAGGGCGCAATCAGCCCCGAAGGCAGGATCTCTTAAAGCATGGTGATCCAGAACTGCTTCCACGAGAACTCGACGGGCGTGTGCAGGGTTGTGGTATTGATCTTCCGGAACTTGGCGGCGCAGACGGGCCGCGTCCAGTTTGCCGGACACTCCCGGCCAGCAACTGCTCGTCCTCCTGCTTGGAAGGTCGTCGCTTCAGGAGTCGCGACTCGCTCTTGTGGTGCTTCACTACCTCCTGCTCCGGGGGGCTGAGGATGGTTGCTTCATATCTCCCTTTGGTTCTCGTGATTCTCAATGATTTTCATGCACTTTCGTTGGAGCAGCGTCCTCTGGACGCGATGCGGCTCCTACAGCCCGCCCTTCCCGCTTACAGCCTACAGCCTAATTCACCGTCCAGGCCTGCTGGCCTCGGATGAGGGCTTTGAGGTCGCCCATGCCTTTTTGCTCGCGCTGGAGGTGTTCGCGCTCGAGGATGGTGTCCTCGTGGGTGGAGCGCTCCACCTGGTGGATCACGCCGAGCGGCACGGGGTAGTCCGGGTGGTCGAACTGGCTGACAATGTGGGAGTACATGTCGTCCTCCGGATCGTGATAGAGCAAATCGGTCGGCACCTGCTCCGGATCAAATTCCACCACCATCGGCTTCAGTCCGCGCAGGCGGATGCCTTTGTTGCGGTCCTTGCCGAAGACGAGCGGCTTTCCAGCTTCAAGCCGCACGAGCCGGTCTTCGCGCAGCGAGCGTTCGGTGATGGAATCCCAAGTACCTTCGTTGAAGATCGGGCAGTTCTGGAGGATTTCCACAAAGGCGGTGCCGTGGTGCGCGGCGGCGGCCTTGAAGACCGCCTGCAAACCTTTGGGGTCGGTGTCCAGCGCACGGGCCACGAAAGTCGCCCCGGAGGAAAGCGCGAAACTCACCGGGCGCACGGGCTGGTCAAACGCCCCGCCGGGCGTGCTTTTCGTGACCATGCCGAACTCGGAGGTGGGCGAGGACTGCCCCTTGGTGAGTCCGTACACGCGGTTGTTGAAAAGCAGGATGTTGACGTCAACGTTGCGACGCAGGATATGAAAAAGGTGGTTGCCGCCGATGCTGAGGCCGTCGCCATCGCCGGTCACGAGCCACAACGAGAGTTCCGGGCGGGCGATCTTGAGTCCGGTCGCAAAGGCCGGGGCGCGCCCGTGGATGGTGTGCATCCCATAGGTGTTCATGTAGTACGGAAAGCGGCTCGAACAGCCGATTCCAGAGATGAAGACGATGTTCTCGCGGGGCACACCCAGTTCCGGAAACACCTTCTGGACGTTGCTGAGAATCGAGTAATCGCCGCAGCCGGGGCACCAGCGGACGGTTTGATCGGAAGTGAAATCCGCCTTGGTGAGGTTGCGCGGGACAGGAGCGTTCATGGTTTTCGCAGGTTGAGGTTTCAGTCGACGGCTTCCGCCTTGGGACGGGACTTGCGGAGCAACGCCCGGATGCGGTGTTCAATTTCGGTGATCTGGAACGGACGCCCTTGGACCTTGTGGAAGGAAATGGCGTCCACCAGAAATTCGGCGCGCAGGACATGCGCGAGCTGCCCCCGGTTCATTTCTGGAACAAAGATGTGCCGGAAGTTGGCCAGCACGGTGCCGAGGTCTTCCGGAAGCGGATTCAGGTGCCGCAACACGAGCAGCGAGACGGGCTGGCCTTGGGCCTGAAGCTTTTCGACTGCACTGCGCGAGGGGCCGTAGGAACTGCCCCAAGTGACCACCAGCACTTCGTTCTGCTTCGGCCCCATCACCTCAAGGGGAGCCAGCGTCTTCGCAACCGCCTGGATTTTCGCCTCGCGCACACGAACCATGCGCTCGTGGTTTTCCGGCTCGTAGTTGATGTTGCCCGAATCGTGATCCTTCTCCAGTCCGCCGAGGCGGTGTTCGAGTCCGGGAGTTCCGGGGAGCGCCCACGGGCGCGCATGCGTTTCCGGGTCGCGCAGGTAGGGATGGAAGCCCTCCGCTTCGGTGCGGAAGTTTGGCGTGAGGTCCGGGAGCGTTGACAAATCCGGGAGCCGCCACGGTTCCGCGCCGTTGGCAAGCGAGTTGTCGCTCAGCAGGATCACGGGGGTCATGTAATTGATGGCAATCCGGAACGCCTCCAGCGCCATCAAAAAGCAGTCGCCCGGAGTACAGGGTGCCACGATGGGAATTGGGCATTCGCCGTGACGACCATAGAGGGCAGCGAGCAAATCGGACTGCTCGGTTTTGGTTGGCAATCCGGTGGACGGCCCGCCCCGCTGGATGTTCAGCAGCACGACCGGCAGTTCGGTCATCACCGCGTAACCCAGTGCCTCAGATTTGAGGTCGAGTCCGGGACCACTCGTTCCAGAAACGCCAAGTGCTCCGCCAAATGATGCGCCAATCGCGGCGGACATCGCAGCAATCTCATCCTCGGCTTGGAGAATGCGTACCCCAAAATGCTTGTGACGGGCGAGTTCGTGCAGCACGTCCGAGGCGGGGGTGATCGGATAACTGGCGTAAAGCACGGTGCGTCCGGATTGCTTTGCGGCGGCGACCACTCCGTAAGAAAGCGCCTGGTTCCCGGTGATTTGGCGGTACTCTCCGGCAGGCATTTTCGCGGGGCGCACCCGGTAGCTTTCCTGAAAGACCTCGGTGTTCAATCCAAAGTTGAAACCGGCGTTGAGTGCTTGCGTGTTCGCCTTGCACACCTCCGGGCGGTTCTTGAATTTCGATGCGATCCACTCCAGCGTGTAATCCAGCGGGCGATCAAACAACCAGCACAACGCTCCGAGCGCAAAGAAGTTCTTGCTGCGCCCTGCCTCCTTGTGCGAAAGCCCGGAGTCCTCGGTCGCCTTGATCGTCAGCGAAGAAATCGGGATTGGCACCACGCGGTAGTTCTCCAGCGAACCGTCCTCCAGCGGATTCTCCTTGTATTCGGCCTTACGGAGGTCATTTTTTGAAAAATTGTCGGAGTTGACGATCACGATGCCGCCTTTCTCCAAGTCCATCAGGCTCACCTTGAGAGCCGCAGGATTCATCGCTACCAGCACGTTGGCGAAGTCTCCGGTGGTGTGGATGTCCTGACTGGAGAAACCCAGCATGAAACCGGACACCCCCGCGAGCGTCCCGGCGGGCGCACGGATTTCCGCAGGGAAGTCCGGAAAGGTGCTGATGTCGTTGCCGATGAAAGCGGCAGTGCTAGTGAACTGGCTGCCCGTGAGTTGCATGCCGTCGCCGGAATCTCCGGCAAAACGGACCGTCACGGTTTGCAACTCAGTGCGGGGCACAGCGTGGAGCGTGGTCATTTGAAAGTGGAACGGGGAATTGGAATCACAGGAGGTTCACAGCCTCGAATACTCGGACACGCACACAAATTTGTACAGTGTACTTCAGCCTAGCAAGAATTCAACCAAGAGGAAACCCCCAGCACCGCAAATCGCTGCTCAGGTGCCTAGCACCACCGCGACCTCGCCGTGCTTGTGACCCGCTTGCAAAAGCGCCGCAATCTGGTAGCGTTTATCTTAGGTGAGTTGCACTTACGAGTTGAATCCACGGGAACGGTATCGCCCTTGAACATCAACACCCCAGCACGGAGCCAGCCATGATCGTCAAAGCCATTTCCAAGGACGAGCGCTTATGAATTGGGAAGACCGCATCTCGATTGATCCGCAAGTCTGCCACGGCAAGCCCTGTATTCGCGGCACCCGCATCATGGTCTCCATCATTTTGGACTACCTCGGAGCCGGGGAGTCGGTGGAATCCATCCAGCAGGAGTACCCAACGTTGCAAGCGGAGGACATCCAAGCCGCTTTTGCTTACGCGGCATGGCTGGCCCATGAGGAGGAACAACAACCCTTGTACACCGTTGCCACGGGATGATCAAACTGGATGAAAACTTACCTTCTGCACTAGCGGAACGACTCCGTGAAGCAGGGTTCGATGTGGAAACGGTTGCCGATGAAAACATGAGTGGAACGCCGGATCCCAACCTCCTGCAAGTGGCAACGGCGGAACAACGCATCCTGTTGACCTTCGATCTGGATTTTGCCGACATCCGCACCTATCCCCCGGGATCCCACACGGGCATCGTGGTTTTCCGGTTGCGGGATCAACGGTGGGCCACCCTCCGGGAGCCCACAGAGCGGCTGATCGCTTCCGGTCTGCTCAATGGCTGGACGGGCGGATTGGCCATTGTTGATGAAAAACGGACTCGCCTTCGGAACCCCCCTTCCTGAGAAGCTTTTGCCAGCGGAACTTCCGATGCACGAAAAGCGGCCGACGGTGTTCCACCGACCAGACAAGGTGCAGGCCGTGCTGTGGGGGAAAGGGCTGAAGGGCGTTCGCGAAGGTCAATAACCGAGCTCCCCTGCTGAAACCACCCGGAGTTGCCTCCTGCGCGGGATGGGCGTATGATGGGAACGACATTGCCTTGAACACCACCACGCCAACCCGGAACCCGCCATGATCGTCAAAGCCATTCCCAAGGCCGGGGGAATCTTCATTCCAGCCTTCCCCTTCACGGGATCAAATCGCCAAGAGGAACTCACGCTGAACGTTGAGGCGGTCAACTCTGAACAATCCTGCGGATGCAATCACTCAGGCCACCTCATCTACTGATCTCTCCCAAGCCGGAGGGGTTGCTACGGGTCCCTCGTGTCCGGAAGCCGGAAGGCATGACTTTGAGCAACATGATTGCTGAAGGAAGGCGCTAATGTTCGTTCTGGATTGCTCCGTGCGAAAAAACTGTCCTTTGGCCTCGGCAGATCGCGCTCTGAAAAAAGCCGCAACCGCTTTGGGAATTGCCCTCGTGTCCGCACCCAATTTCCCCTGAACCCCAGCCAAGGAGTCTCCCATGTCCCCCGCTCGTGTTCATGTCACTGTCTGGCTCGCTACCCTCAAGCTGAGAGCGGCATTTCGCCTCCCACTCCAAGACCGACTGAACGAAAAAGAAGCGATACTGTTCGGACAACTGTTCGTCATATCACCTATGCCAGCATTCCGGACACAGAAAATCCGACAACTTTTTTATTTTTTCTCAGCGGTCATTTTGATAATTGGATGTGCAACATATGGTGAGAGGGATCTAAGAAATTTTGAACAAGATTATGGGCATAGCATTCCCACGAGTCCCCAGTATAAACTTGTAAAACTTTCAGATCATGAATATGGCCTAACTGTTCATCAAGGTTCTCCTATGCTTTCACCCGGTCATGTGCGCGGAGCTTATTTGAGACAAGCTGCAACTATAATTGCTAACGCTACTTGTTCAAAGAGAGACGGAGTATCTGATACGAGATATTATCAAGATGGAGATGCGGGATGGGTTCATTTAAATGGAAAATTTTCATGTAATCAAAAGAACTCCGGGGAAGTAAGTGAACCAAAAACCAATCATATTCAGGCATATGTCGTATCACCTGAACTGGAAAAGGACGGTGCTGAACCACAATTAGTCTTGGATCGGGAATCACCTATACTGAGGATAACAGAACCGACGGGGGAGCGGGGCATTACGCGGACTGAGTTCGGGGAATCCGTGGCCGTGGTAGGCACAGCGATGGACGCGAGCGGTGTGGCTTGGGTGCGGGTCAACGGCGCGGTAGCAACACTGGAAACGAATGGGAGTTTTCGGACGAAGGTAGCGTTGAAATCCGGAGAAAACCGCATCGTGGTGGAAGCCGAGGATATTCACGGCAACCGCGCCGATGCGGTGTTCACCATGATTCGTCAAGCATCGGTTTCTGTTGCAGACACCAAACTGCATCGCCTGCTGGATTCCGGACGTTGGTACGCGCTGGTGATCGGTATTGACACTTACCAACACCTGCCGCGTCTGCGTACTGCCACCGCCGACGCGAAGGCTGTGGCCCAAGTGCTTCAGCAGGATTACGGCTTCAGTGCCAAATTGCTGCTGGACGGACAGGCGACACGCAAAGGGATCGTGGATGCGCTTAATGGCCTGCGCCGCACGATCAGCCCGCAAGATCGGCTGCTGGTCTATTACGCCGGGCACGGGATTTTCGATAAGGATGCCGACACCGCCTACTGGCTCCCCGTGGATGCTCGCGACGACAGCGACACCGAATGGATTCTGGCCTCGCGCATCACCTCCTCGTTACGGCGGCTGGAGGCGAAGTCCGTGTTGGTGGTTGCGGACAGTTGTTACTCCGGGACGCTGACCCGTGGAGTGGTGGCCGACCGCCGATTCAAGCGGGATCAGTTCCTTTCGCAACTGCTGACCCGACCCTCGCGCCTGTTGCTCGCTTCCGGAGGCAACGAACCGGTTTCCGATGGTGGCGGAGACGGACACTCGGTGTTTGCCCGCGCCCTGCTAAACGGGCTGCGCCGCATGGAAGCCCCGGTCTTCACGGTCGGAGAACTCTTTCAGCAACACGTCCGCGAATCTGTTGCCGGAAACTCCAGCCAAGTTCCGCAGCTTGCCGTGATGCACAACTCCGGGCATGACGGCGGCGGGTTCGTCTTCCGTCGGCGATGAGTCTCAAGCCTTGGTGGTGCCACGTCATCTGAGCCGACCATTCGCAACGGTTTGAATTGGCTGGCGAAAACCGTGCGTGATTTGTGGGCATGGCCCGCTCCTGCAAATTGCCGTAATTAGGGTGAGAAAACCGAATCAGACCGTCCCCGCTTTGACGAAGGAGGCGGTGAAGGGGTCGATGCCAATGCTGGTGAGTGCCTGTTCCCAGCGTTGCTCGTGTTCTAAACCCATCACCAATTCCGCATCGAGGGGACTGAGCCACCAAGTTTCCTCCTGAATCTCACGGTCGAGTTGTTCCGCGCCCCACCCGGAGTAGCCACAACCGAGCAAGTAGCGGGAGGGGCCGCGCTCCTCGGCAAGGGCACGGATGACATCCTGCGCGGAACTCAGCCGGAGTTGTGCGGAGATGGTAGTGGTGGCCTCGTTTTCGTAATCGGAACTGTGGACGGCCCAGAACATCTCGCCTTGCTGCACGGGGCCTCCAATCATCAGGGGACACGCGAAAGCCGGGTTTTCGTGCAGGCTTTCATCAGCAAGGATTTCCCGGACCTGCGCCGAGGCGGGTTGGTTGACCACCAACCCAAAGGCCCCCTGTGCATCATAGTTGCACAGCAGCACCACAGACTTCTCGAAATAGCCGTCCTGCAACCCTGGCAGGGCGACCAACAAACCAGGAACGTCACTCGTTGACATGGCATCTCTTGTTGTAGTGGTTACAGTGGTTGAGCGGTCATGAGTCGGGCTCCCTCCCGAACACGGCGTGAGCCGAGCAGTCCGGACCATGTGCAAGCCAAACGCTTTCTGCATAGAATCCGGCATCACCGCTCCACCACGCGCTCCCGAAATCAGCCAGCTCCGGGTGCGATGGAGGTACTGCAAGGTATTTTCAAAGCTTCGGGACACCATCATTTAATGACTCTGGCCAAACTTCGCAAGCTTTGGTTTGAGTCGGTGGATCATTTTCTTGCGCAAAACGCTTTTCCTCGCAACTTCTCGGTCACAAAAAACTTCGCCGTCACCCAAGAATGGTTGCAGCGTTTTGCCAACCAGCGACCGACTCCGGAACTGCTGGAGGTGCTGACACGAATCCGAGGGCGTGACTTCAGCCGCATGGAACCTCTGCTGAAGACGCTGTCCGGGCGGCTGGACCGTGCGCTTGCACCTGCCGAGGAGCAGTTGATCCGGGAATTTGCCAATTTCCGGGCTAGTGAAACCGTGCTGCACCTGACCGTGTATGATGGCAGCATCGCGCAGGCACTTCAGTTTGAGATGCCGAGCTACCTTAAACTGCTACATCGCTTACTCCCGGAAATGCGCATCGACCGCATCCGTTGTCATGTCGGCGATCTGGGACAGGTGCAGGCTGATCAGCAATTGGTTGCGGAACTTGCCGAGGTGTGGCCCCGCTTGCTTCCGGAAACGGTTGGGCGGTGTTGTGCCCCGGCTTTCATCCACCGCGCCTCCAAGCGGCAGGCGGTGCTGGTGCTGTTGGTGGAATCGGAAGCCGTCCGTGAGGAACTGATCCGAGTTCCCGGACTGGATTGGCTTCATGCGGAAATCATGCGCAAGCATCCCGCCGCCAGCGGTAGCTTCCCCCGTGTTTCCCTTGCCGTGCGCTCCGGTGCCTCCGCGCAGCACGTCCGGGCGAACGCTGTGGCACTTGCGGCGTCTCTCGTTGCAAAGCCTGCCACCGAGTCTGAGGTGACGACTTCTCACGCCCAGCAGCAGGTGCGGCACATTCTCAACGAGCTACGCACCTCCGAACCCACTCATGTGGTTCAGGATTCCAGCGATTCCCAGAACGCAACATAACTCCGATAGCGCACTGCGCTGATTGCGCCTTCGGCAACCCCTTGTTGCACTGCGCAGTCCGGTTCGTGGCGATGGCTGCAACTCGCAAAGCGGCACTGCGTCTGCAACGGGGCGAACTCCACAAAATGCTGATCCAGTGTTTTCCGGGTCACGCCGAGCGGTTCAAGTTCGCGGATGCCCGGCGTGTCCACGAGGTAGCCGCCTTTCGGAAGCCGGAACATCTGGGCCATCGTGGTGGTGTGTCGCCCCTTGCCGCGTTTTTGGTTGACGGCGCCCACGCGGATTTCCCAATCCGGATAGAGTGCTTTGACGAGCGAGGATTTGCCAACTCCGGAATGTCCTGCCAAAACCGAGGTGCGTTGCCGGAGGCAAGCGCGGAGTTCATTTAATCCGGAAGGCACCGTGGCACTGGTGAGTAGCACAGTATAGCCCAAGTCCGAGTAAAGCTTCTGGATCGTTGCGGTTTCCTGTGTTTCACCAAGGTCGGCCTTGTTGAGAACGAGCACCGGAGTCAGCCCCCCGTCGAGCCCGGCGACGATGAGGCGGTCCACCACTCCATGCCGAAATTCCGGACGCTTCAGGGCTGCAACGATGAGCAGTTGTTCGGCATTGGCGACCAACGTTTGTTCTGGAAGCCCCTCACGGGAGCGGCGGGCCAAGCGGCTGTGGCGGGGTTGCAACTCACGAATCCAGCCAGCATCTTCTGCGGCGTCCGGTTCGACCACGACGACATCCCCGACCGCGACGCGAGCTTCAGAGGCGTTGTCCTGAAAGAGGTTGCCCCGGATGCGGCAGAGTCGGGGTTCGGCCTGCCCAAGGTCAACATAGTAGAAACTACGGGTGCGCCGGAGGACAACGCCAGTGGAAAACTTGGAGGAGGTTGGGGGCGAGGCTTCGGAGTCGCGCACGGGAATACCGGGCTACTCCCCGGAATCGAAGTCGAAGGGTTCTCCGTCCGCGCGGTACTCGTTGAGCTTGTTGCGCAGGGTGCGGATGCTGATACCGAGCATCTGCGCGGCCTTGGTGCGGTTGCCCTTGGTTTCCCGGAGGGTTTCGAAGATGAGCTTCTTTTCGGCCTCCTTCATGGACATCCCCACCTCAATACCCAGTGCGGAAGCGTTGCTGGCAGACGGCAGGGCCGCAGGGGGGCCAGACGAAGAAACGTTGAGAGAAACGGCAGCGGCGAGGTCGGCGTTCAGTGAGCCTTGACCGGTTTGGGAATGCATGAGTAGGTTGTGGGGCATGATCTCCTTGCCGTTGCACAGCAGCAGGGCGCGTTCCACCACGTTCTCCAACTCCCGGACATTGCCGCGCCAGTTGTAGTGCATGAACATGTCCATCGCCTCCTGTGTGATCACCGGCTTTTCCCGCCCGTTGATGCGGGCGTGCTTGATGAGGAAATGATCAACAAGAATATGAATGTCGCCCTTGCGGTCGCGCAACGGCGGTAACACCAGCGGGATGACGTTGAGGCGGAAATAGAGGTCTTCCCGGAACTTGCCGGACTCGATCATCTCCAGCATTTCACGGTTGGTGGTGGCAATCACCCGGACATCAATGCTGATCGGACGCTCGCCCCCAATCTTGTCAATCTCGTACTCTTGCAGCACCCGCAACAGCTTCGCCTGAAGGGGAAGCGCCATCTCGCTGATTTCATCCAGCAGAATCGTTCCCGTGTGCGCCTGCTCGAATTTCCCCCGGTGATCGGTGTTCGCACCCGTGAACGCGCCTTTCTTGTAGCCGAACAACTCGCTCTCCAGCAGAGTCTCCGGGAGCGCGGCGCAGTTGATGGCGACAAAGGGCTTGCTGGCGCGGTCGGAGTTGAGGTGGATGAAGCGGGCGAGCAACTCCTTGCCGGTGCCGCTCTCGCTTTGGATGAGGACGGGAGCCTTTGCCTTTGAGATGTTGCGGGTGACTTCCAGCAGGTTGAGCATCTCCTGATTCTGGGTGATGATCTCCTTGTAGCTTTCGCTGCCCCCGGATTTCTTCGGAGCCGGAGCCGCTCCTTGCGTCATGGGTCCGGTGTGCTCTCGGAAGGTCAGCGCCCGCTCGACCACAAAAGTGAAGGTGTCGAAGTTGAAGGGCTTCATCACATAGTCGAACGCGCCGTGCTTCATCGCCTCCACGGCGGTTTCCACGGTCGCATAGGCGGTGACCATGATCACCGCCTTCGACGAATCGAGTCGTTTGATGTCCTTGAGCAACTCCAGTCCGCTGCGCTTGGGCATGGTCATGTCGGTGATGACAAGCGAGTAGTCGTTTTTCTCGATCTTCTTCAGCGCGTCGTTGGCGTTGTGCGAAAGCTCCACGGGGTAGCCGCAGTGCTTCAGCGTCTCCGACATGGCGATGCGCATTTCGACTTCGTCATCAACGATCAGGATGGGATTCATGGAGTTCTCTTTGGTCTCTGTAAGACGGTTGTCGTCGTCCGGGTCATGAGTCGGAAACAGGCGCAGACTGCGGAATGCGCACGGTCACCCGGGTTCCGGAATCGGGTGTGCTGTCAATGGCGATCACCGCCCCGTGGGCTTCAAGAATGTTCCGCACGATCGCCAGCCCCAGCCCAGCCCCCAATTCCTGTGTGGAAAAGAACGGCTCAAAGGCTTGCTCCAGCACTTCCTGAGCCATGCCTGAACCAGTGTCGGAGATCACGACTTCCACCACCGGAAGTGCCCGGTTCTGGGCTGCTTGACCAAACACAGCCAGAGATTCTGCGTCCGTGATCGTCCGTTCGCAGGAACTGAGGTGGAGGTCGCCCGACTCGACCATCGCTTGCACCGCGTTGAGCAGCAAGTTCCGGAAAACTTGGCGAAGCCGCTCTGCGGAACCACGCACGATCGAGACTTGGGCGTGGAGGTCAGTATGGACCCGAATGTTATTGTACTCTACCAATTGTCTGAGAAATCTCAAACTCTCCTGCAAAATCTCCTGCAAATCAGCCGTCCCCGTAGGCAGCAGTGGTTGGGGTTGGGTGTACTCCAGAAAGTTCGAGACGGTTTGATTCATGCTCTGTGCCGCCGCCGAGAGATGCTGGAGCAGGGTTTGGGCACGTTCTGAAGGCATCTCCTGCTGCAACAGCGAGGTGAACAACTCGATGCTCCCGAGCGGATTGCGAATTTGATGGGCGACATTTGCGGCCATCTCCCCCATCCCGGTCAGTCGGTTCTTGCGCTCGGCCTCGGCTTCAAGGTGTTTGAGTTCCGTGATGTCTTGGAGGTTGACGATCCATCCCAGTGTCTTATCGTTTGCCCCGCTCATGGGGGTGATCGAGAGGTTGAGGGTCAGCGGTGCTGTGCCTGCACGGAGGTGGTTCAACTCATGCTCCCGGACCTGACGTTGTGCTCCTTCGCCATCGTCCCAAGGCGCCACTTCCAGCAGCAGCACTTCACGAAACGGCGTTTGCAGGAGTTCCTTAACGGGCAGGCCGATCAGTCGGCTCGCCATGCGGTTGGCAGAGGTGATGAGGCCATCGAGATCAGTGACGAGGATACCAACCGCTGAACCTTCGAGGATGTTGGAGAGGTAATTCTGGGCGCGGTCCTTTTCGCGCAGGTTTTGCTCCAGTTCTTGATTTTTGTAGGCAATCTGCTCGTTGAGCGTCGCAACTTTTTCCTCGAACTGTTGGTAGTACGCTTGAAGCTGCTGTGCCGCTTCGCTGAAGCTCTCGAAGCCCTGTGCCAACGTTTCGGCAGAGAAGTCCGACCCGGCTTGCAGCAGGGAAGATTTTTGAGGTGACTGAAGGCCCATTTCTGTATTTGATCGCATCCTTGTGTAACCTGCAAAACCAATGCACGAAACATGCACGGCCGCTGCTCCTTCCGAGGAAGTTTCCTCGATCTGGAAGACAAGAATTGGTTTGAGGATTGAGTGGGCTTTGCTAAACTCTTGCTCTTCCGGTTCACACTCCACTCCAAGAGGTTCCAATGGCCTTGGTAGACGATTTTCAGAGCGCAGTTGAGCGGGCACCCAAGCTACCCAAACGTCCTCCCAGCGACATTCTCCTGCAGTTCTACGCGCTCTTCAAGCAGGCCTCGGTTGGTGACATGGAGGGGGACCGTCCAGGATTTGCCGATTTTGAGGGTCGTGCCAAGTACGATGCTTGGAGCAAGCTTCAGGGCAAGGCTCAGGAGGAGGCGATGCAGGAGTACATCGCCCTCATTGAGCGGATCGAACAGGAGCAGAACACCTAAGCCTATGATTCCAGACCTTCCGCTGAGTACTCTTGTCGAGCAAATCCGCTCTGGAACCTTTCAGGCTGAAGCGGTGATGGCAGCGGTGTACGAGCGCATCTCCGAACACGAACCCCAACTCAATGCCTACCGCAGCTTGCTCCCTCGAAAAACAGCCTTGGCACGAGCAGCGGGTATTGACCAGCGCATTGCAACGGGTGCAAGCGTGGGGCGGCTTGCAGGCATTCCGGTGTCCATCAAGGACTGCATCTGTGTGGCGGACCCGGAACTGACGAACACCTGCGGCTCCCGGATTCTTGAGGGCTACCACTCTCCCTACCACGCCACTGCTGTGGAGCGTCTGCTCGCCGAGGACGCAATCATCATCGGCATCACGAACATGGATGAGTTTGCGATGGGATCCTCCACCGAGAACTCGGCCTACGGCGTGACGCGCAATCCGCACAATCCGGAGCATGTGCCGGGCGGTAGCAGCGGCGGAGCGGCGGTTTCGGTTGCAACAGGCATGGCGCTGCTTGCCCTGGGAACCGACACCGGAGGCTCGGTGCGGCAGCCAGCATCCTTTTGCGGCGTCACGGGCATCAAGCCCACCTACGGCACCATCTCCCGTTATGGACTCATCGCCTACGGTTCCTCGCTTGACCAAATCGGAGTGCTGGCCCGCACTGCCGAAGATTGCCGACTCGCCTGCGACATTCTTCAGGGGCATGATCCCAAGGACAGCACCTCGGCGACACAAACCCTTGTCGCAGTTCCGGAAACGGTGGAGCTTGCGGGCTTGCGGGTTTGCCTCCCGGAAGAGTACCTGAACGCAGAATCGCTTGATCCCGAAGTGCGGGAAAGCGTGCAGGAAATTGCCGAGTGCTTACGAGCGAGTGGCGCAACCGTGGAGCAACGCTCCCTGCCGTTTCTGGAATACGTCATTCCGACCTACTACATTCTTGCTTTTGCCGAAGCAAGCTCCAATCTGGGACGCTTTGACGGCATCCGCTACGGAGTCCGCAAGCAACGGGAAAACTCGCTGAAATCGCTCTACACTACGTCCCGTGAGAAGGGCTTTGGCACTGAGGTCAAGCGCCGCATCATGCTCGGCACCTTCGTGCTGAGTTCTGGCTACTACGACCAGTTCTACGGACGTGCCACACAGGTCCGGGAACTCATGCGCTCCCAAGTGCAGACGCTGTTTGACGAGTTTGACCTGATCCTCGGCCCCACTGCGCCCGTGCCGCCGTTCCGGTTTGGCGAGAAAACCGCAGATCCACTCACGATGTATCTCACGGATCTGTGCAGTGTGCTGGCGAACTTGACCTACACCCCCGCAATTTCGATTCCCGGAAAACCGACTGCCTCCGGACTCCCCGTCGGGGTGCAACTGATGGGGCGGCGCTTCGAGGATCAGCGGCTGCTGGCGATTGCCAGTCTGCTCCAAGGCCTCGACTCCTGACCCCTTTGGCGCTTTAGCCAAGAACCCACAAGAATCCACAAGAACTTTGCCACTCTGGAACTCTGGAACTTTGGAGCTTAAAAAATGATAGACCTCCGCCTCCTGCGCAACGACCCGGATCGTGTGGCTGAGAACTGCCGCAATCGCGGGCTGAACCTCGATATCTCACACCTGCTCAAATTGGATGAGCATGTCCGGGAAGCGCAAACTGAACTGGAACGCATTCGCCAACGCCGCAACCAAATCAGCGGGCAGATGAAGGGCAAACTGCCACAGGAAGAACGGCAACCACTCATCGAGGAAGCAAAGACGCTACGGGGTGAGGAGCAGGGGCAGGAAGAACGCTTCCGGACTTTGGAGGCAGAGCGCAACGATCTGTTCGAACAAGTGCCGAACTTCACGCATCCGGATGCCCCACTTGGAGCTTGCGATGAAGATAACCGGCCCTTCCGACAGGTGGGCGAACCCCGCAAGTTCGACTTTGAACCCAAGGATCATGTTGAGTTGATGGAAGCCCTCGATCTCATTGATTTTGAAGGTGGGGCGCGAGTCACCGGCCAGAAATTCTACTACCTCAAGAATCAGGCGGCGTTTCTGGAACTGGCACTCGCGCAGTACGCCCTGCGGTTGTTGCAAGAGGACGGTTTCACCATCTTCCTGACTCCAGACCTCGCCCGCAAGTCGGTGCTGCACGGCGTCGGTTTCAACCCACGCGGGGAGTCCACGCAAATCTACTCGGTGGAAAACACCGACCTCTCCTTGATTGCCACGGCGGAAATCACGCTCGGCGGCTTGCTTGCCGATCAGATTCTTGCCGAAGAGGATTTGCCGCTACTTTACGCGGGTTTTTCGCACTGCTTCCGGACAGAAGCCGGAGCCGCTGGACGCGAATCGCGGGGGCTTTATCGTGTACACCAGTTCTCGAAAATTGAGATGTTCGCCTTCACGCATCCGGATGCTTCGGAGGCGATGCACGAACGCATGCGGGAACTCGAGGAGCGTATCTACCAAGACCTTGGAATCCCGTATCAGGTGGTGAACATCTGCACAGGCGACCTCGGCGCCCCCGCTTTCCGGAAGTACGATCTGGAGGCGTGGATGCCCGGACGCAACAAGTGGGGCGAGATCACCTCCACCTCCAACTGCACCGACTATCAGGCGAGACGTCTCAACATCCGCTACAAGGATTCCGAGTCCGGCAAGAACCAGTTCGTCCACATGCTCAACGGCACGGCGGTCGCGGTTTCCCGCACCCTGATCGCGCTCATCGAGAACGGGCAGCAGGCCGACGGCTCGATCAAGCTGCCCAAGTGTCTCGGCCTCCCGGACATTCCAGCACCCAAACGCGAACGGTTGTAGGAGCGAGCTATGTCCGTGAACTTAAATCCTTGTTGGACTGACCTTCAGCCCGCTGTTTCAAACCAAGGTTGCAGCCACTCCCGCCATGCAGCATGGGCGGCAGCATCCAGTCCGGCCTGCACTGATTTCGTCCCCAATGTCAGTGGCTCCAGCGGCTCCCCGTTGAGTTGGCAGTAGTGTCCCCCGGCTTCCCGGAGAATGAGTTGCCCCGCAGCGTAATCCCACAAATGTTGTCGTCCGTGCAGGTAAAAATGCCCGCGCCCGGCGGCCACCCAACACCACTCCAAAGCCGAGGCTCCAAAGTTGCGCTGAGAGCGATACGGTGGATTTTGCGCAAATGCCAGCCGCAATGCTTCCGGAAGCCGCTTCAAATCTACCAGAATGGTCTGCTGGTCCAGTGGTGGTGCAGGCTGCGGACGGAGTCGTTGCTCCCCCAGCCACGCGCCCTTTCCCCGCGCCGCTGCAAAGCGTTCCCTCCGGTTGGGGTCGTACACCCAACCTAGCTGGGCCTCCCGGTTTTCGATCAAGGCCAACGCGGTGCAGTAAAACGGAACTCCCGCCGTGTAATTGCCTGTGCCGTCCAGTGGGTCCAGCACCCAAAACGGCGTGGTCGCGTCCTCAAAAATGCGGGACTGCTCCTCCGCATCCATTTCTTCGCCCAAGACGGGATAGTCCGGAGTCAACTGCCGGAGTACGCCAATGACCGCCTCCTGAAGGGCGTGGTCGAGTTCCGTGACTTGACTGCCGTCCTGCTTCATGGACCAGTCCGTGGTGCCCTTCGACTTCAGGGTCTTGTGGAGAATCGGCAGAAGCCTTGTGTCTAACTCTGTGGGAGTGGGGAAAGTCATAGACGTTTACATCCTTGGTTTCAGGTTTTCAGAATCGTAGGCAGCCTCCAGCGTGGCTTGGGCTGGAAAGCGTTGGCAGGCGATTTCGATCTCGAAGCCTCCTGTGGAGAGCATCGCGTCCAGTCCCTGCTCGGCAATCCGGATGTAGCCCAGCGCGATGGCACAGCCGAGGGTGTGCCCGAAGGCTCCGGAGGTGGTGCGCCCCACCAGCGTGTCCTGCCACCAGATTGGCTCGCCGCTGTGCGGGTGCGCGTTTGAGTCTGCGAGGGTGAACTGCACCAGCCGTCGTGATACCCCTTCCGTTTGTTGTCGGAGCAGAGTTTTTTACCAAGAAACGAAGCGGACTTGTTGAAGCACACCGCAAATTCCAACCCAGCTTGCAAAGGGGTGTCGTCTGGGCCAATTTCATGGTCACAAGCGCGATAGCCTTTCTCAATACGCAGTGAGCTGAGGGCTTCCGTGCCCACGAGTTTCAGGCCCAAACCGCCCCCCGCCTCGCAGAGATCGTCGAACACCGGAACCGCCGATTCGCTCGGAATGGTCAACTCCCAGCCCAATTCTCCGACGTAAGAAAGGCGGGCCGCTCGTACCAGTGCCGGGCCGACCTCGACCCTGCGGTGTGTGTAGTGTGGGAATCCGGCATTGGAGAAATCATCCGGACTCACACGGTTCAGCAGTTCCCGCGAGTTTAGTCCAGCGATGCTGATCACGGCGTAGGCACTAGTGATGTCAGCGACGGTGACATGTTCATCCGCATGGAGGTTGCGACGAATCCAGTCTTGATCACGAACGGGTTGCCCGGTTCCGGTGATGAGCAG
>Ga0209403_10003694_pt1 | contig 17112 bp, 13 predicted proteins | sample ArcticOcean_MG_C_8_FD_187440 | JGI IMG/M metagenome (GOLD analysis project Ga0209403, IMG submission 187440) | Marine microbial communities from western Arctic Ocean - ArcticOcean_MG_CB11_86 (SPAdes) (version 2) | ecosystem: Environmental > Aquatic > Marine > Oceanic | place: Arctic Ocean... | reverse complement strand
ACTTTCTCAACCAATTTCACTACATCTAAAATATTTTCATATCCGTCATTATTTAAGTCAGTTATTTTGGAAATCGGTTTATTTCCGTCACCATAAATTCCTTCACAGATATCTAACATTCCATTATTATTACAGTCACTGCCATCTCCTTCCCCCCCACAGATTCCACAGGCATCAATAATTGCTTTGCCATTTGGCAATCCATTGCAGTCACAACTTCCTGTATTAGGTAAATCATTCCCACCGCAGACGCCACATTTATCCTTTGTAATTGTCATATCCCCACCGCAAATACCAAAGCAATCTCTTTCCCATACGGGAGTACCTTTCCATTCCTGAAGTTTAAACTCCATATCGATTTCAGCTCCACAAAGGAGTGTTCCATCAAAATCGGCACCGGTAAAATCGGCATGTTTTAGATTTGTTCCCTCTAAGTTGGCATTTTTAAGATTGGCATTCATTAGTTTGGCATCAAATAAAGAGGCATTAGTAAAATTAACATTTTGAAGATTGGTATTCACCAAATTGGCATATCGTAAATCAGCTACTACAAAAGATGCATTTTTCAGATTGGCTTCATTGAGATTTGCATACCATAACCATGCATCTGTTAAATTGGCATTTTCCAGATTTGCATCCAAAAGGTCAGCATCAAACAATGAAGCATCCTTTAGATTTGCGTTTATTAGATTTATATGAACCAAAGATGCATTAACCAAATTGGCACCTTCTAAATTTGCATTCTTGAGATTGGCATTTTCTAAATTGGCATAGCGAAAATCTGTACCCTTTAGATTTGAATCTTCCAAATTTACCCAGCTGAGGTTGGCATTTACTAAATTTGCATTTACCAGATTAGCACCGGAGAGATTTGCGGTAACAAGTTGAGAATAACGAAGGTCTGCACCCACCAAATATGCCCCTTCAAGATTTGCCCATTTCAAATCAACATTTCGAAGATTGGCATTTGGCAGCCAGCATTTCAGCATATAGGAATAATATTTCTGCCATGTTTCTTCGTTACAGTCACAATTATAATTTGTACCATTCATCTCATTATAATCACTGCATTCATCGGCAAATATTGGAATAATGAAAACGATTAGTAAAAAGAAATATCGCATGATCTTTATTTAATAATTAGTACCTGTAATTTTTACCATTTATTAGAATTTCTTAATAAGTACTGTCAGCCTTAAGATTAAAGGGGTAAACGTTATCTAATTGTGACGATAAAGGGGGCAATTAATTCTATCTTTTCTTCCAGGCTTTTACCTAAGAGGAGGTTTTTTCTGTTAGATAATTCCTGATACTCAGGGAGTATGGAAATCAGGTTGGATACATAATTCCCTTTAATTGCAAAATTTATATTTTGAGGAATAATTGATTCATTATCATAAAAATATCGAGCGTTTAATGTAGATACGACTACCCCAACAATTTCACCATTCTTATTAAGCAGAGGACCTCCGCTGTTTCCCGGTTGAATAGGATTACTAATTTGTATAAGTCTGGGGTCATCTTTAATTCCGTAAAGTGAACTGATATCACCTGTTGATAATTTAACAGATTTTCCCAATATTTCACCCAAGGGATAGCCTAAAGTAAATATTTCTTGCCCCAATCTAATATCGCTGGCATTTGAAATTATAAAAGGAATATCTTCAGTGAAGTACTCTGAAATATGAAAATTATCTAATGCTAATAATGCAATATCATTATTCTTATCCTGCAATGCAATTTTAGCAGAAAATGATTTATCGATGGAAGGGAAATAGACTTCTATTTTCTGTTTTCCCTGAATTACATGATAATTGGTGATGATTAACCCATTTCCGGAAATGACAAATCCGCTACCCATAGATTGAAGCTGGGCATTTAATGCCAATCCCGCAGAAGACATATATAAGGGAGGATACACTTTTAAAGAAATATTTTCTCTGTCATAATTTATGGGATATTTTGAAAATGCTGAAGAAGTTCTGTAAATACCACTTTCTTCCAAAATAACGTTTCGTATTTTTTCAGTGTGATCCGCCATAAACCAATGTTCTTCATAAGTATTTTGATACCCACTTTTACTGTAATAGGCTTTCATTTGCCCTTTGGGCCATTCAGATTCTTTACTGTGAAGTATATAGGAATTATACCGATTATAAATTTCTTCATCCCGAATAATTGCAACTTCAAACTTGCCAGCAATTTCGTTATTTCCTCTAACACCAGTAAGCATATTCTCCCAATCTGTATTTTCAGAAACTGTCCAAATCCCTTCAATTGGATCTAATACATTTCGATGAAAATATTCTTTGAATTCGTGTTTATCCAGATTTATGGATGGCCAGAACATAGTTTCAATTTGATCAAATGAGATAATATTAGCAGTAATACCGTAACAGCTATTGGTATCATCGGGAAGTTTTATATTAACAATATGTAAGGCATCACCACCCACTTTGCGAACCTTCCATTTTGCCAAACGAATGACATCATTATAATCGCAATTAACCATAGAAGGAACTGCATTATTAATGGTCAGTACTCCCATTTTAATAGATAAAGGGGGTAATGGGTCTAATTCATGGTAAACAGATATATTGTATTCAGCCGATTTAGCAGTTTTTTGAGCTAATTGTGGTTTGTACTTCACATAGGGTGCACAAGATATCCCAAAAATAAACATTGTAATTAAGATGATCCGAAATTTCATGCGGTTCTCCATAAATGAAATTTAAGAAATATATTACCCTGAAATTACAATTATTTCTAATTCTCTAAAATTCCCAGATTTAAGAGAATAATCCGAATTAACTTTTGCTAATTATTAATTGCTTATAACTGTAACGATAAATTAATTCTCAATAAATTAGAATTTGGATTTAATTGAGGTTCAATTGAGACATTAAAATTTGTCCGTTCAAGATAAATTACATCGAAGAATGAAACCAATCGGTGCAGAATTAGACCCCCAACAGCAAATTTTGCGTATTTGTCAGAAGTGGCCGAATTAATGCGCATTTTATTGAATTGTATGCGGTTAGGAGAGTTGTCCCATTGCCAATCATTTCCCATATCCTCTTCGTATTTATCTGATACTAATCTTTGACGTTCCTTGGTATCATTATAAGAATCTAAACTATTATAATGACCCAAATTTACCGCAAATAAATAATTTTTTCCTGTCATATCCACATCTGCATGAAGTTCAGCGAAAGCAATATAATCACTTTTATACCAAGCAGCAGTCTTTTTTCCTCCGATGTAAACGAACCAAAGCGCAGCTTCCCTGATAAAGAAATTATTGGCACGTTTTGATTCTCCCAGCGCCAGTTCACCCCAACCGGGCAAAACCATGGACTGGAGTTTTACTTTTGCATTTCCATTTACCTGTGCAGAAATACATGACAGACCAATAATAAGTATTAGTAAATATTTTTTCATTTTTTTCTTATAAAAGTACCCATAATTAATAACATAGAAATTAAGACACTCAATTGAGCAAAAATATCTCCATATTTTGTATAAAAAGTTACTTCTTTACTGGGAATAATTGCAGCATTAATCACTCCGGTTTGATTCAACGGTAGTTGTTTAACGATGTTCCCTGCAGGGTTTATAACCAAAGATATTCCTGTATTCGTACACCTAAGTATCGGCCTACGATTCTCAATAGCTCTGTAAATTGCCTGTTTTGCATGTTGCTGAGGTTCAGGTGCGGTTTCATACCAACCATCATTCACAACATAAACCAATACCTGTGCTCCCCGTCTGACAAACTCTGCACTTAATGCCGGGAAAGTAGATTCGAAACAAATCATGGCTGCAAAGAGTTTATCTTGAATTTTAAACATTCTGAATTCATTTCCATGGGTGAAATTTGCTTGACCCAAATTTAATTCTTTTAATGAGGGAAAATATTCAGATAATGGAATATGTTCAGCCATAGGCACTAAGGTTAATTTATTATATATTTTTGACACGGAATCTGCAGAAATTAAAGCTACTGAATTAAAGTATTTTCTATTTTGTTTTTCTCCAGAATAATACGGTATTCCAGATAATAATTTTGATTCACCCAATTCAGATTGAATCCATTTTAAATAATATTGATTACCCTGTAATATGTAGGAAGGAGTAGCAGATTCTGGCCAAATGACTACATCAACCCCATTTTCTATTGCTGGTTTGGTCAGATTTAAAAGGGATTCAATATTATCTTTGACTCCTCCAGGTTTCCATTTTTGAGAAAGATGAATATTGGGTTGAATGAGGGTGATATCTATTTTTTGTTCAAAATCAATCTGTGGACTCGGAGTTAAATATAATCCCGTTATCCAAGGTATAATGAATATGGAAATTAGGGTAAATAAATGTTTTGTATAGGGGCGGTCTATCCAATTGTAGATACATACATTCAGCAAAATAATCCAAAAAGTTATTCCATAAATCCCTGATAATTCCGCATTTTGAACGAGGGTGAGAAAATCCAACTGAGTGTTTGCTAAGGCAGTCCAGGGTCCCCCGGTTAAGACATCCATATTTCGGATATATTCCACAGAAGTCCAGACAAATGGCAAAAGCCAAAACCAATATTTTGAGTAATATGATTTTAGGAACCCAACAAGTACACTGATACCTGCCACGTTCAAAGCGCAATAAAATACAGCTGCCAGCATGGAAATTATTCCAATTAAGGGAGTAGTTCCAATATTCATTGCCAGCCAAAATATTACAGTTAAATAGTAGGCAATTCCCCAAATAAATCCTACCATGAAATACTCTTTTTTGGATTCCATTCGGTTTAGCACAAATATAAATGGAACCAGGCTAAACCATGCCAACCAGCCTAATTGGAGGGGTTGTTGGGCAAGACCAGTTAAAAATGCCGAAATTATAAGAGTAATGGAAGAATAGGGAACTCTCATTCAGGACTGAGAATCTAAATATTCTTGAAGGATTATTGCGGCGGCAGTTTCATCCACTCTACCTTTTTCATGACCGGTTTTTACACCTTGTTCTCTAAGGCTTAATTTTGCAGCGACACTACTTAAGCGTTCATCAATGGGTATCACCCGGATTTTCCCCACGCTAAACAATTCTTCGATAAATTTATTAACTATTTCCGTTTGCTGAGAGTGTTCACCCCTTAATGTAAGTGGAACACCTACAACAATTCTCTCAACATCATTTTCTTTTGCAATTTCTAGTATTGCGGATAAATAATCTCCTGTTTTTTTTCGATCAATAACCTTAAAAGGTTTGGCAATAATCCATAAGGGATCCGAAAGAGCCAATCCTATACGGCGACCTCCGTAATCAACTCCAAGGATCCTACTCAATCGGTTTTAGTCCACTCTTGCTGAAGTTCTTGCCGAATAATTTTACCTGGTTTGAAATGTATTTTTCGTCGTGGTGGTACAAAAACTTCTTCATTTGTGCGAGGGTTTCTTGCACGAGGTTTGGCTTTGGTAGGTTTAACTTCAAACACTCCAAAATTTCGCAATTCTATCCGGATTCTACTTTTATCCTCAGTGAGCATTTCAGCAATGGTATCTAATGTAGTATCCAATATTAATTTCATTTCATCGTGGGTGAGATTTAATTTGTTACCTGTTCTGCGAATTATGTCCTCACGAGTGTAGTTGGTTGGGTTCATATTACATCCTTTCAGTTGATATGAAGTTTGATATTTTTTGAATTCTTGTTGAAAGCCTATCTAATTGACGTGTATCTCTCACTTCTAAGACAATAATGCAAGTGGCAATACCATCTGAAGCTTTCATATCTATGCTGGAGATATTTATGTTTAATACTGAAATACATTCTGTAATATCTTTCAATAGCTGCTTTCGGTCTTCTAATAAAATCTTAAGTCGGACAATAAATGAACTTTCTGGTTTCACATTCCATTCCACAAAAATAAATCTATCCTCGCCCTCCATACAGGGTAAATTTTTGCAGGTACTGCGATGAATAGTAACTCCTCTTCCACGGGTTATATATCCTACAATTTCATCCCCCGGTATGGGACTACAACATTTTGCAAAAGCTAATAATGCATTAGAAACTCCATCAACCGTAACACCCTTAGCTTGTCTCCGTGCACGGTTAATGAATCGCTCTGTTAAAGATTCGCTTTCTGGGTCTATATCCTGTTCAGTATAATCAATAGGTTGATATTTATCAATGATATCTCGGACCGTTAATTGTCCATTTGCCAAAGCAGCATACACCAATTCAATTTGATTGAAACCCAGCGTTTGAGGTTTTTTACGTAAATCATCCAGGATAGATATTCGTTTCATCCGCCGTAAAGTTTTTTCAATAATTTCTTTCCCAAGTTGGATGCTTTGTTCGGTTTGTTCTTTTTTCACCCAACGTTTAATGTGCGATTTTGCTTTTCCTGTTTGTACAAATTTCAACCAAGCATAACTTGGCTTTTGAGTATTAGAGGTTAATATTTCTATTGAATCTCCATTTTTTAAAACCATGTTTAAGGGTACAATTTTTCCATTTACTTTGGCACCAATACAATGAACTCCTACTTGGGTGTGAACTTGAAAAGCAAAATCAATTGGTGTAGAGTTTGCTGGTAAGGGTGTTACATCACCAGTTGGAGTAAATACAAATATTTCATCTTTAAATAAATCTACTTTTAATAGTTTTAGAAATTCATCAGGATTTGAATCTTCAGCTTGTAGTACTTCAACTAGCTCACGGAGCCAGCGCATATGTTTATCAATTTTAGAGTCATCAGCCCTAACTGCACCCTTTTCTTTATAGAGCCAGTGTGCAGCAACTCCAATTTCTGCTGTTCGATCCATTTCTTGGGTACGTATTTGTACTTCAACCATCTTCCCTTGATGACCAAAAACCGTGGTATGAATGGATTGATAACCATTGCTTTTGGGTGTAGCAATATAATCTTTAAATCGCTCTTGCAGAGGAGTAAATAGTTGATGAATAATTCCTAAAATAGCATAACATTCTTCAATTTTATCAACAATAATTCTAATGGCAAATAAATCAAATAACTCTTCATATTTTTTATTTTGCTTCTGCATTTTACCAGCAATGGAAAAATAATGTTTCGCCCTGCCAAAGATTTTTGCGAGAATATTAAATTTATTCAATTCGTCTTTAATAGGATTGGTGAATTCCTCAATGTACTTCTCTCGTTGTTTTCTGGAGGCTTTGGTTTTCTTTTGCAGGTGTTTGTATTCTTCGGGATCCAGGGTTTTAAGAATGAGGTCTTCTAATTCAATTTTTAATTTATTCATTCCCAACCGATGAGCTAAAGGAGCATACACGTCACGGGTTTCTATAGCAATCCGTCTCTGTTTTATAAGAGGAAGGTACTTAATTGTACTCATATTATGCAATCTGTCAGCAAATTTTATAATGATAACTCTTAAATCTTTGGCGACAGAAAGGAACATTTTCATGAAATTTTCAGCTTGCTTTTCACGTCGACTTGAAAACTTTATTCCGGATAATTTGGACACTCCATCTACAAGTTCAGCAATTTCTTCACCAAATTTATCAACCATATCACTTCGAGACATTTCCGTATCTTCAATAACGTCATGCATAAGACCAGCTGCAATGGTTCTGGAATCCATTTTCCATTCTGAAAGTATTATTCCTACAGAAGCACAATGGGTGAAATAGGGCTCACCTGAACGACGTTTCTGCCCCTTATGTGCATTTCTACTAAAACTGAAAGCTTCCCAAATAAAATTGACCGATTCTTTGTCAGGCTCGGTTTCGGGGTAAAGATTTGATATTATTTGTTGGAATTCTTTTGGGTATTCATTTCCGTTTCTGGGAAGTATTTTTTTTAATTTGTCCAGAAGCATAATTAAACGGGAATATCATCGGGAATAAAATCTGTTTGAATCCTGCTTAAATTTTCAAATTTTGCATAACGGCTAATAAATGAAATATCTACTAATCCAGTAGGGCCATTTCGGTGTTTAGCAACAATTATTTCACCCAACCCTTTATCTTCCTCATCTTTACTATACACAAATTTTCGATAAATAAAAAGAATGACATCTGCATCTTGCTCAATTGCACCACTTTCCCGAAGATCTGACATTATTGGACGGTGATCGGTTCTGTTTTCCACTGCACGAGACAATTGAGAAAGTGCCAGTACGGGTACATTTAAATCTTTTGCTAAAGCTTTTAGGGACCTAGATATAAATGAAATTTCTTGTTGACGACTCTCAACCTTACCCCCTGAATTCAATAACTGAATATAATCAACGATAATTAGCTCAACATCATGTTCTGCCTTTAACTGCCGAGATTTTGCTCTCAGGTCCATAATATTTAACCCGGCGGTATCATCAATAAAAATATTCGCATCTGACAAAGGACCGGCAGCTTGGGAGAGCTTTTTCCATTCATTTTTCGGCAATCGTCCTGTTCTCACCAAATGGCTGTCAACTCTTGCTTCTGCCGTAATAAGACGTTCCACCAACTGAGTATTGGACATTTCTAAACTAAAAATACCAACTTTATGTCCAAACTCCAAAGCGGCATTTCGTGCTATGGAAAGTGCAAGAGCTGTTTTCCCCATTGATGGACGACCAGCACAAATAATTAAATCAGATTTCTGCAATCCAGACAGGAGATCGTCTAAATCATAAAAACCTGTAGGTACACCTGTTAAGGTACCCTGTTTCCGACTTCCCCAGTTATCTAAAACTTCATGGAGAACCGGTTCAATTGGTATAAATCCACCCCGCTCTGCATCTTGTGATAAATCAAAAAGTATTTGTTCAGCATGGTCAAGAATAATGGTGGCGTCCTCTGTGCTATCATAAGCCTGCGTACTCATTTGTCCAGCTGAACTAATAATGGAACGAAGGATTTCTTTCTCCTTCACAATTTTCGCATAATACTCTACATTTGACGCCGTTGGGGTATCAGTTGAGAGTCCGGTAATGAAGTAAGCACCACCTACATCTTCTAATTTTCCCGCTTTTTTTAACTGATTTGTAACACTTATGGTATCAATAGTTTCATTTTTCTCAAACAATACAGCCATAGCATTGTAAATATGAGAGTGGGCTGTTTTAAAAAAACTTTTATCAGTAAGGGTGTGGAATACTCTAGGTACTGCTTCAGGATCAATTAGCATACATCCTAAAACCGCTTGTTCCGCTTCTACGGATTGGGGGGGTAATCTACCAGCCTGGCTTTTATTCGCCATAATTTAATTTTTTACTAAATACTGGTCCCGGATCATTTGAAAATCTTCCCAGGCAGGTTTTTTGAAATTAGGATTACGCAATAATGCAGCGGGATGATACGTTACAAGAAGATCTATTCCCTCGTACTTGAAAATTTGATTTCTAAGGTTTTTAAGGGGTTCTTTTGTCCGTAGGATTGTACAAGCAGCAATCCTTCCCAATGCAACAATTAGCTTTGGTTTAATAAGTGATAATTGAGTTTTTAGGTAGGGTTCACATAATTCGACCTCCCGTGGAAGAGGATCACGATTTTGGGGTGGTCGGCATTTAATTACATTACAAATATAAATATCATCTCTGGAAAGATTGATAGCTGCCAGAATTTTATCCAACAATTTCCCAGCTCGCCCCACAAAAGGCTCACCGATTAAATCTTCTTTTTCTCCCGGAGCTTCACCTACAAAAACTATATCTGCGTTTGGGTTACCAACTCCAAATACAAAATTGGTTCGAGTATGTCCCAAATCGCATTTCAGACATTCACAAATCGATTTATTAAAGGATTCAAGACTATCTATATTTTGGATGGGTTCATTTACAATTTGAGAATCCAAAAATATTTTGTTTCCATATAGTTTTCTATTTTGATCTAAATATCTATATGTGAGTTCAGTGTTATGACTCATCCGAATTGGAATCATCCAAATCAGGTTTTCGCCATTCTAATTCTCCATTTAAATGTTCTTTTAGTGCCACTACCATGGGCTTATCAACATCATCAATAACAATTTCCCTTTCAGCAAATTGATTTGAATCTTCAACATCTTCATTCTCATCAATTTGGATAACATTTTTATCAATGATCTGCTTTGCTCGTTGTGCTGCAATCATTACACTGGTGTAAATATCATCGCATCTGTCAAACAGATCACTCATATGAATTGCTTTTACGTTCACTTTATATTCTCCTGTATTATTTTTTCTATTGCTATTACTGTTTCATCTAAATCTTCGTTTACAAATTGAAATTTAAAGTTATCTTTAAATTCAATTTCTATAGCAAACCGTTTTAATCGATTTTTGATTAATTTTGCAGATTCATCTCCTCTCTGGCTCAGCCGTTCTTCCAAAACCTCCAATTGTTCGGGAATATCATCACCAGGTGGTTCAATAAAAATGCCAATCGTTTCATCAGGGAATTCATCCATCAAGCTTAATCCCCCTTTCACATCAATATCCAATAGCATTACTCCCCCCTCATCTAATACATCTTCAAGAGGTTCCATAAGAGTACCATATTTATTACCATGTACCCATTCCCATTCCAGAAAATCACCAAATTTTACACAATGTTCAAATTTATCATTGGTCATTTGAATATAATCTTTTCCATCCACCTCATCTTCCCTTAATGGGCGAGTTGTAGCTGAAACAGAAAATTTCCAATTTGGATTTCTTGTTAATAATTTTTTACATACGGAGGTTTTTCCAGTTCCGGATGGAGCTGATAAAACTACTAAACTGCCTGTATTCATACGATATTTTGCACCTGTTCTCTTATTTTTTCTAATTCATCTTTCATATCTACAGCCAGATGACTTATTTTTATTTCATCTGTCTTAGAACCAATTGTATTGATTTCCCTCCCCATTTCCTGAAGAAGAAAATTTAATTTTTTTCCCTTATTTTCCTTCGAATTCATATAATTTGTAAATAAATCAATATGGCTATTTAAGCGAACTAATTCTTCCGTGATATCTTTTTTTTCCGCTAAAATTGCAACCTCCTGATATAGGCGAGATTCATCTAATTTTATGTCATCCACCAATATTTGAATTTTCTGCTTATACCGTTCCATATTATCATCTCGATCTGATACTGTTTTTTTACGAATTTTATCTACCAATTCAATCAATAATTCCAAACGCATGGATAAATCTGATTTAATATTATTCCCTTCACTAATGCGATTTGATTCTACCTCACTTAAAGTCTTATTTAAGACAGAGAGAAAAACTATTTTTAATTCATCTTCATCTTTTTGTTCCCCAATTATAAAAATTTCAGGGAGTCTTAGAATATCACCCATTGTTGGAAAATCATCTCTATTTGATGTTTTCTGGATATCTTTTACCACTGCCATATACTCTTCCAATTTATCCTGATTCAATGTTAAGCTATTTTTTCCATCAGAAAAATATTCAATCTTTGCGGATAAACTCACCCTTCCCCTTTCACACCTTTTTTTAACTATCCTATAAGCCTCATCTTCAAAAGGGAGAAGTGCTTTTGGTAACCTGGGTGAAAAATCCAAAAATCGACTATTTATGGTACGAATTTCTACTGTTAAAATCAGTTGATCATTTTGCTCATCCGATCTTCCATATCCGGTCATACTTGATATCAATTTGTTCCTCTGTTATATATGGGGTGGTGTTTCCTTAATATTCCAAGATTTATATAATAATACTTTTTATTATTAACCTCAAAGAAATTAAGGTGTTATTTTACCCTTAATCCAGTTTAACTTTTCAAGGAAAATTCCCACGGATATAATTTGCGATTGCTCAAATGGAATATTTTTGGACGGTGCCAAAAAAGCATAATCAATATGAACCAAATTAAAATTCAATCCAATTCCCAAACTAAACCGGCTATCGTGAGAAAGTCCTCCTCTCAAAATTACAATCTCATTACGTCTATGTAATTCTACGCCAACATGATAATAGAGCGGGGAATTCCCCATCATTTTGGAGCCCATATCAATTCCTAATAAAAATGAAGCCAATTGAATTTGTCCCCCTGCAGTTATAAGCGGAACCATGGTTTCACTTTTCCCGGTACTCCATTTATTTATACTTAAAATATCTTCAACCCTGAGACTGAAACCTATCTTCTTTTCGTACATTTGGACCAAAGTAGAAACATCACCTGAAATTCCCCATGCTTTAAATTCTGCTAAATTAGTATAGGTTGGCTTTAAACATATCCCAAGTGCAAAATTGTTATACCGATGCAGGAATGCAACTTTTAATCCCAATTCATTTTGGGAAAATTCCCTTATATTATTATAATTAATTTCTCCAATTTCAGGTGTATAGTTACCATTATCAACCCAGGCTGAGCGAGTATCAGAAATATTATTAATATTTCTATTTACTAACTTAATAAAAATGGGAGATTTTTTCTCTTGAAATGTTCCATAATTAAGATAGGATACAGAACTAACTCTTGATAATCCTGAAAATTTATCTTTAAGGGAAAAATGAACCGATGATCCTTGTGCAGAAATTAGTGATAATGGGTTTCTCCCATCAGCTATAGAAATACTATATCCTCCCATACCTGCACTGCGGGCATCTTGACCATCAAGAAATAATTCACCTCCAAACTGAACGGTTTCCGCCATGGTCAAATTGGATAATAATGCCATTATGATTAACTTAACAACCATGTTTCTTTTTCAGCTCATCTAGTTTGGATAACGCATCTAAGGGGGTCATTTCATTTACATTCAATTCTCCCAACTCTTTCTTCAGAGCTTGTTCTTTTTCTGAAAATAAATCCATTTGCGGTTTCATTTCCAAATTAACTTCAGGAGTATAGCCTCTATCCATATTACTGTGTTTATGCAGCAATTCCTTTGCTCGTTGGATTACAACTCTAGGAAGTCCTGCCATTTCAGCCACATGAACTCCATAACTTTTATCAGCTCCACCTGGAATAATTTTTTTCAAAAATATAATTTTATCCCCAAACTCTTTTACGGCTACATTCAAATTTATTGCCCGGGGTAACTGGTCAGCCAAAGAAACCAATTCATGATAATGAGTTGCAAAAAGGGTTTTGGCTTGCACATCTTTATGACTGTGCAAGTATTCAGTTACTGCCCAAGCAAGTGAAAGCCCATCATAGGTAGATGTTCCTCGACCAATTTCGTCTAATAAAATCAAACTTTTTTCTGTGGCATTATTTAATATATTAGCAGTTTCATTCATTTCCACCAGAAATGTTGATTCTCCACCTGCCAAATTATCACTTGCACCAACACGTGTGAATAGTTTATCAATTACACCTATTCTTGCAGAATCAGCAGGAATATAACTTCCCAATTGAGCCAATATTGTAATAAGCCCAACCTGTCTAAGATAGGTGCTTTTTCCTGCCATATTAGGTCCAGTTATAATAGCTATTTGAGTTTCATTATTATTAAGGTCTAGATCATTGGGAATGAAATCTTCACCCATTGGCAGTAAGTCTTCAACTACAGGATGCCGACCATTTTTAATAGTAATAAAAGAGGATTCGTCTATTTCAGGACGACAATAATCCCTGCTAATTGCTAATTGACTTAATGCTGCTGCAACATCCAATCGGGCAATAACCTTGGCATTTTTCTGAATTAAATTTGCATATTCCATAATCTCATATTGCAGCGATTCAAAAATACCTGCTTCTAAAGAAACAATTTTCTCCTCGGCAGAAAGAATCTTAACTTCGTATTCTTTTAATTCTTCTGTAAAATAGCGCTCTGAATTGGTAAGAGTTTGTTTGCGTATATAATGTTCAGGTACTTTTTCGACATGGGTTTTAGTAACTTCAATGTAATATCCAAATACTCGATTATAACCAACCTTTAAACTGGGAATATTATTATTTTTCTGTTCCTCTTTTTGCATATCTGCCATCCATTGGCTGGCATTTGCTGACAAATACCGAAGTTCATCAAGCTCAGAAGATATGCCTGCTTGTATATATCCACCTTTCTTTGTGGAAATGGGAGGGTCCACTTTAATTTGGTTCAATATTTTCTCCATTATTTCAGAAGAGTTTTCAAAATGTCCCAGCAGTCTTTTCAAAACTGGAGTTTTCTTTTTCACTAATTTTTTAATGATTGGAATTTTCGCCAACGTATTTCCAGCATTTATTAAATCTCTGGGGTTCGCTTTTTCGCTGGCAACTTTGCCAATGATACGTTCTAAATCCGAAGTTTCTCTTAATATATTTTGTATGGATTCAAGCAACTCCGGATGATTAATAAACTCGCTAATTCTATCTAAGCGTTCATTGATTTTAATTGGATCAGTAAGCGGTTGCCGTAACCATTTTTTTAATTGCCTGCTACCTGCACCTGTGATAGTCTGATCAATAGTGCCAACCAAAGTGCCATGAATTCCCTGCGTTGAAAGTGATTTAAATATTTCAAGATTACGAATGGTAAATGCATCCAAACTCATAACACCCTCTTCTTCTAAAATAGAAAGTGGTTGAATATGTTTAATTCGACCTCCAAAATTTTTATCTATATAATATAATGCACAACCAGCGGAGGTAATAGCAAGAGGATTATCTTCAATTCCAAACCCCTTTAATGATGATACATTATAAAATTCGGTGAGACTTTCATAGGCAGTATCAAGACTTCTGCACCAATCAGGAATTGTAGTTGTAAAAATCTCCTCTCCTTTGGTAATCAGTCGAAAATCATCCACTTGATCTTCAGAAATTATAATTTCAGAAACATGGAATTGCTTTATTAACGATAGCAAATCTTCGTGATTTCGGCTGCATGTATAAAATTCTCCCGTAGAATGGTCTAATATCGCTATTCCGCATTTTCTTTTATCAAATACTACTGAGCATAGGAAGTTATTCTCCTTTTGGTCCAAATATTTATCAGATAAAGCCGTGCCTGGAGATAATACCTCCACCACTTCACGTTTAACAATTCCTTTAGCAAGTTTTGGATCTTCCACTTGTTCACAGATTGCCACCCTGTGTCCCGCCTTTAAAAGTTTGTGAAGATGTTGATCCAGAGAATGGTAGGGAAATCCAGCTAAGGGTACAGTAGAGGCTGCTCCATTGGCACGTTTTGTGAGAGCTATTCCCAAAATTTCAGAAGTCAAAACAGCGTCCTCATCAAAGGTTTCATAAAAATCTCCCATTCTAAAAAGCATAATTGAATCTGGGTGGTTTTTTTTCGCATTCCAAAATTGCTTCATTACCGGAGTAGTGTTTTGATTTTTCATCTCACCAATTTTCGGGCATTACCTTCCCGATAAGTAATTTTCTGTTTATCAAAATATTCCAACAAGGGTACCGCATATTTTCGTGAAGTATGAGCAAGCTCTTTGAACTCAGAAACAGACATTTCTGGATTTTTTGAAAAATGGTGAGTTACCTTTTCTTTAAGTTTAATAAAATTTGATTGAGTAAACATGAGGTTTCCATCTATTCGCAACAACTTACCCTGTTGCTCAGCCACATTCAATACCTGCATGAGTTTTTCTTTAGAGTTTCCCGTTTTCAATGATAATTGTGCGAGCGTAGATGAGGTGAAACCCTCCTGATCCAGCTGTCTTAAAATACTAATTTGAAGGGAATCATCCTCATTATTGAGAGTAATTGAAAATTCTGGGTCCAAATATAATTCACCCTTTTGGGAAATAGATTCAGCATCCAACATCGACTTTAATAATGCTTCTAATATTGAATCCTCACATCCAAGATATTGTCGAATCTTCTCTTTTTGAGCTCCAGCATTTAATGGATTCTTTTTATGAAAACCCTTCAAATATTCTTGAACATTATTTGTCAATTTATCCCATTGATTATGTGTGAGTAGCCACTTCCCCTGTTTATGGGTGAGCCAAAATAATTCTTCCCTCTCCTTAACCAAATTAATTATTTGTTCTTTTGATATTCCCAAGCGGTATTGGAGTTTATCTGGAGTAATCGGTTTTGCTCCTTCATCTTGTACAAGCTGAATGAGTTGATTTGATTTTGGACTATCATATAAATTTTGCAATTTTTCCTTTATGATTTTCCATTTTTCTTCAATTAGGACCTCTATCACCTCTCCTCCACCAATAGTAATAACCGGAGAGAAACTCCTCATTATAAATTTATCACCCCTCGCAGCAACCATAGGATGTTCAAGACGCAAAAGAGCCGGACACTCATTTCCAGGTTGGAGGGTTTTTCCAACAGCTAATGCTATCCGTGCCATAACTTCCTGCGTTCCTAAATGAATGCGGACTCTCTGATTTTGGACAATTTGTTTCTGTGCCGAATTTAGTAGTCTCAATTTTACACCCATTTGATCGATGGATTGAAGATAACCCATTTCAGCAATTTGGCTCCCCCGTACAATTTGTTTTATTTCAACTCCCTGAAGATTTATTGCTGCACGGTCACCAGTTTCTACTTGCTGAACCTCCTCTCCATGAGATTGTAATCCTCTCACTCTTGATTTTACACCTCCCGGTAATAATTCAACTGAGTTCCCAATTTTTAAAGTTCCTGAATTTACTGTACCAGTTACTACGGTGCCATATCCTTTCATGCTAAAAACTCGGTCAACATGCAGCCTGAAAATTCCCCGATCCTGTTTTTCGGGAACTTTTTTACATATATCCAGCAAAGTGGTTTTTAATTGGTCAACCCCATCACCAGTTTCTGCTGATACTTTTAAAATAGGAGCGTCTTCCATAAATGATCCTTGGAGAAGTTCACCTATATCAAGTTCAACTAATTCCAACCAGTCTTTATCAGCCAGATCAATTTTGTTAATGGCAACAATTCCTAAAGGAATATCCAGCAAATTAAGAATTTCGAAATGTTCACGGGTTTGAGGCATTATACCATCATCGGCAGCTATCACCAGCAAGGCTATATCAATGCCAGAAACACCTGCCATCATATTTTTTACAAATTTTTCATGTCCGGGAACATCAATTAATGTAGTATTTTCATCTAAGAATGCAAAGCCTATATCAATGGTCATCCCCCGTTTTTGTTCTTCAGTGAGAGTATCTGTATTAACACCTGTGAGTGCTTTTACAAGAGCAGTTTTTCCATGGTCAATATGCCCGGAAAGTCCAATTACAGTTTGTTTCATTTGAGGATT
>Ga0209403_10003693_pt1 | contig 17117 bp, 13 predicted proteins | sample ArcticOcean_MG_C_8_FD_187440 | JGI IMG/M metagenome (GOLD analysis project Ga0209403, IMG submission 187440) | Marine microbial communities from western Arctic Ocean - ArcticOcean_MG_CB11_86 (SPAdes) (version 2) | ecosystem: Environmental > Aquatic > Marine > Oceanic | place: Arctic Ocean... | reverse complement strand
TCCCTGGCGAAGGCTCTCAATCTGAGAATCAGAAAGCTCCACCTCACCTGAAAATTTACCCTCAATACCCCCTGACACTAAAAGATCGGATAACACAGCCCCACGTATTCCCATTCCGACTCCTTCGTGCAAGCGCGCAATAGTTACTGGCCCATGCAAGCCTATAAAAGCCCCATCAATAACCAATCGCCCTTGTTCAAATACTGCAGAACCTGTTCCTGAGCCTGCAATATTTGGAATTGTCGATGCCTCCACGGGCATCACAGCTAGCCGTGCCACAAAGGTTTCGGTGGTCTGCGCACCTGCATCTAGAGTCAACCATAGAAACAATCCGCCTAGAGTAATTATTTTAGCGATGCACTTATAGACGCTATAAATCCGACCACTATCGTTACACATGTATTTCTCCACCCAGCTGAGCCCTCAAACTCCTTATACACTAAGGACTATCCGACTCTATTTATTATCTTTTGATTCTACTCCGACCGTCGCCTAACCGAACAGTTAATAATAGAATAATTTCAGAGATTCGAGCCTGATCAATATAGAATTAAGTCAGAATAGCCAACTGGAGTAAGCATGTCTCTTAATCACCCAAGACGCCGTTTCATTCGCGGAATAGGTACTGCATTCGTAACTGTTGCCGCAACAAAGTGGACCTCAAAACAAGCCTATTCTCAGACGCAGCAAATGCCACAATATGCGTATGTAGGCTCATACACGTCTGAAGATCGTAATGCTCAGGGCAACGGAATTAATGTCTATCGTATAGATCCAGATTCAAAAGATTGGCTGCATATTCAAAATATTGATCTGGTCAATCCCTCCTTTCTTGCTTCAGATAGGACAAACAGATTTCTTTATTCAGTGCATGCTGATGGAGACTACGCATCAGCTTTCGCAATCGACGCTCAGAGTGGCCAACTCAAGCTAATAAACCAGCAGACAACTGGAGGAACAAACGGGGTGCACCTGGCGGTGGATCAAAGCAATGGATTCCTCATCGTCTCAAATTATGCCTCAGGTTCCATGGCGGTACTCCCAATTGCAAGTGATGGATCTCTCTTGCCGCTTAGCGATATTTTTGAACTTGAGGGCTCACCTGGACCTGACCTTATACAACAGGCAAGTTCCCATCCACACCATAATCCCTTTGATCCTGAAGGCCGTTTTTTTGTAGTGCCTGACAAGGGGTTTGATACGGTTTTTATTTTCAGGGTTGATTCCAGTAATGGCACTCTCATACCAGCAGAAATTCCATCCATTGCAAGCCGCCCAGGCGCTGCACCACGCCATGCCAGTTTTCACCCAACCCTTCCGTACCTTTATGTGATTAACGAACATGACTCAACAATGGCAGTTTTTGACTATGACTCTAGTACAGGGGGGCTTAATGAGATACAACTTTTAACAACTCTCCCCAAAGATTTTATGGACTACAACACGACAGCCGAGGTTGCTGTTCATCCATCTGGTCGTTTTCTTTATGGCTCTAATCGCGGTCACAACAGCCTTGTTGCTTACTCAATCAATCAAATGACAGGCATGTTATCGCCCATTGGATGGACCAGTAGTGGTGGAGAACGGCCTCGTTATTTTGGAATTGACCCCTCAGGAACCCAGCTCTATGCCTGCAATCAGGATACTCATACAATTATTGGATTTGCGATAGATCAAAACACTGGTGCACTTTCACCAACTGGAATGATTGTGGAAACTGGAAGCCCTGTAACTATTGTTTTTATCTAATCCTTGGCTAGGGCTACTTTAAGACAATAAGATCAAACAGCTACTGGTTCAGGTTTTTTTATAAATTTGCCATATTTAGGCAATGTCAGAACGACAATAAATATAACCAGCGCCGCACAAGATAAAATTTCAAAAAGAGCAGAAAACCCCCTTATTCCATATATCCAACTAACCAGCGGCAATGTTAAAGCCATAACGGTAAACGTTAATGCAGACCGAAGTGCGTATGCACGACTTAGCCACGCAGCCGGTGCTACACGACCAACCAAAACATCATTAATTGGAATTTGACCAAAGACAACAAGCATAAAGGCAGTTGCCACAACAAGCGCTGAAAACCCTACCATAGAAATCATAATGACAAAAAATATTGTTTGCAGCATTGCGATAGAAGCAAAAATAGTTCGAATGGAATAATGATCAACAAGATAACCAACCACCAACTGTGCTAAAGCAGCGAACGAAAAAACCAGGAAGGCGTACCATCCAACCATCGTAGCTGTTCCTGCTAACTCTGGCATTCTTTCATTTAAGATTTTTGGTAAAGAAAACGTTGTACTCTGAAATATAAAACCGCCTATAGCCGTAGTAACTAAGATGATACTAAACACCCAAACAACATTTTTTCCCATTAATGTTGAGCTTGTTTTAATTCCCTTAATAGAATGTTTAGTCTTATGATCAAGGGAATCGATACTGGTCGTCGAAAGAAAAAACCACCAGTACAAAATACCCGTAAAAACTGATAGCAATCCGGGAATCACGAAAGCACTTCTCCAACCCCATATATCAATCAAAAAACCAGTGACAAGGGCTGCACATGCCACTCCCAGATTTCCAAAGACGCCATTAATCGCTATAGGGATACCGGTGTTCCTTCGGTCTTCTACGACCATTGCAAGACCAACCGGATGATAAATTGCAGCAAATATGCCAACCAATACTAGGCTTATAGAAATCTGTAAAGGATTACTTGCAAAACCAGTCAGTACTGAACTAGCCCCAATACCAATAAAAAAAATTACCATCATTCCATCACGACTCCACCTATCAGCAAGCCATCCAGCTGGAATTGAAAACAACCCAAAGGCAATAAACCCAGGCGTGGCATATGGAATTAAGGCAGCGTAGTCAATATTCCATTCAAGGGTGAGCATTAACGCAGCCGAAGTTGCAAAAATCAGTACGAAAAAATGATCGAAAAAGTGCCCCAAATTAAGGAAGAAAAATTTTAACCCATGCCGAGATTTGCTCATGATATTACTACGGCTGTTGTATAAGGATACGAGCTAGAACGTGCGTATCAGGTTCTAATTCATTGGATCCAACAGGCACTCCACCAACAGAGAACATATAAGCGATTACGTCAATAAACTCTTCATCGGTCAATGAAGCGGGGTTATCTGCAGGCATGGTTGCCCGCGTATATTCAAACAGCGTCGCTAACGATCGCCCTTCCCATACACGAAGAAATCTCGCACGCGCTAAAGGGGGTGTCGATCCCATATCAGGATCTTCTGGGGCGCCATTCAATCTCCGACCATGACAAGCCCCGCATGTCCCCGAGTACAACTCTTGCCCTCTCTGTGCCTGCACCTCGGTATACACACCATCCCAGATCGACTCTGTTTGGATGGGCACTTCAAGACCATCCAGTGTTGATGTCACTTGTGCAACTGTTACTTCACCAAAACTATTGGTCCAAGCATTTCGAATATAAGTTGCTAATGCAGCAATTTCATTCATATCTAAGCCAGGAAAAGCCGGCATTGCGCCTGCACCCTGTTTAATATTAGTGATGATACGGGCAGCATCAGCTAACTGTTCATTTCCATTCAAAGCTAGAAATATTGGTGGGTTACCTGATCCAGAATCCATATGACACAAGGCACAGTTGCTCTGGTAACTCTGCTGTCCTTGCTCAAACTGTCCCATATCAGCTAATTGTTGAGTCTGTCCAATAGCTGGGATAACTAAGATACTGCTTAAAATACCGATTATTTTCTTCACTATCTAGCCTTCTTTATTTATACCTATCACTGTCGCACATCAGGACCAAACATCAGAATCCGAGATACCTTCATCCAAAATAAGTTCTGCCCTGATTGCGAGGTCTGTTTTGATTTCATTACTACTTCTAAAGGGAAAATAATTCTTACCAGAAACAAAAAGTGTATACGCGCCTTTAGGAACTCTCACTTCTGCAATGCCATTATCATTAGTAATAGCTCTATAAGGATGGGCCAAGATCTGAGCACCCTGAATTGGGAGCTGAGTTTCAGCGTCTATGGCTTCCACAGTCAACAAGCAATCAGGTTCTGACAAAACTCTGACACGGAAGTTCGCAACACTCTCTTCGTGTGCATGATCTGAATTCTCAAGCTTGACCTTGGCCTCCCAGTTATAGAGCCCAATTTTCTCAGGGGCCTTTAATTCACATGCTGCATAGTAAAGTGAATCCGTACCAATATAGAGATCATTACCAACTAGAACATTAGTCTGTTCAACTCCATCGTGGTTATGAATGCAAAAAGACCAACCAACAGGCTGACATTCAGAAGAACACTTAACCCCTAATTTCACATTAAAGGTTTCTCCACACCCAACAACTGAAGGCACATCCCAAGCGGTGAGATTTGTCCTGTGTGGTTTAACTGTGAAAGATAATTCTGAAATCTCTTCGCCATGCCAAACTCCACCTTCTTCACGCGCTGGACATACTACTGACCACGTATGTTTACCAAGAGTACTAGGCGCATTTACTACAAATTGGCTCGTTTCATTAGCACCATCACTAAACTCAGCAAGTTCAATTCTTTTTATGACGACCTTCTCTTGATTCTCTATTAAAAGAATTTCCCCCGTTAAATCCGTTGGTGGAGAACAACACACAATATATTTAAAAGTAATGTCACCGCCCACATCCACCTCTGTGGGTGAGGCAACCACGTTACAAACACTAATTTTGTGCATCGTATGATTATCTGACGCCATGGGCAGTGGATCCTTACGGTTGAATCCTTTTACCTCAAAGAAAAATCAACACGCTAATCAGCCAGACACGTCTTCCACCGCATGCGTGCCAGCAATGTAGCCGTGAACATGGCCCTTACCCAGCCCATGCTTGTTAAAGCCACCTACAGCTTCACCCCCAGCATACAAACCTGGAATAATTTGACCCCGCATATCCATAACCTGCTGGCGACCATTCACTCTTAACCCTCCATAAGAGTCATGCCAAATCACCATAATTGACAGGGCATAGAATGGTGGCCTGACAATTGCATTCATAGGAGCGTCCACTTCTCGCTCGAATTCAGGATCGGCACCAGTATCAACATAACGATTCCACGTTTCTACCGTCTCCGTGAGATATTTAAGTGGTACTCTCTGAAACTCATGGCCTTTAGCCATCTTCTGAGCAAGCTCTTCAATAGAATCTGCCTTAAAGGAATAACCGTTATCAGCAATATACGGATAACGCACTTCCCAACCGGTACGATCAACGGCATTTTGATCAAAGATGGCCCAAAGTGGTCCCGAGTAATAGTCCGGCGCCTCTGATCCTTCATTGAGAGCCAATGCAGCATCTAAGCCATGATCGTAGTTATACATCTCCCTGACCCACTCTTTTCTGCAGTTACGCCAATCGAGTGGCTTATGATCAAGTCCACGTCCAGGGGAACCACCATCGGCGCCTGGATAACGACTTGGGGAAGGTCTAGCAGGAAGGCGAACCTCATTAAAAAATCGCTTCCCGACCTGATTCACTGCAATAAATTCCTCAAAACCAGCACTTCCAACATTAATTCCAGCAGAACCACGGAATCCAAAAGTCGGATGACCAGGCATCATAGTGGTATAGGCATCTCTGGTTCCAAGACGCGGCGCTATATGAAAGGTCGTAGGATAAGAGATGTTTTGCTGCATTCCGGCTAGGTTGGCTCCAACTTTCAGTCCTGCAATGAGAGCGCTGGCATCCTGGCCATGAGGGCCCTGCAAAGCCACGCCACTAGTTGGAAAAGCAGGCTCCCGCATGGCGGGATAAAACATGCTACGAACTTCAGGGTTTCCAGCGTGTCCACCACTTGCGAGAATAACCGCTCGGCGGGCTCTGATATGAACCGTCTGACGACGCTCATCTATATTGCCATTCTGCCAGTAGCTCTGCATTAGCTCGCCATTATCAGGATGCTCGCGTGGCGAATAATGTGCGCTGATACCTAAAATTTTTCCTGAAAAAGGATGCTCCCGAACGGCTTCGTCAAAGTGTCGATGAAGCATAAACTGGACGCCCTTCTCTCGTGCCGAGTACTCCAAAGGACGAGACAAGGCAGCGCCATTCATCACTGCTCCCGGTCCCACAAGTCTACTAGCATCCATCATCTGCACTGGTGTAAATGCACTTGTACGTTCGTAGTCAGCTACACCTGCATCCTCTGGAGTTATTGTTCCTGCCTTGATGTCAGTCGTTTCACCAAGCATGAAGAAGCAGCGGGCACCACGTGCACGTGATAACCCTCCGCCGCCATGTGTACCGCTAATACGAGTAAACCTGACATAATTATCAATAAGAAATTGCCGTGTCGCAGGGCAGTTCTCAGCCCAGGCACGCGCCAACTCTCTGTCGTTATATCTATAAGGGCTTTGAGCTTTTGGATCAACAACAGACCAGTCAGTAATATCTGTAAAAAGAAGATCAATAGTGTCTTCAAGTTCTTTGGGATCCTCGGCGGGTGCGGCCGTTATAAGTCCCTCACTATCGCTTTCACCCCTAATATCTCGAACCTGGACAGGATCCCCACCTCCCAGTGATGTAAAGGATCCGCTGTGCAACATTCTACCGCCAAGGTCATAATTTTGATCTACCACCATGACACTAGCCCCAAGATCCCGTGCTCGGATAGCAGCAGTAAGGCCAGCGCAACCACCGCCAGCGATCACTACATCTACTTCATAGTCCCAGTCAATATTTGCCTCAGACGGAGAGGCTTGTGCCTGCGTACTACCTGCTTCAAGCAGCCCCGTTGCACCGAGTCCAGCAGCCGCGCCAGTCTTTACAAAATCCCGTCTACTTAAGATCTTGTCATCATTTAGACTTGACCCATCGAGGTTGTTATTAATTTTTTTGGTCATCTGTAGTCTCCCCAAAAACTTTTTCTGTTGCCCTCAATGGCTCTTATCGCTGGAAGATGATTCCTAAGCCAAGCACTATCTGCTTAGGCACTCATTCCACTAAAACAATAGCCTTCATTAAATTGGGCAACTTGCCCCGACATGCTCTCCGTTGACCCACCCAGCAAGCATTTTCCATTCAGGATCGTCCTGAGAAAGCCATCGACGAACTCCGTTATGCACGTAGTCCCCCCCCGCATCAGGATGCAAAGGGTGCATTAGCAAGCGGCTCTGAGTTGGATGTCCTGGCTCAATCAAACCTAAACCGCTAATGTAATCCCAAGATTCCTCTGGATCTGCTCGGGCAAACTCGGCGTTATGACAATTTGCGCAAGCCATCCCATCCACTGTTACCCGAAAAAAGACTGGCTGCACGCACGCCCTAAAGAATTCAAAATCCACATTAACAACTGGTTCATTCTCAACGGGAGTCGCATTCCGAACCCATTGAGCCAACATTTGCCACTCAGGGTCACTTCGGGAATCCCAGTACTTTCCACCGGTATGCATGGGCGATCCGCCTGCTTCTGCACTAAGCGGCTTAAGTAATAAACGGCTGTTATCAGGGTCGCCTGGAGTGACAAGGCCTGAAATTACTTCAAAATTTCTACGTGATTGTTCTTCTGTCCAGTACACATCACCATTCTCACTCTCTTCAAGTGAAGCCAACATAAGGGGTGTGTTTGTCTGCCAGGTATGGCACATAACGCACGCAGGATCACCAGGTTCAGGCGGTAAAAAATCACCTCGAGACTGATAAAAAAGCGGCTCTATATTCTCCCGATAGACGTCAAAGTCGAGCCCCTGAAGCTGAGGGTCTTGTGTCTCAGGGCCTTGTGGTGAGCACCCCAAAGACAAGAGCATTGCCACGCAAGCAACCACATATACTACAGCGCGGCACAAACCATACGGCAAAGAAAACCACCTGATTATCGTACTCATCGTGCTAACGCAGCCGGCAGAATATGAGTGGAATTTCGCTTGGGTCCAAATCCCACTGGAATCCTAGCAATTATTTCATGGGCTTGAGTATCAAGAGCGACGGTTTCCATTGAACCAACCATACTTACATATAGTGTTTGACTGTCTGGAGTTGCCGTCAACCATTGCGGTGATGGACCAACCTCGATACCACCCATGAACTCAAGGTCAGGAAGTGACCAGGCGTAAACACGGCTATCAAGCCGGCTGGCATACCAAAGAGCAGACTGATCAGGCAACACAAGCAGTCCATGCCCAGTTCCATTCTGAATTCCATCAAAATTTTGTTGAGACATCGAAAGCGATGGAACGGCCACAAAATCAATGGCCTTACGCTGGTCCCAATCCACCACATAAAATCCATTTAAACGTTCAGCTTGCGCAAAAATACGGCTAGGAGAACCATCAGAGTTAGACTCTATCGCCATAGGACGAACCCTAAAACCTTCTAACGAAATACTAAAGGCAATTTCGTCAGTACTAGCATCAATAACCTGAATTGTTGGCTCATCAAACGTTTCAGGATAAGCCCCAAGTCCCGCAACAATATAGTTATCATCCTTGGTCACATAGACATTATGTATACCTGCATGCACCGAAAGAGTCTTAATAACCTTGTGAGAATCCAGATCTATGATCTGCAAGTGAGCTGAGTCACGAATAGCCACATAGAGTTTATTTTGAGTCTTATTTATCACGAGCTTGTTCGGACGCTCAACTAGAGGAATACGATCAACCACCTCAAGGGTCTTCGTATCGACAACGACAATATTATGATCATGCTCATTAGCAAAATAAAAATAGGTACCGTCTGGATGATTCACAGCCGCATGAGCTTTAGGGACATTCTGAATAATATCCACAACTTTATTTGTAGTCGGATCGATAACGTGTGCGTTGCTACCAGCAAAATTAGTTTGAATAATTCGGACTATTGAATCCTGTGCAACTAGCGAAGACACCCAAAACAGGCATATTCCCAAGGATACGAACAAACATCGTGATTTCTGGACGTTATTCATTGGATGACCTCCGGCACTTCCATGTGCTGCATTAAAATATTGATCAGCATGCTGTATTAGCAAGCCCCCTAGAACTCCCCCACACAAATGTGCTGACACCCTTTATACGAGACTTTTAGTGCCGACACAAACACCACAGACATGAGGCTATCAACACATACGTATATTGAGCCAATCAGAGCACTCTATACCAACAGGAAATAGCACAAAAATAACTGGGAATACCGTTCTTAACTGCCGGCAGCTAGACTAGAATCGTAGCGTATGGGTATATTTGACTGACAACTGAGAATCGGTTGAATGAAGCCCCCGAAAAACCCCAGTTGCATTGAACCCATGATGCACTACCACATACAAGTCCTGTCCTGCTTTAGGACTCCAACGTAATCGACTATTGAGGCCAGCCGTATTTGATTCGTTATCATATTGAATTAAGTTCACCCAAGACCACCTAACGTTAAAGGCGATATTAAAATCAACCTGCACCAATCGAGTAACAAAATTGCCATTGGGTAGTGTTATGTCGTTATATTCGTATTCCAAGCCCATAAAAAAACGTCGATTAGGGCGCCACTCTGCCCCTACGGATATTTCAGCACGATCACCCGTGTAGAACTTCCCTTGCGAATATTCAAAACTAGGGGCGATTACTCGTTCATTTGCTCCAGAAACGTCGATTCCGTAAGAAGAAAACTCATAGTCTCCAGGTAAAATTACTACACCATCGATGATTTCAAACGGCTCAACTAAAACCTCTCGTTCATAGATTATTTGCGTGCCAAACGAATCTCCGCTATTCGTTTCAATTTCAAATGGTTCCATGAACATAAAACGACTCTCTAATCCACCCGTTATCTTTTCATAGCTACGAACCGTCACACTATGCACCAACTCCCTTAACCATGGATGCTCGGGAAGGCGTCTATAACCAACGCTGATATTTGAAAATTCGATACCGCTTCGATTAATAAAACCAAGAGCAGGATTGAAGTTTTCTTCAATATGCTGAAACCCAATATAACTCTCAAAACCCTCATTATTATTAGGTGTAGACAAGCTCACTCCCCAAGCGTTTTGCTCAGCCTCAACACCTGGTGTATCAGAAGCTTGATACCAAAACCCACCCTCAAGGCTATGTTTTTCCGAAAAATCTGTATTTCGGTAACGAAAATCAAACCCTGCAAGGGAATTATCCAAATTTGAGCTCGGATCACCATCAGTCATGATGAGTCCGACACTTGATTCACGAAGAATATTGGCCGCTACTCTTCCAACAAATAGGTTGCTACTGTTAACGTCATCAAAACCAGCCTGCTGCACACCAAGAATTCCCACATTGAAACGTCCAACGCGCCCTGTAAGCTTAGTACCAACATCCAAGTCTACGGGTTGTCCATTCGACCCAAGTCCGATACGGCGGGAGTGAAATGGCATGCCATTTCGTCTCAGATCTCCAAATGAAAAAATATCAGAGTCCTGAAGAAAGAAGTCACGCTTTTCTGGAAAGAACAAACTAAAGCGTGACAGGTTAACCTGTCTATCATCAACCTCTGTTGCCGAAAAATCTGTGTTAAGTGTCAGTACGCCTGTCAGCGATGGCGTGAAATTATAGAAAATATCAAGTGCCGGCTCCGTGTCAGTTGTTGAAGATCCGCTTGCAAAATCCTTTGACTGAGTCGTAACCATCGTTGGTACAACATCTAAACCCCTACCCTGTTGCAAGTCAAAAAAACCTGATACTAACCCTGCAGACCCTGGATCAACTCTCCTGTTATAAGACGACCAGGCGATACTTTCCTGCTTTCGCGCTATGCGACGCTCCAGCGTGAACCCCCAATCCTGATTATTAGGATCAAAATTTAATGACTTAAAGGGGATTGCTAATTCTGCAACCCAACCCTCTTCATTAATACGAGCCTCGGCATACCATATATCCTCCCAGTCACGATTAAGCCTCGTCGGCGTCTCAAAGGTTCCCTCCGTCCGCACCCCATTTGGATTCGTCTGAAACATATAGCCGGTACGTTTATTATTAAAAGTATCAAGATATATAGAAAAACCATCATCCCAACGAGCGCTTCCTCCTTGAACAAGCTGCCGTGCACGAACCTGATCAGGTTCGCTATCCCACATACGAGCGGCTACATATAAAAAATCATCATCGTAGGTGATATACACAATCGTGCGCTCAGTTGGCTCAGCATGATCAACCGGCTCATACTGATGGAAATCCTCTATAATGGATGCATGAGCCCAAGTCTCATCATCCAGCACCCCATCAAGTAATGGCGGAGTTGTCGATCGATGGATTTGAAGTCTTTTTTGTTCAGCACCTAAAGCAACATCATTAGGCTCTGAGTCCTGAGCCAATATGGAAGATGCTGCCAATAACAAGGCGGCGCTAACAATATTCACCGCATAAATGTGAACTCGCACGGAAATCAGCTCCATAAAACAAAAATCGTCTGGGTGCATATTCTGACAAAGTACAGATCAATTATAGACAATAAATAGTTAAATCTTTTTAAGGTTAGACAAAAAACAGTTTAGCCTTTTTGATTGATTTCAAAGGGGTATGCGGCAATTTTATATCTAAACTTATGCTCGAAAGTGCTTCCCAAAAAATCCCAACCCCAACTGAATTCGACCATGTAATTGCCTGTCAGAGATGCATTTTCAGCTTGACCTGTTTAACAAGCAACCGAATAATCATAGTTATAACAAGCTTGAGGAGGTGCCTTATGAAAACACTATTTATGCTAGTCCCGTTTCTTTCTCTTCTATCTATGCTACCGGCAGCGGCCCAACAGGAAGAAACATTCGATTACTGGCAACCTAACAGAATGATGATCCGACATGGCCAGCAGGCCATGTTCATGTGCAATGGACTCTTCACTTCTAATAGAACGCTTGAACAGATTTTTGAACAGGAACTAGCCTACCTTCCAAACCCCATAGGTACAGCGAGTGGCGGCGATTACTCCGTGGATTGGGAGCGCAAGGCAGTCTCAGTAGGCAATGGAGAAGAAACCCCCATCATGCGGGCCGCATTTAGAAGAGGTGTTGGATGCGTCATCATGGCACCGGACCAAACTTTAGGAGACATAGACACGTTACCGGAAATCACAATGCCACCGCTCTCAGATGACACAACAAGGATCCTTTGGCCGGATGGCGACCTAATTCCTCATCTTTATGATTTGCCAGAAGGCGTCGATATAAATGCCCTAATAGCCGCCTCGGATTGGACATTCGATCGGGAATCAGAGGAACAAGTTACCTTAAGTCTTCTGGTTATCCATAACGGAGCAATTCTTCATGAAAGATATGCGCGAGGCGTGAATTCCAAAACGCGGACTCGTACCTGGTCTACCGCAAAGAGTATTGCTGGAACGCTCATGGGCATGCTGGTTGATCAAGGCAAATTATCTTTGGACGAACCTCTTGGATTTGACTGGCATCCTCAAGTATCTTCCGGACAACATGACCCTAGATCGGCAATCACGTTAAGAAACGTACTTAATATGTCGAGCGGACTCTACCCTATAGACAACAATGGGCTTGAATATGCTACAGGTTCAGGGCTTGCTTACTGGGCAGGAGGTAGTTCAATCCAAGGACTCAGAAACGCCGGTCTGATCCGCGAGCCAGGAACGTACTGGGATTACGAAAACTACGACACTCTTCGAGGCGTCTATGCCATGAAACTAGCTGTGGGCGAAGAAGCCTACTTGGAATTTCCTCGAAGAGCATTACTAGACAAAATCGGCATGCGTAATACGCTGTTAGGCGTAGATAGGTTTGGCGACTTCATACTCAGCAGTCAGGTTTACTCAAATGCACGTGATCTCGGACGATTTGGACTACTTTATCTTCAGGAAGGAGTGTGGAACGATGAGAGGCTGATATCTGAGGATTGGATAGACTTCATCCGTACACCAGCCCCTTCATCTGCCGGCAGAAATCGTGCTAACGACGAAGGCCCGGGAGTTGGAAACTTCTATGGTGCTCAATGGTGGCTAGTGCCCGATGACCGCACTGATGTACCCAAAAACGCCTACTCTACCTCAGGAAATCGCGGCCAATACACAATAGTTGTCCCTTCACATAATCTTGTAATTGTTAGACGCGGTCTTGATTATGGTAATCAGGGATTTAACCGTTGGGATCTATTGCGAGAGGTATTGAAGGCCTTCCCTGCAAGCTAGACATAGGGTCTATGTGAGCAAGAAATGGCGTGAAAACGGGCGAGACTGCTATAAATATTATGTGCAGATTCCCACCCGATGGATCGATAATGACGTCTACCTACATGTCAATAATGTAAATTATTACTCATTCTTCGATACTGTTATCGGACTTTACCTGATTGATAAAGGAGGATTAAATATTGCAGAAGACCCAGTCGTGGGCTTTTGTGTTGAAAACTCATGCAATTATTTCAAGCCCCTAAAATTCCCAGAAATAGTGGATGCGGGCTTGCGAGTTACTCATTTGGGGCGCTCTAGCGCGCGCTATGAAATCGGCTTATTTCGAAACCAAGAAGAGTCGCCCTCTGCTGCTGGATACTTTGTCCATACCTTCGTATCAAAAGCAACGCATAAGCCTCATGAAATCCCTGAGAAAATACGGAAAGCACTAGAAAAAATCTCGTCTTAGCTAAAAACGAGAACGATCCAGCGTATCACTGGGCAGCCTCAAGCTCCTAAGAACACCACCCATAATTGATACCTCCCAAACTGATATTAAGGGCGAATGGGCTCAAACTTCTGGATTCGCTTGGCATGCTCAACTTCCCCTGTATAGATATTACCTATCGAATCGATGCTTATCGCATTTATCCAGTGAAGCTGGCCAGCATAACGCCCATTACCACCAAAAGATCCAAGCGTCTCTCCACTCTGACGATCTATGATCCACACCCTATTGTTGGTGCCATCCGCCACATAAAGATAATGCTGTTCCGGATCTTTAGAGATGACCAACTTGTACGTGGATCCACACGGAGGAAGACCTTTCCTTACACCTACACCACCGCACTGTTCCAGACCCAATCTCTGTCCAGGTGTCCCCTCCGCTACGTAAATATCTCTAACCCATACTCCACTCTTCTGAAATACCTGAATGCGATTCTGGCCGCGTTCTCCAACGTAAACCAAACCATCCCTAGAAATTTCTAGAAAATGCATGTCAGGAACAAAGTTAGGCTCTTCTGGTGGACGCTCTCCCTCCCATTGATATCCTGAAATCGGGTTATTAGAAATTGCACTTAAGGGCATGCCGTGGCCACCCCAGCCACGCTTGTACTCTCCTGTATCCATGTCATATACCAGAACTCTTTTCCAATTAATGATATATATCTCACGGGCATCCTGGTCGAGTTGAAAACGTCCTTTATTTGCTAAAATATCGGTCTGGGTGTTGTCCTCTTCTAACTCCAAACCTTCTGGCGGACGATGATCAAAATCCCAGACTAAATCACCATTCCGCGTAAATTTAAGGATGCTGTCTTGAGGTCGTGTCCCTCCTATCCAAACAAAACCATCTCTGTCCGCTATTACTGTCTGTAGTGCTGTTGGCCACTTAGGATGAAATCCTGGCCCTCCCCAGGCGTTAAGCACATTACCTTCCTGGTCCATTTCAATAAGTTCAGGACTGCGCACACAACAGTCTATTCGAGGCGGTTGATCACCGCCTCCAATCTCATCACCCTCAACACCATTTCCGCGATTTAAAAACCAAATGTGATCCATGTGATCCACATGGATACCGGTGACCTGCTGCATACTCCATCGGTTGGGCAAGGGCCCTGGCCAAAACGGGTCCACTCGAAACAAAGGCGCCCCGTTCTGATCTGTCGCCTGTTCCTCCTGAGCGCCTATAAGGGCAGGTACGCCCAACACGAACATGGAAATAATCGACAGAAAAAATAGATTAATTCGTACCCGCTTTGTGTGTATGCTCACGCGGCATCCTGCTTGTTCTTTATCCCCAGACTCAGATTAGCAATAATCTTTTATACACCTTTTATTATGTTGAAATTTAACCTCTAGTTCTGGCAGATCCCACCTGGACAGCGATTATTTTCCTGGCATACATATTCCACAATTCCAGCAGAATCCCATTCAGGCTTCGATTGGATCTCAAATTCCTGTGACCACGTCTTTGTAAATATTTTAGGATCTTGAATCGTTAATTCATAACTAAGAGCATCAGTACTCTTCCACTTAATACGCTCAATAGTTGTCAGTGCATCACTATGCATGCGGTATTCATTAGTATCTGTATAGAAATAATCATCAAGCACCCAGCGTTTAAAATTCGTTGTCTCAATAATCAGAGTATCACCCTCCCAGTGTCCGACTGGGTCACCGTAGAAAGATGGCTCAATGTAATCTCGATGAGCTCTACCATCCAGAGGAATGATACGGGTCATAGCCTGAAATTCATGAATCATGATCAGGTACCCCTCCGATTGTTGCCAACGCATTGCATAGGCTGACAAAATCCCAGAAGGAAACCCTGATGGCATGCAAAAGTTACGTGGTTCATCATGACGTGGGTCGCCAGTGCGAGGTTCTAGGAAGTCCTCTCCATCTTCAAGTAATGGCGGAAAGTACTTGCGATCAAAAATTGTGGCAGAACTCCCACCATCTTCATCGTGTTCAAGCTGCACGGGCCATTGATATATACCACTAAAATCTGGTTTTCCGGCCGCATTTCGAACAATTTCTGACGACTCTTGAGCTCCAGCACTGAAACACAAGAGAGCACTAAAGATGAAGCCAATTAACCCAGACCTTATGGAAAACGTGTACGTAACCTGCATATTTGACACCCTAAATCACTATCTTGCGAATACATTGCTGCCATCAGAACGTGTAACTTGACGCCCAGCAGCATTATTTGAACCATCTCTTGCTCGGAATCCCTGTACCGTAATAGTCATGCCTATTTCAAGCACACTTTTATAAACTCCCCTACGCATCAGCATATTTGGAGATCCACCTGATATAGCCCATTTTTCAATATCGCCCTCTTCACTAGCCACATCAATGTAATACCAGATATGAGGACTCTGCCATTCAACCCCGGTGATTACACCATTTAGGGAGATCGGCGCCTCACGATCATACTCGGCATTAATAGAATGGTGCGACATAGCAGAGGCAAATGGTAAAGCCCCAAAAAAGCTAAATAATATTAGATGCTTCATCCTTAAAACCTTTTTCTTTCTCTGATAAAACGATTGATGCCAGTGTTTTACAATAGAGCACCCACAACCTCAATACCCTCAGTCATGAATCTCGAATTCATGCTATTAAAACTTACAGAATTTACAGTTAACAGCAAGAAAATAAATTTACCATTTTCTTCTCAACTTTCTGCACGTAAGTCGCTCTGATCATAGCCAAGGCAAACGAATAACAAAAGTATCAGCACGAACAAACAGGCCGCACTCAGCGCCAAAGAGGCATGGATCCCAATCACTCCCCCTATGACCCCGATAGTAATACCTGAAAATGTTCTCATCCCCAACGCCGCCATTGTAAAAAGACCAATCACTCGTCCGCGAATTTCCTCCGGAGCCCTTAGTTGGACAAGAGTCTGTGCCATTGCAAAAAATGAGAGTTCCAAAAACCCAACCATGAACAAGAACAAGAGCGCTAAAGGATAGCTAGACAAGGCAGAAAAAATACCAAGCGCACAACACCAAAGCATTGCTAATATCAAAGCAGTCCGAGGCCGCGCTTCTAAAAATCCGCGCGATTCAAGTGCCACGCCTGCGACTAAAGCACCGAATGCCTCAGCGCTCAACAACGCACCATAGGCCAATCCTGGCTTGCCATGACCTAGATCAAAAGCAAATGCTGGCATCTGAGGCTGATAACCATTACCAATAAATAAAGCTGCACTGCCACCTAACAGTGTCATAGTTACTACCACACGGTTTCCTGCAACAGACCTTAATGTAAAAATAAGATCAGCCAATCCCTTGAACTCACGTTCAATCGGAGACCAATTCTTTCTGAAACGTGGCCCATAAGGTGCCTTCCATAACCAAAACACAAGCGGAAGATAAATAAAGGCATTAACGAGAATTCCATAAGATGGCCCTAACAACAACATAAGGCCACTGCCGATTGCAGGTCCTCCAAGCAACCCAAGATAACGCCCAGTTGCACTAAG
>Ga0209403_10003692_pt1 | contig 17119 bp, 11 predicted proteins | sample ArcticOcean_MG_C_8_FD_187440 | JGI IMG/M metagenome (GOLD analysis project Ga0209403, IMG submission 187440) | Marine microbial communities from western Arctic Ocean - ArcticOcean_MG_CB11_86 (SPAdes) (version 2) | ecosystem: Environmental > Aquatic > Marine > Oceanic | place: Arctic Ocean... | reverse complement strand
AAAACACTAATCCCTTTGTATGGGATCTCATGAGCACTAACTATGCGGTCCAACTGGCTAGGCAGTTGTGCTGTCGCCATTCCGCAAACCGCGTGTGTGAAAAGAACAAAAAAGAATGCTCGCATATAGATACCATTGTGCCTACATCTCGAAATAGAGTGTAGAAGGGCACAATAGAGACAACCAATAGGCAAACACCCACCCTCAGCATTCACTTTAGAAAACAATCAACTGCTGTTCTTGAGGAAACTGGGTGTCACCTTTCTTTCATTGCTAACCACCTTCAGTGGTTCGGCACGGGGAGCCTGACGCACCAATTCAGAAAACAGTGCAACTATAGTTCCAGCATGTACGGTTGCTTCTGCAGAAGACATCTTTCGTGTACTAGCCTTAATTGAAGACTCTCGAAATATAGGCTGTACATAATGAAGAGCTGCATAAAGATCATTAAATCTAGGGCGTAATGCAGCAGGAAGCTCGGTACTCTCTAGGTCATCTAGGTGCTCCGAATAAGCATCTATTAATCGTTGCTTTATTGGGCCATCCCCGACAAGCACGACTACCGCCTCTTTAAATCTATCAGCTAAGTAAGACAAGAATACTTCTTATTTTTATTCGAATTTAAACTAGTAATCTAATAAACACTAACATTTATCAGACGGCATATTAATGTCAATAATATATAACAAATTATCTGTGCCTTATGCAACTAACTACTGTGTTTGGCAATTTTAAATTTTTTCATTCGATCAGAAAATGTTGAAGGTTTCAGTCCTACTAATGCTGCTGCGCCTTCCGGACCGGATACCCGCCAGTTTGCTAGCTGGAGAGCGGAAAGCGTATTTCTTCTATTAAGCGCTGTGAGCTCATGTTCTGTCATCACCACGGATTGATCTAAACCATCGCCAGTTTGATCCAAGGCAGGAGCGACGTTGAGAATGTCAACCATTGCTAGATCAAGCCGCACAACCTTCCCTTTAGAGAGTATTACCGCCCTTTCAATAACATTGTTTAATTCTCGTACGTTTCCTGGCCAATAATATTTTTTTAATAAGCTAGCCTGCTGACGGGAAAGCGTCAACGGACGATGTCCGAAATCCTGGCAGATCTTCTTCAGAAAATGACTTGCCAACTGGACAATATCCTCACCACGGCTGCGTAGGGGCGGCACCTGAATAGGGAAGACACTAAGGCGATAATAAAGATCTTCTCTGAAGGATGCTTCTTCAACCTCCTTTTCCAGATCACGATTCGTCGCCGCAACAACACGAACATTAACTGACTGTGTCTTATCATCACCAACCCTCTCATATTCGCTTTCTTGAAGCACTCTAAGAAGTTTTCCCTGCAAATCGAGTGGTATTTCGCCAATCTCATCCAAAAACAGTGTTCCCCCATCAGCCAGTTGAAAGCGACCAACACGATCACGGTGGGCCCCCGTAAATGCACCCCTTACGTGACCAAAAAATTCACTTTCAAACAGTTCGTGAGGAATTGAGGCGCAATTGACCTTAACTAGCGGGCCTTCACTACGCGTGCTTCTGGCATGAATTGCGTGAGCTACAAGTTCTTTGCCAACACCGGACTCGCCCTGGATAAGTACACTGGCTGAAGTCTGAGCAACCGCCTCCAGTTGGGCTAGCATTTTCTTTAAAACCTGACTCTCACCGATAATGCGTCCAAAATTCATAGAAATCTGTACCTCCTCTCGAAGGTAATCCCTCTCTTGTTCAAGCTCTGCCTGGAGGCGTTCATTCTCATCAAATGCCGCTCGCAGCTGACGCTCTGCTCGATTCCTCTCTGTAACGTCCTTCAGCGCTACATACATTCGATTAACACGACCATCGTCTTCCCTATCTGCATGAGAGGACACTAAGACTTCAATGATGTTGCCATCCTTAGAGCGGTAACGACGAGGCTCATTATCCAGATCCCCTTGAGCAACGATGTTAATTAGGGAACGCTGGTCCAGCCCAGAGTCTTCAGCCATGAAATCTATCACGCTGCGGCCTATAACCTCTTCACGTTGATACCCAAGTTTCAAGAGCCATCGCTCACTAACGTGAATAATGCGCGCCTGGCTATCAACCGTATGCATCATTGCGGGCGTATCACGATAGAAATCGTGATAATGCTGCTCGATCTGAGCATTTTCTCCAACCTCAGAATATACGACTACGGTTTCCAAATGTTCTTCAACATCTTGTTTCTCCACGACAGCGTTAGCCAAACATTCGATGAACTTTCCAGCTTTTGTTCGAATATCTACCGGTACGTTATAGAGTCGACCAGTACGCCTTAGGAGCGGAAGGTAGTCTTCCTCAATACGATTAGCAGCAGCCGAACTTGCAAGGTCCTGTGGTTTAAATGCCGTAATTTCATCTCGGGTATACCCAAAACGTTCAAGCCATGTATCACTTGCATCAGAAAAACAACCGTTCTGACCTACTACCACAGTCATACTAGGGCTTTTACGAAATAGGTTTTTATATCTTTCACTCATTCTATGATATTACGGTTTTCCGTGTTTATTTTCAACGGTTTTCCGTGTTTTAACGGCTTTCCGTGTTTTAACGGTTTTCATAAAGTGTTGATATAGCTAGATAAAAAACTTGGCACGCTATTTGCATAAGCTGATGTAAGACCCATCATTTAGTTTTCTAAAGATGGATTATCGGAGTTAAGTTAAAGAAAGGACAAAGATCGTGTTTACGGCATTGAGTAATAGGTTGGAAGGATCATTTCGCAATTTAGGGCTGGGACTACTGCTCGCAGTATTCAGTCTTCCGCTTTGGGCGGAAGAGGCAGTCAAAGAAATCTCTCAAAAGCAAGGCCAGCAGGCTTTGTTTGAATCGCAAATGAAAACCTACAACCAAATGGTAAGCGAAGAGTACAAAGGACTTGTGCAAATTCGCCTAGAGCGCTCAATCCTGAGCAGTCAGCGTTCGATTCTGAACGGTCGACGTATGGTTGAGTTATATGGACGTACCCGCGGGTAGTTGAAAAGTTAGCTATTGTGATCGCCGGATCACTCCTCCCCCACGAATCGGCGATCACAGGCTTGGCCGGGAGGCCATTGGGACTCGGGTTTACCCGGCATTGGAAGTTTAAGTGCTAGTCACTAAGACAGGAAGTCCAACCCGAGTCCTTTTTTAATATGTTATCTCTTCCCTTAAAAAGGAGCAGAAAGTATGAGCTAGCGCTGAAGGAACGCTATAGGCTGGCCGTTCGGTTTTTCAACAACCTCACCGCTCCGAAAAACAATGTCTCCATTTAACATTGTCATATGGATGCTGGAACTAAAAGTTTTTCCTTCAAACGGAGACCACCCACATCGATACAAAATATTTTCCGAAGTGATCGTCTGAGGTTTATCGAGGTCAATGGAAACAAGATCCGCGAAATAACCCTCTCTAATAAAACCCCTATCAACAATGCCGAAAAGGACAGCTGGATTGTGTGAGCTTTTGCGCACAATCTTCTCCAGCGAGAGTTGGTTAGCACAATGGAATTCCAGCATTGTTTGTAATGAATGCTGGACCAGGGGCAGTCCAGCAGGCGCCATAAAGTATGGCTGCATTTTCTCTTCCACAGTATGGGGCGCATGATCCGTTGCAATAACGTCAATATGATCAGTTAAAACACCTTGTAGAAGCCCCTCACGATCTGCCGAGGTCTTTATTGCTGGATTGCATTTTATACGACTCCCTAAATCAGCGTACCGGGACTGATCAAACCACAAGTGGTGCACGCATACCTCTGACGTAATGTCCTTACCTTCAATAGGCCCTGGTTCAAACAAGCTTAGTTCACGTAATGTGCTTAGGTGCAATACATGCAAACGTGCACCATGGCGTTTTGCAAGCTCCACCGCCATGGACGAAGACTTATAACAGGCTTCCTCCGAACGAATTTGAGGATGCGCCGACATAGGGACATCCTCACCAAATCGCTCTCGAAATATGGCTTCATTAGCCCAAATGGTTGGAGAGTCCTCGCAGTGAGTGGCTATCAGGAGAGGCGAATCTGCAAAAATCTTCTCAAGAACTCTAGGATCATCCACAAGCATATTGCCTGTCGACGCCCCCATAAAAACTTTAATACCACAAGCTTCCCCAGGAACTACACGCCTAATTTCATCCAAATTATCATTAGTAGCACCCAGGTAGAATGCATAGTTTACGAAGCTGCGGCCCTTCGCTCTTTCCCACTTCTCAAGCAGCGAGGCTCTATCCGTTGTGGGAGGACTAGTGTTAGGCATTTCAAGAACACTAGTAACGCCACCACTTATAGCTGCCTTTGACTCTGTTGCTAACGAGCCTTTATGCGTCAATCCAGGCTCGCGAAAATGCACCTGATCATCAATTAGACCGGGGAGAAGGTATCGACCCTGAAGATCGATTACCTCATCCGCCAATCCTGCTGAAAGACTTGGTTCAATACGAGAAATACGCTGACCTTCAATCAGAACGTCAGCCTCTCTGATCTCATCTTCGTTAATTAATTTTCCATTGATTAGTAGTTTTTTAATCATAGCTCTCATTTGTTGATCAAGAAGGACTCTGTGGCTGCAATTAGTTCATGGGTAATGCCCGGCTCATAAGCGGAGTGTCCAGCATCGCCTATAATTCGTAAATCAGCCTCAGGCCAGCATTTTGCAAGTTCCCATGCGCTAGTCATGGGGCAAACAACATCATAACGACCCTGGACGATGACTGCTGGAATATGACGTATAAGATCTATGCCTGCCAGCAACTCATTTTCAGCCGAAAAAAAACCGTGATTAATAAAATAATGTGCTTCTATTCGGGCTAATGCAATTGCAAAATCTGGGGTTACGAATCGTTTGGTTCTACTAGCATCAAAATGCAGAAAACTAGTAGCCCCTTCCCATATAGACCACGCTTTAGCCGCAGCAAGCCTAGTCTCAATATCATCACTGAGAAGTCGCCTATGATAAGCAGATAATAAATCATGGCGCTCATTCTGAGGTATCGGAGCGATAAAAAGCTCCCATTGATCAGGATATATTTCACTTGCACCAGACTGATAGAACCAGTGAATCTCTTTCTTCCTTAATAGGAATATGCCTCGCAAAACTAGCTCGCTTACTACCCCCGGATAACGCTGCGCATAGGCAATTGACAACGTGCTACCCCAAGATCCACCAAAAACAAGCCATTTTTTAATGCTCAGATTCTTACGCAGAAGCTCCATATCTGCCACAAGATGCCACGTGGTATTGGCTGTTAAAGAGGCTCTCGGCGTACTCCTACCTGCCCCCCTTTGATCAAATAACACGATCCGATAACTCGAGGGATCAAAAAAGCGGCGCGCGGTTATATCGCCCCCACCGCCTGGACCGCCGTGTACAAATAAGGCTGCCTTACCATTGGGATTGCCGCACTGCTCATAGTAAATTCTATGGCCATCGCCCACATCGAGGTATCCATGATCAAATGGCTCTAGCGGCGCAAAAAGAGACCGTCGGGTTACAGCCACAATCTATTCGTTCGCGGAAGACACTTCGTCCTCTGCACTATACTAGGCTGCTTGCAAGCTGAATTTACCGTCATAATTGTGCGACCAAATTCATCTGATTTGTTAAGTGACTTAGTACTTGTAAGTATATCGTTGCATCCTATGATGCATACTTAAAGAGTGAGCTCACAACCCAACAGTTACAAACTGTTTTTTGGCAAAAGATCGCTAGAAAGAACCAATATAGACCCCTAAGGGGTCAGACGATCATAAGTTTAAACCTACAGAGACGAATCATGAAACGACCAATTATTCTGATGTATTTAATCGCCTTTGCCAGGATTGTCTGCGCCCAAGATGCAGAACTTGATATACCGTTTGAAGAATTCTACTTAAACAATGGACTACGCGTCATTGTCCATGAAGATCGAAAAGCCCCAATCGTTGCCGTAACACTCTGGTATCACGTCGGATCAAGAAACGAGGTTGCAGGGAAAACAGGATTCGCTCATCTTTTTGAGCATCTAATGTTCAATGGTAGTGAGAACTACAACGACGAGTATTTTGCACCCTTTCAACAAGTAGGTGCCACTAGCATGAATGGCACAACGAATTCGGATCGCACAAATTATTTTCAAACCGTACCAACAACCGCTCTGGATCTTGCCATGTGGATGGAATCAGATCGTATGGGACACCTACTTGGAGCAATAGACCAAGAAAAACTTGACGAACAACGAGGAGTTGTCCAGAACGAAAAACGCCAAAGAGAAAATCAACCCTATGGGCGAGTCTTTGACTACATTACCGAAAACGTTTTTCCAAGTGGGCATCCATATTCTTGGACGACAATAGGGTCAATGGAAGACTTAAATGCGGCCAGTCTCGAAGATGTGGGTCTATGGTTTCAAAACTATTATGGCCCGAATAATGCGACGCTCGTTCTGGCAGGGGATGTGGATATTGAAACCGCCAAAGATACGGTCCAACGTCACTTTGGTCATATTCCTCCCGGTCCACCGATAGCGCGAATGGAAACGTGGGTGCCATCTCTTGATCAAGAGAGACGTATGACGGTAGAAGACCGTGTTCCACAGTCTAGAGTCTATAAAACTTGGCCAGTCCCTGAATGGGGCAGTTTGGACTCGGAGTGGCTATCACTTGCAGATGCGGTCCTTAGTCAGGGGCCCAACTCTCGCCTGTATCAACGCCTGGTCTATGAAGAACAAATAGCAACTGATGTTGGTGGTTATCTATTTCTTGGTGAGATTTCTGGTGCTTATGCCGTCTGGGCAACAGCCCAATCTGGCCAAGACTTGAGTGAAGTTGAGCGGATCATGAACGAAGAAATTGAACGCTTTATTGATGACGGTCCAACGCGAGAGGAGCTTGATCGAATTATCACCCAGACGCGCGCCGGCCTCATTCGTGGCATTGAACGGGTGGGGGGATTTGGCGGGAAGTCAGGAATTCTAGCAGAAAGCGCGGTTTTTGGTGGTCGGCCTGATGCATACAAGGATTCTCTGAATATTCTTAATTCTGTTAGACCAGTCAACCTACGCGATGTGGCACGCGAGTGGCTATCCAAGAACGCATTCGTGCTTGAAGTGCTTCCTTTCGAAGAGCAATTAACGGCATCAGGGGAAGACGTCGATAGATCCGAACCACCAATACCCAGCATTTTTCCTGAATCAGCTTTCCCAACACTTGAGCGTACGGAGCTTTCCAATGGAATGCAGCTTATCGTTGCCCGTCGTGACGCAGTACCGGTACTACAGTTTAGTTTGCAACTAAACGCTGGTTACGCGTCTGATCAATTTGCAACTCCTGGCACTGCAAATATGGCTATGAATATGTTAGATCAGGGAACAAACTCGCGTGAGGCGCTGGATATTAGTGAGGAGTTAGCTGGGCTAGGCGCTCAACTAAGGACAGGCTCTAACATTGACTACTCTTTTGTGAGTCTTTCGGCATTAAAAGAAAATCTTGAGAGTTCTTTAGAAGTCTATAGTGATGTAATTCTTAATCCAGCTTTTCCCGAGCAGGAATTAGTCCGTCAGAAACGACTTGGCATTTCGCATATTCAACGCGAGAAAACAACGCCCATGAGCATGGCTCTGCGAATTTTTCCAGCCCTTATATATGGCGAAGGACATGCTTATTCTCTTCCAATGACTGGCTCGGGAACGGAAGAGGCGATTACGGATCTTTCTCGCGCAGATCTACAAACATTTCATCAAACTTGGTTTAAGCCGAATAATGCAACAATGATTGTTGTTGGTGACACCAGCCTAAAAGAAATAGCGCCCATATTAGACTCGCTGTTTTCGAATTGGGTTGGCAGTGAAATACCACAGAAAAATATCCCCTCAGTTGCGCTTCCTGAGTCATCCAGGATTGTCCTAGTAGACCGTCCAGGCTCTGAACAAAGCATCATAATCGGCGGTCAAGTTGTATTTGCTAAATCGGACGAACGAGAGCTAGCCTTACAAACTGTCAACGACATATTTGGAGGCAGTTTTACATCGCGCATCAATATGAATCTCAGAGAGGATAAAGCATGGTCATATGGCGTGCGTTCAATGCTTGTTGACACCATGAACCAAAGGCCTTTTATTGTCTACGCTCCAGTTCAAAGCGACCGAACTGCTGACTCGCTTGCAGAACTTGATAGAGAACTACGCGAGTTACTTAACGATAAGCCGGTTAATGAAGAAGAAGTAGACACCTCTAAAAAGAGGAGCACGCTCACACTGCCGGGGCGGTGGGAAACAGCACAAGCTGTCGCTAACGACATCGCTCAAATGGTACGTTTCACTCTACCCAATGATTACTGGAAAGAATATGCTGGCCTGGTCAGCAAGGTCAGTGTTCAAGAAACCAATGCGGCTGCCCGAAACCAACTCAAACCAGACCAATTGATCTGGGTAGTGGTGGGTGATCTGGCTAAAATTGAGGACAAGGTACGCGCGTTAAATCTCGGGAAATTATCGCTAATGGATGTTGACGGAAAAATACTAGGTAACCAGTAATATAATGTCTCAAAAAAAGCTTGAAAATTTTGTGTCTATATGGGAAATCGCGATCCGAACTCGGACGCTTAAAAATAAGCGTGTCCTTCAAGGGCGCGTAGCGTAAACGGTGCCAACAATGATTAATTGCCAAGGATTGACCAAAAAATACGGGCCGCTTGTTGCTGTCAATAATCTGACTTTCCAGGTCCAACCGGGCGAGGTTCTAGGCTTTCTTGGGCCCAATGGCGCCGGGAAAACCACAACAATGAGGCTCATTGCGGGCTTTTTGACGCCAACTGCTGGCAAAGTTTCTGTTTGCGGCTTTGATATTGAAACTCAAGCAACCGAAGCAAAACGAATGATTGGCTACCTTCCAGAGGGCGCACCAAGCTATCCGGAAATGACTGCTAGGTCATTTCTCGAATTTATCGCCGATTCCCGCAGAATTCACGGCCCTAATAGACTACACAGGTTGAATGAAGTTTATAGACTGCTGCATTTGGAACATGTCCTTGATCAGAAAATTGACACCTTATCCAAGGGATACACACGTCGAGTAGGTCTTGCACAAGCAATTCTTCATGATCCAGAAGTATTAATACTCGATGAGCCCACAGATGGTTTAGATCCCAATCAAAAATATGAAGTACGAAAACTTATTAACAAAATGTCTGAGAGTAAAATTATTATCATCTCAACGCATCTTTTAGAGGAAGTCGATGCTGTCTGTAATCGGGCTATCATCATCTCTGATGGCCAAATACTCGCTGACGATACACCGAAAAATCTTGAAACCAGGTCTAAATTTTATAACGCAGTATCAATAAAGCTTTCAAACCCCTCACAACTGAATGTCGTACGCGAGGCAATCGATTCATTGTCGGAAGTCGCCAACACGGAGATCGACGAACATAATAATCAGCTTACGGCGTTTCCGAACAAAGGGAAGGTTCCGTTGGAAGCCATCACAGAGCTAGGTGCTGCTAAAGGCTGGCAATTTTCAGAGCTACACCTTGAATCTGGTCGGTTGGACGAAGTATTCAGAACCATAACAGGGGGGGAGGCCGCATGAATGGAGTTCTCGCTATTATGTGCCGTGAGTTACGAAGCTACTTCGCTACACCACTCGCCTACGTTTTTATTGTTATCTTCTTAGTGCTTTCGGGTTGGTTCACATTCAATTTTGGAAATTTCTACAACGGTGGACAGGCAAGTCTCGCCGCATTCTTCAACTATCACCCTTGGCTATACCTTTTTCTCGTACCGGCGCTTTCTATGCGTCTTTGGGCAGAGGAACGAAAAACTGGAACTATAGAATTATTGCTAACTTTACCGTTAGAAGTCTGGGAATCTGTTGCAGGAAAGTTTTTTGCTTCTTGGTTGTTTACGGGAATGGCTCTCTTTTTTACCTTCCCCATATGGATCACGGTTAATTACCTAGGAAATCCAGATAACGGAGTTATTTTAGCTGCTTACCTGGGCAGCCTTTTAATGGCTGGTGGCTTTTTGGCCATCGGTTCTTTTATCTCCGCTACGACCAATAATCAGGTTATTGCTTTTATCCTTACAGTAGTCGTGTGTTTTATTTTTCTACTGGCAGGGTTTCAACCAATGCTTAGCCCCTTAGTTGGGTGGGTGCCACAAATCATCATAGATTCTATTGCGAGTCTAAGCTTTCTGACTCATTTCTCCAGCATAAGCAAAGGAGTAATAGACCTGCGTGACCTAGTTTATTTTGCTTTACTTATCAGCACATTTCTCTATGCGAATGTATTAACACTAAACATAAAAAAGGGTAGCTAGATACGTTATGACCACTCAAACACAGCGCAAAATCGGGACAGCCTCGCTAATTCTTCTAGGATTAGTATTCGTTGCTGCTGTTACTGCAAATAATGCCTTATTGAGGGGTCTACGATTCGATTTAACAGAGAACAATCTCTATACAGTATCTCCTGGCACTCGTGCACTGCTATCGAATATTCAAGAACCCATAAACCTTTATTATTTTTTCTCAGATACCGAGACAGCAGATATTACCCCGCTTAGAAATTTTGCTACACGAGTTCGAGAATTGCTGGAAGAATTGGATGCAGCGGCTGGAGAAAACTTAAACCTAAATATAATTGACCCAGTACCGTTCTCTGAGGACGAGGATCGAGCTGCCCAGTTTGGCTTACAGCCTATTAACCTAGGTCTTGGACAGACAGTTTATTTTGGACTTGTAGGAACTAATAGTGTTGGCGAAGAAGAAGTTATTAGTATTTTCAATCCCGACCGAGAGCGATTTCTTGAATACGAACTAGCAAGGATGATTTATAGTCTAGCGAGACCCGACAAAGTCGTTGTGGGACTCCTTGCTGGTGTATCTATGACTCCTGGATTTGACCCACAGATGCAGCGCCTTACTGAACCATGGGCCATTTATACCCAAGCAGAACAGTTGTTTGAGGTACGTACTCTTCCATCCTTGCTAACGGCTATCGAAGAGGATGTCGACGTGCTATGGCTAGTCCACCCTAAAGGCCTTGGTCTTGATGCTCTCTATGCTATTGATCAATTTATTCTGCGTGGGGGACGTGCACTTATATTTCTCGATCCATTTGCTGAGATTGATATGTTAAATGCTGGTGGAGACCCAGCTGCGATGGCGGCTGGTAGCTCTTCCAACCTTGAACCCTTGTTAGCCGCATGGGGAATCAGTTTCACCGCAACTGAGGTTGTCGCTGACAACCAATTTGCCCTCAGCATAAGCACTGGAGCGGGCTTAAGGCCTATCAGGCACCTCGGATTGTTGGGTCTTGATAGCACTGCCATGGATGGTGATGACGTCATCACCGATGGACTTAGCACTCTAAACTTAGGTAGCACTGGACATTTCACTGTGCTAGCGGGCAGTACAGCAGAACTGCAACCTCTTCTCACTTCCAGCACAGAAGCCGCTCTCTTGCCTGCAATACAGGTCCAAATGTTGGCGAATCCGGAAACACTCCAGGATGGTTTTGTGCCGACGGGGGAATCGTATATCGTGGCTGCTCGCATGACTGGCCCATTGACTACCGCATTTCCCGATGGAAAACCACAGGAAACAATTCCAAATTCTGAGGGTGAAGCTCTGATTGAAGCCTCATCTCAGGCCTCGGATAACCATACAGCTTCTATTGAAAATGCAAATATCATTCTCATGGGAGATGTTGATTTTCTGAGCGATCGATTATGGGTGCAAAAACAAAATTTCCTTGGACAACAATTAACAACGGCTTTCGCAAGCAATGGGGATTTTGTAATAAATGCTCTCGATAATTTATCTGGTAGTGCAGAACTGATTGGTATTCGTGCGCGCGGCACCTATTCCCGACCTTTCACACGTGTTGAAGCGCTCCGAAGAGAAGCAGACGCCCAATTTCGTCAAACCGAACAGGTCCTGCAGGCTGAACTTGCGGAAACTGAAACTAGACTGGCTACACTGCAGGCTGCTAGAACTGATGAAAGTTCGCTCTTAGTTAGCGCAGAACAACAATCTGAGATCCAGCGTTTTTTGGATGAACAAGTACGCATCAGACAGGATTTGAGATTGGTGCAACGGAATCTTGACCAAAATATTGAGCAATTAGGAGTCATTTTGCAGGCGGTTAATATAATTGTCGTGCCCCTGCTGTTGACTTTATTTGCCTTGGGAGTCGTTGCCCTGAGAAGAAAACGGATAGGTAATCAACGATGACTAATCGTACCTTAATAGTGCTTGCTGGAGCTTTTGTAGTCTTGAGTGTTCTTGCTTTAGTTGGGCAACGAAACCAAACAACCACAAGTGCGGTGACTAATGTATTTTTTACTGGATTGCTGGCAGAACTAGATAGAGTAGAGCTAATAGAGCTTACTAAGAGTGGTGACGAGATCTTTGCTACGCTTGAACTAGGTACGGAGGGGTGGTCTGTTGCGGAACGCGGTGACTATCCGGCCGATACACAAAAAATCAACCATATGCTGTTGAGTCTTGCTGAAGCAGACATATTAGAGCAAAAAACAGCAAACCCTGAATGGCATGATCGCCTGGGCGTTGAACCAATAGAAAGAGACAATGCCGGAGGCATTGGAATTCGGCTAGTCGGAACAGATATTCCAGTCAATATTATAGTTGGAGATTCTGCTGGGGATGGTCAAATTTACGCCCGCAAGGCAGACCAGGCTCAAAGCTACCTGATCAACAGAGATCCCCAGGTAGGTCGGTCCACTGCCGATTGGCTGGATACAGAGATGCTTACTATTCCTGAAAATCGTATCAAGCAAGTTAAATTGCAACACCCCGATGGTGAGATTCTAACCATATTCAAGGATGAGCCAGGCCAGTCAAATTTCACTATTTCTAACATACCAGAAAATCGTGAACTACAATATGAGAGCGTAGCAAACACAATAGGGAGCACGCTCTCCAACCTTTCTCTGCAAGACGTGGAATTGCGTATCAATGCCGAGGTAGCATCGACTCTAACAGAATTTCGTACTTTTGATGGGCTCATTTTGGTGGTTGAATCTACGCGGCAGGGCGAAGAAGACTGGATTACCTTTAATATAAACTACGATAGTTCAAATAACCCTGAAATAGACGACATTGTTATTGAAAATAATCCTACCGTAGAAACCGAAGCCCTTGAGTTAGCTCAAAAATTAAGCAGATGGAGATACCGCATACCCACATATCAGTTTGACCAACTGACTAGACGAATGAATGATTTGCTTCGTCCACTACCAGACACACCTTAGCGGAAAACGGTTAAAGCCTCTGTCTTTAGCATTTGTCTATTTCAGGTTGATTTGCAAAAAACTTGCTCTAAGGCTATCTCAGCCCATTTAGTATGCAAACGCTCTCTTTCAATCAGAGTTTCTTTTTTAACAATTCAATTTCATGGGAAACTTGAACTACTTTGGTCTTAAAAAACAGCTCATGATTTTTTTCAACCACATCCAAATCATATAAGTAATTCACCATAAGGCCAAGAGACTCAGAAACGCCCTTTTTAGAATTATCAGCATTTAAGTTAATTTTTTCTAAAATAGCTCCATTACCAAGATGAAATCTTGATACGGGATCATTTGGAAGGCCATCTTCTCTATTAGATTTCGTAAGGTATAAAAGAGTTTTCTTTAGGAAAGATTCATTATTAATTTGCCCATTAAGATATTTTTCATGCAAGTCTGGGTAGTTTATTTCTATCCATCTCATTAGTCCTGGAACAGGAGATAGAGTTACAAACCTCTCTAAATGAGGGAATTCAATCTTGAGGTCATGTGCAACTTTTTTGATTAGAAAGTTACCAAAAGATACCCCTGCTAAGCCGTTTTGGCAGTTCGATATTGAGTAGAATACTGCGGTATCTGCATGTCCAGGATTTATTATATTTCGCTCTATTTTAATAACCTGATTTATAGACTCAGGAATATTTTTACAAAGAGCTACTTCAACGAATATTAGCGGTTCTTCTGGAATTAGAGGATGAAAAAAAGCAAAGCATTTCCTATCAGGAGGAGCAAGCCTAGCTCTTAAATCAGCCCATGAATTAATTTCATGAACAGCTTCATAGGCGATAATTTTTTCCAGTATATTAGCAGGAGTAGACCAATCTACTTTCTCTAATACAAGGAAGGATGGATTGAACCAATACTTGAACAATGTGAGAAGACTCGAGTCAAATGACAAAAGATTTTTATCTTTAAGATTTTTGATTCTTTCTCTTAATTTTACTAGTCGATATGTTCCATTTGATGTTGCATTCAGTCTTTTAAAAATCTCAAACCATTTAGGCTCAGACGCCTGACTAACTTTTTTAAGATTTTCATCGCTTTTATCGATAGAGTAATTTTTTACATCATCGATTAAAGTTCTTGTATCAATATCATAATTACTTTTTAATTCTTTAAAAAACTTAACAAATCCCTCATCACTTTCATTCTCTATAAGATCTAGCAGATGTTCTGCATAAACCGATGATGAAACTTCACCGGTTGTTGACATGACAGATCTAACGGCCTTATTTACATCTTTTTGAAGAACGCCAAAATCTTCAAGACCTGAATGACTCGATCTAATGGTTCTCTTCATAATGGAAGAGAACATGTTTTGGATAAAATTCATTAATCAATCATCTCAAATTACCCCTTCAAGTTTAAACCCATTAACCTAACCTAATTCCTGAAAGCTCCTTTTAAGGAATTAACATTTAGTAACAAAAGAGTTTTTAATAAAAAAAACTCATGATTTTTATCATTTTTACTTTATACAAACGACGCTAAGGTTTAAAATTAAACCCTTAGAGTCGTTTGTATGCTCTAACTGCCAGCAATACACGGTAATCCAACGGATTAATAGATTGTGACATTTGAAATCGGGCTTGTTCTAACCATCCTGGTTGTATCTTTATTTCTATTCGTTAGCGAAAAAATCCGTATGGATGTGGTCGCCCTTATGGTGCTAGGCGCACTAGTTCTAACTACATTAGTGACTCCGGAAGAAGCTGTAGCTGGATTCTCTAACCCTGCCGTAATCGCTGTGTGGGCAATGTTCATCTTGAGCGATGGCCTGACCAGGACCGGCATTGCTAATGTGATTGGACGTGCCGTTTTAAGGCTTGCAGGCAGACAAGAGCGCCGCATGATCATTGTAATTATGCTAACGGCTGGAGGCCTTTCCGCTTTCATGAACAACATCGGCGTTGCAGCATTAATGTTGCCCGTAGTGATTGAAATCGCCAGGCGCACCCGAATTCCAGCCTCCCGGTTACTTATGCCTTTAGCTTATGGAAGTCTACTAGGCGGCCTCACTACAATGATTGGCACACCACCCAATCTTTTAATCAGCGGTGCTCTGCTGCAAGCAGGGGAGATCTCATTTGGATTATTTGATTTCACACCAATAGGTCTCGCCGTTCTAGTTTCTGGCACACTTTTCATGGCGATAGCGGCTCGCTATCTGTTACCAAAAGCTAAACCAGAAGAAGGAATGCAAAAACGTAGCCAACGGAATCTTCGCTCGTTATACGGTCTTCATTCCCGCGCATTTGAAATGCGTGTGCCAGAAAATTCGATTCTTGCAGGGAAAACACTCGGTCAAAGCCGAATAGGTACGGCGGCAGGCCTGATCGTAATTGCCTTGGAGCACAATGGAAAAACCGAGCTGATGCCTTCCCGTCAAACCCTCCTAAAAGGAGGGCACAAGCTTATTATTCAAGGAAGACTTGATCGATTCCGGGAATTTCAACGCTGGAGTGAGTTGGTAATTGAACGCGAAGCTCCAGTACTTCAAGGCTTAATGCAAGGACAAGTAAAGCTGATTGAAGTTGTTGTGGAAAATCATTCACCTTTGATTGCAAAACTATTACATCACTCGGAATTCCGTAAAACATATGGCGCTAACGTACTAGCAATTCGCCGCGATAAATTGGTTCGTCGTGTGAACTTAGCCTATGTTCCGCTCAAACCGGGAGATACTTTACTGCTACAAACCAGCCCAAACACAATGGAAAATCTTAAGCTCTCCACTGAATTTTCCGGGTGCCGCGAGGTAAATGAAGACGACTTGAGCCAAATATATCGCCTACAAGAACGTATTTTTGTAGTCCGAGTGCCGCGCGAATCTCAGTTGGCAGGGGACACTCTTATGCGAAGCCGGATCGGCGACGCTTTTGACTTCCGTTTGCTAGCCCTTTTTCGAGAGGGAGAACTGAAAATCATGCCAGAATCAGATCAATCTCTCCGTAGCGGAGACCTACTGTTGATCCAGGGTCGAGAGGAAGACCTAGATGTCCTTAGAGGGCTCCAAGAACTTCAGGTGGAGCGTGGTGCTCCTACAGACTTCCAAGCATTTGAGTCTGATCGCCTAAGCCTACTCGAAACCACATTGGATCCTCGCTCCACACTCGCAGGAACACCAGTATCTGAGGTTAATTTCCGGGATAAATATGGTTTGGAACTAGTGGCTATTTGGCGCAAAGGCGAGGCGCTCCGCTCAAACCTTGATAGCCTGGTCCTGCAGGCAGGTGATGCTCTGCTAGTCCTTGGACCAAGAGAAAGACTCATGGTGCTCGAGAAGGATCCCGAGTTTTTGATTCTTACACCGATAACTAAGAGAGCTATAAATACAGCCCGAGCACCACTTGCCGGGGGAATAATGCTGGCGGTTATTTCCTCAGTGCTAATTGGGTGGCTTCCGATCTATATAGCAGCAATCATTGGGGGAACACTAATGGTACTCACACGCTGCTTGACTATGGAGGAGGCCTATCGCGCGATCGACTGGCGCGCTATTTTTCTGATTGCTGGAATGCTGCCTCTAGGCACAGCAATGGAACAATCAGGAGCGGCAGAGTTTTTAGCACAGCAAACAATGGCCCTACTAGGGCCATTGGGACCTTGGTGGGTAATAGGAGGTCTCTACCTTATAACAGCTGCTGGGACGATGATCATTCCAACAGCAGCCCTCGTTGTCCTCATGTCTCCCATCGTTCTATCAGCCTGTGCTGATCTAGGGGTTGCCCCCCAAACTGCAATGATGGCTGTAGCGATGGCCGCATCAGCCAGCTTCACAAGTCCAATATCTCACCCTGCTAACATTCTAGTTATGGGTCCTGGTG